>Ga0153996_1000339_pt1 | contig 21710 bp, 22 predicted proteins | sample TSNC080MetaG_FD_104728 | JGI IMG/M metagenome (GOLD analysis project Ga0153996, IMG submission 104728) | Attine ant fungus gardens microbial communities from North Carolina, USA - TSNC080 MetaG | ecosystem: Host-associated > Fungi > Mycelium > Unclassified | place: USA: North Carolina, Lumber...
CATCATGCTTGCCGAAGGTTTGTTCATAAAAATATCATCCCTTTTTACATTTTTTTCTATACTAGAATTCTTGTCCAAAGGGATGCTTTTTTATTCACTTTTACACAAAATTTTCTTAGCTCTTTCGCCTGCCTTCGGTGGGCGGTTATTTTTTACTACAAATTCCCTTTACTCCAAAAAATATTCATTCTTGGAGGGCTACATATGGCTAAAATAAACGACTCATAATTAGTGGGCAGGAAATTGAACGTTGCCAAGTATTTGATGCTCAAGTTAAATTACCGAAAACGTGATTAGTTTTATTTTGAAATATCGCGCTTTTCAATCGCCTTATTAAGTTTAGTCAGTACCTCGTTTACCGGTGTAGCAATGCCCAGTTTCTTTCCTTCCGCCACTATAACGCCATTAATAGCAAGAACTTCGGTGCGTGAACCGCGCTCTACATCTTGACGCATTGAAGACTTGTTATGATAAGTGCTGCGGGCAACGCTCCGGACATGTTCCAAAATATTATCAGTCATGAATTCAATGCCTTTAGCTTTGGCCACTGCCTCGCCTTCGGCTACCACGGCAGCTTGCAACGTTTGAGTTTCCTCATGTTCGAGCAATTGTCCGTTGCTCAAAAGGGTAATAGCACCAAGCGTATTAATTCCTGCGTTGACTAACAATTTTGTCCAAATCAGGCTAGTTACATCTTGACTTATATGCGCTTCGATACCCGCTTTGGTAAATCCGTCAATAACCTTCTCCAAACGAGGCGTTATCTTACCGTCTAATTCGCCGATGGATACTGACCCTTTACCGCTTAGTCTAATTTTTCCCGGTCCCAAAAAAGTACCGCCAAAGGAAGTAGTACCGGCAAGAATGTGGTCGCGGCCTAAAATGCTTTCTAGCGTTTCTACATTTCCCACACCATTTTGGACGGTAAGCACTATTGTATCCGGCCCTACAATTTTTAGACAATCTTTCGCGGCTTGTTCATTAGCGTAAGATTTAACAGAGAAGATAATTAGATCCGGCGTACCGGCTTCTTCGATATTAGTAGTTGCCTTTACTCGAAGCTTCTCGTCTCCGTTTTGCTGGACAATTGTCAAGCCGACCGACTGTATAGCTTCTATATGGTCTTTTTTAATATCGACAAAAATCACATCTTCGCCGCTTTTATGAAAAAATGAGCCGAATAATCCTCCGACTGCGCCTGAACCAACAACTGCAATTTTCGTACAAAAAACCTCCTCGCCTAATAGCATTTGTTATAATTTATCCGATGACTAAGCCGCGTCTTAACGCCCTCTGCAAGCGGGAGTTAAGAGCGGCTAAGTCGTTCGGATAATGTCGACTAAACTTCAGATGGGGTAAAAAACCCCACCTGAAGCGTGCGTCGCTCTTTATTTGCTGAATTTACATGCTAAAGCCGAGAAATTCATTAATACAGCTTCTTCAAATCTTCTTCTTTCATGGCAAAAGAATGTTCCGGCCCAGGAAAAACTCCGTCTTGCGTTTCCTGATAAAAAGAATTCAAGGCATCCACCATTTGTCCATTCAGCTTGGCATATTGTTTTACCATTTTGGGGACGAAGCGGTCAAACATTCCCAGCAAATCCTGAGTGACTAACACTTGCGCATCACAGTAGATGCCTGCTCCTATTCCCATTGTAGGAATGCTTAACTGGTCTGTAATTAATCTGGCTACATCAGTAGGTATACACTCCAACACTACTGCAAATGCGCCTGCTTTCTCAAGAGCCTTTGCATCTTTAATTAATTGCTTGGCGGCTTCCGCATCTTTGCCTTGAACTTTAAACCCGCCCAATTGACCTGCCGTTTGAGGCGTCAATCCAATATGGCCCATAATCGGAATTCCGCCGTTGACCAGCGCTTCCACAATGTGAGCGACATTTTTGCCGCCTTCAAGTTTAACGGCGTCTACGCCGCCTTCTTTCATAATCCGGTTAGCATTGCGCGCTGCGTCTTCTATTCCTGTATTATAAGAACCAAATGGCATATCGCCGACGACAAAAGTGTTAGGGGCTCCTCTAACCACCGGCTTGCAGTGATGGATAATATCGTCCATTGTGACAGGAACAGTGCTGTTATAACCCAATACCGTCATTCCCAGCGAGTCACCTACCAGTATCATTTCAATTGGCGTCTTCTCAATCACGGAAGCAAGCAGAACATCGTAAGCCGTGATCATTGTAAATTTCTTGCCAGAACCTTTCATTGCCTTATACTGAGGGATTGTGATTTTTACTTTTGCCATAAGTACCATCTCCTTGTTAAAAATATATATTAGTATCCCGCTTATGCGGAACAACAGGATCTAAAGTTATATTACTGACATCTAAAACTGTGGAATATATTTCCCGAGCGCCGCCAATAAGCAGTCAAATAGCAACAAAGCAAAAAATGTTACCAAAGAGTAATATTGTAACAAGCTTACTATACCAGACATTGGGGCCGCTTTCCACTGTCAATATTAATGTTTCTTATGTCGTCTTCTTAGCTAGTTCATAATACTGCGGCGATTTCCACTCTGCGAAAGTTAGGTTATGTAAAAATGTGTATTTAGCCTTAAAGTTTGATACCTCAAAATAGAATATTAATACATATACTGGGAACACTATTAGTGGAGGTGATTTTGATGCTTGGTAGTGGAATCTGGTTTTTAATAATTGGTGCTGTGGCCGGCTGGGCAGCCGGAAAAGTTACACGCGGCCACGGCTTCGGAATTTGGGTAGACATGATCGTAGGTATTATTGGAGCATACGTAGGTGGGTTTGCCATATCGTTACTTGGGTTTTCGGCTTATGGTACGATTGGTCAACTCATCACCAGTATCATTGGCGCTGTAATTTTCCTAGCAGTGGTAAGAATGTTTTCTGGTAGCTCTGGAAAAGCATGATCTTGTAGTCGAACGTATTTTAAATAGTAGTTGGTTAAGCCATCTGCCTGAGGGCAGATGGCTTTTGTTTTGCTTTTGCAAATCAGTAATATTGGCAAACGGTGGCAGTTTTGATGATATAATAGTATTGATAATACTATTATATAAATCGGAAAAAAGTATGCTGTTTAATGGTGGCTACAGCCCGGTAGGGCATTGTTTTGCAACTGACAGAGTAGTGGGAATAAAAGTTTTGCAGGAGGACGATATGCAGCGATGCTCTTGGGTAAATGAGGATAAATTAATGATTCGTTATCATGATGAGGAATGGGGCGTGCCGACCTATGATGACCGGAAGTTATTTGAAATGTTATTACTGGAAGGAATGCAGGCCGGACTTAGTTGGATCACTATTTTAAAAAAACGGGAAAACTTTCGCCAGGCGCTGGACGGATTTGATGCTTGTAAAATTGCCCATTATAATGATGTCAAAGTCGGAGAGCTTATGGCTAACCCAGGAATTATTCGCAATCACCTTAAAATTAAGGCCGCTATTGAAAATGCCTGGAAATTCTTGGCGATCCAAGAGCAACAAGGCAGTTTTAGCCGTTTTATTTGGCAATTCGTTGCCGGCAAGCCGCGGCTCAATCGGTGGGCTACTGCGGACGAAGTACCGGCAACCACGAAAGAATCGGATGCCATGAGCAAGGCACTGCGTAAACTAGGGTTTAAATTTGTAGGTTCGACAATCTGTTATTCATTTATGCAGGCTACTGGTATGGTCAATGACCATACGGAAAATTGCTTTTTGTTTGATAAGTCAACACGCTGAGTAAGACAAAAGAAGGCTGCCTGAAAGTGTTCACAAATAAGCTTCTGCTTAAGCTATAACAAAAAAGGGAGCTTGACCGAGATGTGAAGTGCACTGATTTTGGTTGTCTGGTAGTACCTTTCCCGATATGCGCGGCTCCTCCGTCTTGCACTTAGAAAAAATCTACACGATTTAATCTTGAGAGCCAATCTTACGGGTTATAAAAATAGTTGACAATTCAATTATCTAAGATATAATTGAATTAGTTGAAATGACAACTTTCTTTATCAGAAAAATGGAGATGATCGTTTGAGTCGCCTCAAAAGCAACCTGCTCCGGGAGATCGGGGCGGTGGCTCGCTGTATTCAATTCATTAGTGATGTTAAATACCGGGAATTTAAGCTACAGAGAGGGCAATTTATCTTTTTAACCCGTATCTGTGAGCAACCGGGCATTAACCTCATTGATCTTTCTAACATCTTAAAAGTCGACAAGACAACAACAACGAAAGCGATACAAAGACTAATATCCAAAGAATATGTGCAGAGACGGCGGGATAATAAGGATAAGCGGATGTGGCATCTATATCCGACTGAGAAAGCGGTGGCCATCTATCCGCTCATAATTGATGAAGAAAACCGCAACATTGATGTCTGCCTCAGTGGCTTCAGCCAAGAAGAACGGGTCATAGTGCACCGTTTAGTAAAGAAGATGAGCGAGAATATTGAGCAAGGCTGAAAAACCTACAGGGCGGAGTGAGCTTGTTTCAGCAAAGCTGAAACATCGGGGGTACAGGCGGAGACTCTACTCCACCTGTACTGAAGCCGCCTGTAGAGGAGGAGTTCTGACTCAATGGTTAAGATAAAAATTAGTTATAAATTTAAAAATTAAGCCAATCTAACCGGAGGGATATGCTATGAGCATCATCATCCAGCAATATACCGAAGCATATAAGGACAAGGTGATTGCTGTAATTCTTGATATTCAGCAAAATGAGTTTTGTATTTCCATTAAAAAAGCAGATCAACCGGATTTAGATGATATACCGGGCGTTTACCAAACCGGCGCGGGCAATTTTTGGGTGGCTACTGACAATGACCAAGTGATAGGCACAATTGCGTTGTTAGATATCGGGAACTCTCAAGCAGCATTAAGAAAGCTGTTTGTCCATGCTGCATACCGGGGCAGTCATTATAATACGGCAAAGCTATTGCTGGCAAAGCTGCTTCAATGGGCGGGAAACAACAAAATTGAGGACATCTACCTTGGAACAACAGCGCAATTTTTAGCTGCGCATCGCTTTTATGAAAAGAATGGGTTTAATCAAATCCGGAGCAGCAGTCTACCTGTTGCCTTTCCCGTGATGAAAGTAGACACAAAGTTTTATCATTATCGATTAGCCAACAATAGTCAGGCTGACATCATCTATGGTTTATTGAGGTAAAACAAATGAGGAAGACACCAAGATGTATAGAATGTGGGCATTATTACGTAACTTGGGATAGAGCCTTTCCTTATGGTTGTAAAGCTATGGGTTTTAAAAGTTTTAAAATTCCTGCGGTCGTTGTCAGGGAGTCGTCAGGGCAAGAGTGCTTAGGCTTTATTGAAAAGCAAACAGGAATTGTCCGTAAATAGCAGGTTCTCATAACTGACTATAGTAACAAGCCGATACCTATATATGTTTTTTATATAAAGAACACTATTGTCGGATTTCCGGCAGATAGTGTTTGTTTTTTAGTTACAATATGGAAATGGTTTTCTTGTGCTGACAGGGTTTTTGTGCTTAGATGGGAATATAAATAGTAATGAAGAGTACTATCTAGAGAGTGAGTCATACATTCAGGCTATGAAATGAAAATGACCATTTAGATGGAGGGAGGCTTTATTATGTATTGGAAATCTGCAGGCACTATGCATACTGGGAAAACAGTAGAATTGGCACTAGCCAAGGCTAAGGAGTTAGGCATTGATTCGATTGTAGTGGCATCTTGTAGTGGAAAAACGGCCGAACTAGTTGCCGGCCAGATTAAGAACGCAGTTTGTGTAACTCATGTTGATGGCTTTGATCAGCCTGGAACAAATGAGATGGCTGTAGAAACGCGTAAAAAGCTAGTAGAACAAAATGTCAAAGTCTTAACGACGGCTCATGTATTATCAGGAGTGGAACGGGGAATAAGCCGGAATTTTGGCGGAGTATATCCTGTCGAAATCATAGCTCATAGCCTGCGAATGTTTGGGCAGGGCGTTAAAGTTTGTGTTGAGGTTGCCGTCATGGCATTAGATGCGGGGTTAATTCCTCATGGTCAGGATATTATTGCTATCGGCGGCACTGGCCGGGGAGCCGATACGGCTATAGTCATTCGGCCAGCTTACGCCGCTAATATCTTTGATACATATATCGCCGAAATTATTTGTAAACCATAATATAAAGATTATCTATTGAATGGTGGTGTTACAAGTAACAAGCCAACAACCAAAAGGAGGAAAAGACCATGACTAGAGAAAGCAGCGCTAATGAATTTTTTCAGGCGGTTAAGAATCGCAGGACAATCTATGGTATCAGTAAAGAGGTTACAGTGCCTGATGCGCGTATTCAGGAAATTATCAGCCAAGCGGTCAAACATACGCCGTCCGCTTTTAACTCTCAAACCGCCCGTGTTGTTGTGCTGTTTGACGAGTCTCATAACAAGTTGTGGGACATCACAGCGGCAACGCTGCGCAAACTTGTGACTGGCGACTTTGCAGCAACAGAACAGAAGCTTAGCGGGTTTCGCAATGGATATGGCACTATTCTGTTCTTTGAGGACCAAGCTGTCGTGACATCTCTACAAGAAAAATTCCCTTCCTACAAAGACAATTTCCCGCTCTGGTCGCTTCAATCCTCTGGCATGCTCCAACTAGTAATCTGGACTGCTTTAGAAGCGGAGGGCCTTGGCGCTAACCTTCAGCATTATAATCCTGTTATTGATGACGAAGTGAAGAAAACCTGGGAAATCCCTGAAGAATGGCTGCTGCTTGCTCAGATGCCCTTTGGCAAAAAGACTGCACCAGCCGGCGAAAAAGAATTCCAGCCGCTAGAATCGCGCGTTCGATTTGTGAAGTGAACTTGTTTCAGTAAATCTGAAACATCGGGGGTTCAGGTGGAGAGTCAACTCCACCTGAACTGAAGCCGCCTGTAGAGGCGGGAGTCTTGACTCAATGTTTAAGATAAACTAATTATCTCTTTTTTCTGCGGCAGCAAGGTCGATGATTATTGTTGCTTAACCGTAAGAAAAAAATATCAGAATCAATACGATGTATATTTTGGCGTCAGCATGGTTAAACTAACAATGTAAGAGGTGTCCTCCATAGTAGAGGGTTGCGAGAAAACATGATATTGAAATTAAGCGCATACATAAGCACCATACAAATAACCCCTGCCGCATTGGCAGGGGTTTGCTAATACCAGGGAAGAATATAAGAGATCGTATATAGTTGCTTACGGAGGATGCGGCAGCAAGAATATGTTTGGCGAACCTACTATGCAAGAGCAGATAGCCAACCAGCGGCTCATAAGATGCGATGGAAATTCGCCTAAGTCAGAAGAAAATCAATGAGCTGGAATAGGGATTGTGATGTAGCTTAGGAGAGAGATTTATAGTAAAACTTACATGTTGCAATCATGTGAAAGTAGCTATAATATAGTATGCGAATAGTTAAAGTTTAAGAAACGCAAAAGGAGTCAATAGAACAATGAAGGACAGTACTATACCCGCAGCAACGTTAACAATATCAAAATTTGAAAAGGCACTTACTAATACTTGCGACTCCTTTTTTGTGGTAGATGGAGAGGGGGTTGTTATATATGTAAATCCCGCTGCCTGCAGATTTCTTGATATGACTGAGGAGCAACTAGCAGGGAACAATGTGAGAAATCTTCAGGACAAGGGATTCTATAATCCCTCAATCGCATTACAGGCATTGCAGAAGAGAGAAATAGTATGGGGAATTACTAAGACAAGGTCTGGTAAGGAACTGATTACTGTTGCATCACCTCTGTTTGACAAGGATGGTAATGTAGTCCTCGTTACTACGAACAGTAAAGAGAAGGATGATATAGACCAGTTTCTAAGCAAGTTTGAACAAGAGCGCCTTATGGCCAGGAAGTATCTTTCCGAAATAGAATATCTAAGAAAACAAAATTTGTCAAAAGAGAATATCGTCCATACAAGCAAGGCAATGAATGACATATTGCATAAACTGAAAATTGTAGCGAAGATTGATAGTCCGATATTCTTAAGTGGAGAGTCCGGTACCGGCAAGGAACTTATGGCCAACTTCATCCATAAAAACAGTGTTCGTTCCTCTGAGGCTTTTATTGCTGTAAACTGCGCGGCCATTCCCGAGGCATTAATGGAATCTGAATTGCTCGGATATGAAAAGGGGGCTTTTACCGGTGCGTCTGCCCAAGGCAAGATGGGTCTTATTGAATTAGCAGATAATGGGACTCTTTTCCTTGACGAAATAGCGGAATTATCTTTAGCGTTGCAGTCAAAGCTATTAAGGGCGCTTGAAATTCGCGAATTTCGCCGGGTAGGTGGTGTTAAAGGGCGTAAGGTGGATTTTAGGCTCATTACAGCTACTAATAAGAATCTGAAAAAAATGGTGAAGGAAAATCTGTTTCGCGAAGATCTATACTATCGGATTAATGTTATCCCTATCGAAATTCCTCCGTTGCGGGAGAGGCCGGAAGATATCCTTGCTCTTATAGATATGTTCTTGCAAGAATTAAATAGAAAGTATGGACATAAGAAATCCTTTACCCCTAAAACAATAGATGCATTATTGACTTATCAGTGGCCTGGGAATGTGCGGGAACTTCGCAATATAGTCGAAAGATTGCTCGTTACTTCAACGGAGAATCAAGTTAGTTTAGAGGATGAAAGTTGGTTCAAAGATTTATATCCGGTTCATTCACAATATACTACAAATACCGAATTGATGTTCTTGGGAAATATTGGTCAGGGATCGGTGGAAAATCTTAAGGAAGTGGTGGAAATAGCCGAGAAACAACATATTCAGTATATGCTTGACTTATGCGGTGGTAAAACAGATGAAGCTTCAAAACGGCTGGGAATTCATCAGTCATATCTGTATAAAAAAATGAAGACACTGCAAATTAGCAAGAAAAAGAAGTCTTGAGGCGGAAAGGTGCAATATTAAGAATTATCTGATCGGAGAAAAAAGAGTATCCAATTGGATAATATTCTTTGTTTGGAGAAAAAAACACATTGTAAAAAACACAAGTTTCTAAGCCCGGAATTAATGCTAGTTCATTAATGCCAGGGCTTTTCTCTTTTTTATATGACTAGGCGTTACTTGGTATGTTATTTGCAATAGCTCTTAGTCGTAGCAACAATGCTCATAATGCAGGGAGGGAAATAAAACGTCACATTCATACGATTGGAAAGAAAAAGTCGCTGATCTAAATCGTCTTTTGCGTCTGCGTTCAACACCGGTAGGAATGAAGTTATTTGCGAAAAAAGAGGAAATGGAGGCTATTGAAAAGATCCGTCTTCCCCAAGAAATGTTTGTCGCCTGTCAAATCGTGGGGCAGGCTGTTCGACTGAACTGGACAGTCGGTGTCACAGCGAAGAATTTTATCTATAGTCAATGTCCCAGCATTATGGGGTTGGCTCCTCAGGATGAAGAATTTTTTAGCGGCAAGATGTATAAAGGGGTCTGGTTTTCAACATTCGAAGACGCCAAGGCGCATCAAGAATCAATGATCGTCGTGCCCTACGGCAAATATGAGGCCATGGCCGTTTCGCCATTGGTGTCAAACCGTCTGACCCCGCCTGATATCTGTCTGATTTATGCGACACCGGCGCAAATGTTTATTCTGACTGCCGGACTATTGCACTCCGGCTACGAGAAACTGGAATGGGGTTCGGTGGGCGAATCTTCCTGCTCGGATTCCTGGGGGCGGGCGCTGGCTACAGGAAAACCCAGCATGTCAATACCATGCTTTGCTGAACGGCGTTTTGCCGGTGTCACGGAAGATGAAATGCTAATCGCTTTAAAACCTGCCGACTTGGTGAAGGCGATCACCGGCATGGAGCAACTGCATCGAAATGGGCTACGGTATCCGATTCCACCGTATGGTGTGTCTATAGACGTCCGCGGCGGTCTTCAGCACAGCTATGGCAGTAAATAAGTATTATTACCGGAATCATAACTAAGGATGGGGGAGTAGAAAATGTCAGAAGTAAGGAAAATTTATATAGTTGGCGCCGGAGCGATGGGGGCGGGTATTGCCCAAGTTGCCGCGCTAGCCGGCTATACGGTCGTAATACGCGATTTGACCCAACAGATCGCTGATGAGGCGATTAACAAAATCAGAAGAAATCTACAGAAGTTGGCAGAGAAAGGCAAGATAACGCAGGAACAAGCCGGGGCGGTAAGGCTGTCAGCCACTGAAGATCTGGCGGCGGCAGCCGATGCTGATTTAGTGATTGAAGCAATTTCCGAAAACATCGCCCTCAAGCGGGCGACCTTTGCAGAACTCGAAGCTATTTGCAAGCCTGAGACGATACTTGCCAGCAATACATCGTCAATTTCCATTACTGAGATCGCATCGGCTACTAAGTGTCCAGAGCGCGTGATCGGGATGCATTTTTTCAATCCTGTTCCTGTTATGAAGCTGCTGGAGCTCGTAATGGGCTACCGTACTTCACAGGAAACCTTGGCTGTGGCTAGGGAAGTAGGAGAAAAAATGGGTAAAGTTACAATTGTTACCCAGGACAAAGCAGGGTTTGTTGTCAGCCGGTGCCTGGACGTCATGATGAATGAAGCTGTATGGACACTGGAGGAAGGAGTTGCAACCGCGGAGGATATCGACAAAGGCATGGTCTACGGCTGCAATCATCCGATTGGGCCACTAGCGCTTATTGACTTGGTTGGCGCCGATGTGCTGCTGGCGGTTATGGAAGTAATGGTCAAGGAAACCGGTGACCCTAAATATCGTCCTGCACCACTTCTGAAAAAGATGGTTAGAGCTGGAGAACTGGGCAGAAAGACAGGTAAGGGATTCTATACTTACGATACCCAGGGAAAAAAGCAATAAACGATTGATAGGAAGGAACAAACATGACTGCATACAAAAACCTGTTATATGATTGCCAGGGCGGCATCGCACTGATCACCATGAATAGACCGGAAGTGATGAATGCCCTAAATATAGAGACGCTGCGTGAATTGGCTGCAGTCTTCAGTGCTGCAGAGAAAGACGAGAAGGTGAAGGTCATTGTGATTACCGGTGCCGGTAAGGCATTTATAGCTGGCGCTGATCTCACGATGCACAGGGAATGTACGGCGTTAGAGGGACGTGAGGTGGCTGTATATGGCCAGACAATATTTTCTCGAATTGAAAATCTCACCAAGCCTGTGATTGCAGCAATCAATGGCTTTGCTTTGGGCGGGGGCTGCGAGTTGGCGATGGCCTGTGATATCCGCGTTGCTTCCGAAACTGCGCGATTCGGCCAACCGGAAGTCAATCTTGGGATTATTCCCGGCTGGGGAGGCACTCAGCGGCTGCCCCGACTTATCGGTAAAGGCCGGGCGAAATACTATATTTTGACGGGGGAAATATTTAATGCTGCAGAGGCGTTCCGCATTGGTCTAGTGGATAAGGTCGTGGACGCTGCCGATCTGCTCAATGCATCTAAGGCGATAGCCCAAGCCATAATGAGCAAGGGGCCGGTGGCCGTAACGATGGCGAAACGGGCCATAAACAACGGACTCAATATGGACCTGGAGGCAGGTATCGCCTACGAGGCCGAGGCCTATACGACGAGTTTCGGCTCTATCGATCGTATTGAAGGTGTGACGGCATTTCTGGAAAAAAGAAAACCCATATTTTTCGGAAAATAACTCCAGGAAATTACGTGTGAATGGAAGGAGAGATTTAATGAATTGGCGTGTAAAGTATCAAGATAAAATTGTGTCTGCTGATAAAGCAGTAGAGTGTATTAAATCCGGCGATCTGGTTGTTCCGCATCATGCCTTCGCCCAATCCGACCTGCTTGTCAATGCTATGACAGCGAGAAGCCGGGAGTTAGAAAATGTGCATATCTCAAATGGTCTTAGCACCAGGCCATGCCCCTTCGTTGAACCGGGGATGGAAAAAAGCTTTTGGAATGATTCATTGTTTTGCGGTCCCACAAATCGCAGCGCCATAGCGGAAGGACGGGGCGATTTTATGCCTGTCCATTTTTCCGAAATGCCGCGATATTTTCAGGAGGATAAAAAACCTGATGTCTTGATGCTGCAGCTGTCCCTTCCTGATGAGCAGGGAAATTGCTCTTTCGGCATTAGCGCTGATTATTCCGTCGGTGCGGCCAAGGCAGCGAAAACGATAATTGCCCATATCAACCCTCACATGCCAAGAACCAGTGGTGCGTCTATCTCCCTGGACGATATTGATTGGATTGTTGAGAAGCCCGCACCTGTTCCGGAGCTTTCTGTACCGGCAACCGGGAAAGTAGAGCAAGCCATTGCTGGGCATATTACCCCTTTAATTTCAGACGGGGATACGTTGCAGCTTGGAATAGGGACATTGCCCGATGCGGTATTATCCTTGTTGAAGGGAAAAAGAGACTTAGGAATTCATACAGAAGTCCTTTCCGACGGGGTTATAGATCTATTCAACCAAGGCATCATTACGAATAATAAGAAGACTCTATATCCAGGAAAGTTCGTAGCAACTTGCCTGCTTGGGACGAAGAAGCTTTATGATTTTGTCGATAACAATCCTGATGTGCTGATCTTGCCGGTGGAGTATGTAAATGATCCGTTCGTTATCAGCCAAAACAACCAGTTGATTTCCATTAATTCGGCTCTGCAAATAGACCTGATGGGGCAGGTAAACGCTGAAATGGTTGGCAGTCTCCAATTTAGCGGTATCGGCGGACAGGGCGACTATATCCGGGGAGCATCGCGGTCGCCTGGCGGCAAGTCGATTATTGCTCTTCCTTCTACCGCTTCAAAAGGTAAAATTTCGCGTATTGCTTGCCGCCTTGATCCCGGTTCGGCAGTAACGACTTCCCGCTATGATGTTCACTATGTAGCCACTGAGTATGGTATCGTCAACCTGCGCGGCAAATCGCTGCGTGAGCGGGCGAAGGCTCTGATTAGCATAGCCCATCCGGATTTCCGGGAGGCTTTGCTGGATGAAGCGAGAGCGCTGAAACTGCTGTATTAATTCTTACAATGACACAAGAGATATGTTGTATTTAGACGAGGAAATGTGAGGAGTGGGTTACTATGGAAAATTGCGTTATTACCAGTGCGGTGCGAACAGCTGTTGGCGGCTATTTGGGAAGCCTTAAAACAGTACCTGCACAGCATTTGGCAAAATTAGTTTTGCAGGATTCCCTCAAGCGTTCAGCTATTACACCTGCCGATGTTGACCAGATCATCATGGGAGAAGTTATCGGTACAACTCCCAATATTGCCAGGGTATCGGCTCTATTAGCGGGATTCGGTGAGGAAATTTCCGCTTTTACTGTAGACCGCCAATGCGGCTCAAGCCTGCAGGCAGTTGTTAGTGCTACTCATGCTATAAAAGCCGGAGAAGCAGACGTTATTATAGCCGGCGGCGCCGAAAGTATGTCCAGAGCGCCCTACTACTACCCCTTAACTTCAAGATTTGAGGGGTACAAGCTAGGTCATATTCAAGGATATGATGCCTTCTCCTTTGCCAGCGAAAATGCTCATCCGCCTGAACTGTTTCCAGGATTAAATATGGGTCTTACTGCCGAAAACGTTGCGACTAAGTATAATATTACCCGTGAGATGCAAGATGCATTTGCTTGTGACAGTCAGATGAAATATAGAGAGGCAGCAGGAGAAGGCAAATTTCAAGAAGAAATCTTGCCGGTTGAAGTTCAGGTTAAAAAATCTTCCTTTATATTTGATCAGGATGAGCACCCCAAAACAGACACAAATCTGGAAAAGCTGCGCAAACTAAAACCGGTCTTCAAAAAGGACGGAACTGTTACCCCAGGGAATGCTTCCGGCATGAACGACGGTGCATCTGCCGTAGTTGTTATGTCGGAGACAAGGGCAAAAGAGCTTGGCTGCAAACCGCTTGTGAAAATCATCAGCTCGGCTGCGACCGGTGTTGACCCTAGTGTAATGGGACTGGGTCCGGTACCGGCCATCCAAAAAGCGCTGGCCAAAGCCAAAATAAGTTTAGACGAGGTTGGTCTGTTTGAATTAAATGAAGCGTTTGCGGCTCAATCGCTTGGTTGTCTTCTTGCATTGGGGATGGAACCTGGTACGGAATTGTACAACCGGGTGAATGTAAACGGCGGGGCTATAGCCCATGGTCATGCTCTTGGCAACTCGGGTACAAGGATTTTAACAACATTAATTTATGAGATGAAGCGTCGCAACGTCAAATATGGGGTTGCTAGCTTGTGTATCGGCGGAGGGCAAGGTATTGCAGTGGTAGTGGAAAACTGCATGGAAAACTAATTCATACCAGCCTTGATTGAGAAACCGATGAGGAAATGTTAATTGCGTTGGGTTCGGATACTTTGCTTAAAGCGATCAATGGAAAGGAGGCGCCTAGTCGTCAGGGCCTTCGTTATCCAACTCTCCCTATATACAAAGCGGCCCATAAGTATGGGGGCAAAAAGTAAAGCGGCCTTTCAAGATTTTTCATTAACTTTAATAACGGGAGGAAGAGACAATGCAATTTGGTAACAATAGTACAAGTACTTCCAAACCGGCGACTAATTATCGTTGGCAGGCTATGTTTCTCACGGCGGGAATAATCGCCGTTGCCTATGTTGATCGCGTGAATTTTGCCGTGGCTACGCCCACCCTAATGAAGCTTTTTGAGCTTGGACCGGCGCAAATGGGCGTATTGATGTCCGCGTTTTTTTGGCCATATATGGTTTCTCAAATGCCATCAGGCTGGCTGGTCAACCGCGTAGGCTCAAAACTAGTAGTGTTTTGGTCTTGTTTTGGCTGGGGGGTTACAACGGCGCTTACGGCTCTCGTGTCCGGATTCTATAGTTTTTTGGCCGTAAGGGTGTTATTAGGTGTGACGGAAGCTCCCGGTTTTCCAGCCGCCGCACGAGTTGTGTCCGTGTGGATTCCGGCTCAGGAGCGAACGACGGCATCGGCTTTATTCGATGCCGCCGCGCGGGCGGGAAACGCATTTTGCATGCCCTTTGTCGTTTGGTTACTTGTACAATACGGCTGGAAAGCTTCCTTTGTTATAACCGGTGGTTTAGCTGTTTTGTATAGCTTTATCTGGCTCAAATTCTATCATGAGCCTGATGATCATCCAAAGGTATCGGAGTCCGAACTTGCCTATATACGCCAAGATGAGATAGTGAGCACACCGGGTGACGTCGAAAAAACCGCCGCTATCCCGTTGCTTAAGCTATTTACCTATGGGCGGTTTAATCTTATGTGTTTAGGTTATTTCCAGTATGCGTACTTTTGGACTGCATACTCGATGTGGGTTCCGTCCTTCCTGGTTCAGGCGAAAGGCTTTAGCCTTGAGGCGATGGGCTTTGCCGCTATGTGGCCATATATTATCGGATTTTTTGCGGAGCTCGGGGGCGGGCTTATTTGTGACGGATGGAGAAAACGCGGCGGCACCTTAACGCAGATTCGGCGCTTTGGAACAGTGACAGGGTTTGTCGGAGCCGCTTTAGGATTGATTATAGTGGTTAATTCTTCGTCCAACATGGCGACAATTGTCGGTCTGTCTATCGCCATGGGGGGGATTTCCTTCGGCGCAGCAAACTTTTGGGCAATTCCAAATGATTTGGCGCCTTATGGCCAAGGAGGCGGGTTTGCCGGTGCAATGAATTTTGTCGGTCAGATCGGCTGCCTTATTGCCCCTATGGTTTCTGGATTTGTTATTGGCACGGCTTGGGGATATGATGGAATGCTTTATATTATGACAGGCAGCGCTATTGTGGGGGCTCTGGCTTACGCGTTGAATAACTACGATAAAAAAATAGTCGCCAGATAATCGGAACAGAACTCATTACTAGGCGCCATTATTAATACACCGCATAAAAATGACGGTAGCGGCGCTGCGAGGGGGTATGGCATGGAAGTCACGGCTATAACAACGTTGGCGGTAATGACAATAATAGCTTATTTTTATAAGTCCGGACAAAAGCGGGTAAAAATGATGGAAACTAATATTCTGGCAACGGAACGGTCGATAAGCCGGCAGCATCAAAACACGTTTTTTTTAGGACGGGTCTCGTATCACGGCGGATTTCCCCTTATCCCTAAGCCTGCCGTTCTTAGGCTGGCGGTGGTGGAGGACGGAGCGGTCTTTTATGACGAAACCGGACGGTGCGAAAAATCAGACTTTCGGGATTGGTTCGGCGCCGACAAGTTCTGTACCCGAAATAAGTCGAACCCAGGTATTAAAAGTGTGTTTCTAGGGCCATTTGCGGGCATGTTCCGCCAAGATCGGCTGAGGTACTTTATTGTGATCAAATACTTCGATGTGGATGGACAAAAGAATAACATATTACTCGAAGCCGATGGCCGTGAAGCGCAGCAGCTTGCCTATGAGCGGGTTTCAGATTGTCTGGCGTCTGCAGAAATAAAGTGCAGAGTGCAAAAATGTTCTGGGTAATATGGTACGAAGATAGATATTGTGGAAAGCTATGTAATGATTACCCTGTCTTCAACTGCTCTAGTAGGTAGGGTTTCCCGCCGGAAAACATTTTTATGGGAGGATACTTGTGAGTAATATTAAAATAATGTAGAGAACGGAATTGCTGTCGTTACTATGGATAAGCAGCCGCTGAACATCGTTGAGAAGGGGTTTTACACTGAAATAAAAGAAGCGTTTGACAAAGTAAGCGCTATGCATGAGGTTTCTGTCGTCATTTTGAATTCCAATTGCCGACACTTCTGTGCGGGGGGAGATTTAAATGAAATCAAGACCATTACTGACGAAGAGACGAAAGCGATTGTCTGTGGAGCAGTAGTAGCTTGTGCAACGGCAATCTATGAGTGTAAACAACCGGTTATCGCCGCCGTCCATGGAAAAGCAATCGGAGCCGGTACGGCGCTTGCGGCCTGTTGTGATATTGTTGTCGCTGCGGAGGACGCGATATTTTCCGTGCCGGAAATTACAGTCGGCTATATCGGCGCCTCAGAATTTTTAGAGATGGTAATCCCGCGCAGACTGGCGAGATATTATATTTATACCGGAAAACCGCTTACCGCGGTTGAAATGAAATCTTGGGGAGCCGTTCTCGATGTTGTTCCCAGAGAGAGTCTAATGGACAGCGCTTACAAAATAGCAAATGAAATAGCGCTGCAGTCACCGCTTGCTCTTAGATATTTTAAAGCGGCGATGAATCATAATGATAATGAACGGTTGGGCGAAAAATATTTGCATGAAGCAGATTACATGCTCCAGTATAGCGCTACTGAAGATTTTAAAGAAACAATGGATGCTTTATTTGAAAAAAGAAAGCCGATTTTCAAAGGGAAATAGATTGTTTTAGGTATATCGCGCACAACTATGGAGTTTTGCAGTCCATTATAGAGCAAGCTAAATGGAGGGTTCATAATTCATGGTTATGCTCTTGGCAATTCGGGTACAAGGATTTTTAACAACCTTAATTTATGAGATGAAGCGTCGCAGCGTCAAATATAGGGTTGCTAGCGTGTGTATCGACAGAGGGCAAGGTATTGTATTAGTGAGAACTGCCTGGAAAACTAATTCATACCAACCTTGGTTGAGAAACTAATGAGGATTCTGATTAAACTACTATACGGAACTAATAAAAAATGCAAGGGAGATTATGAAGATGTCGCAAAAAATTGCCGGAATCCTGGAAAAGCCTACACGAATGAGAATATGGGTAGTAATTATTGTCTTGATCACTATTTTCTTTTCTTATATGGATCGGGTGAATGTTGGAGTATTGCTTGCCGATGATACTTTTACAACATTTATGGGTATCAAGGCTGACCCAATTCGCAAGGGTACTATCATGTCGGCGTTTTTGATCGTATATGGATTTTCGAACGCATTGCTAGGTTCCTTGGTTGATAGGTTGGGAGGGCGTAAAGCGATGGCCCTTGCCTTGGCCATCATGTCCATCTCGATGGCAGTCGGTGGTTTGGCTACCGGTTTTGCCATGATTCTTATTTCCCGAGCCATCTTGGGGATTGGCGAAGGAATGCAGAATCCATGCAGCTATCTCTATTACAAGCAATGGTTTCCGCCTAGTGAACGCGGACGGGCTACTTCTGCTGGTTTGGTAGGTATGAGTTTGGCTCCAGCCATTGCGACGCCCTTCTTTGCCTATCTAATTGCAACCGGCGGATGGAGATTTAGCTTTTTCACCGTAGCGGTATTAGGCTTGATTCCTATTGCGTTAGTTTGGTATTTTGCAGCTGACAGGCCGCGTGATAGTAAGTATACAAACGCCGGGGAGCGGGATTATGTTGAAGCCGGATTGGCAGAAGAAGCAGCAAGAATGCAGTTAAAAGAAATCGATGCCGGCGAAACGTTTTGGGCGCGGATCAAGCCTATTATGTCCAATGGCGTTTTCTGGTTGGCTTTCTCGTATCTGTTCGTAGTCAATTTCATCAACTGGGCGATTATCACTTGGCTGCCAAGTTATTTAAAAGTTGCAAGGGGCTTTTCCTGGGCAGAAATGGGCTGGTTGTCATCGCTGCCGTTTATTATGGCTGTAGTAGCCAAAGGGCTTTCGGGGATTCTTGTCGACCGCTTCAAGCGTAGCGGCATCATTTGTACTATTGGTATGGTGATAACTGCTGGTTGTTTGTTAAGTGGAATCCTGATAAGCAACAACTGGATTTCCGCCATATTGATTGCTATAGGAGTTGGTACGATGATGCTTGGGACACCGGCTGTACTCACCTTGGCGCCATCCGTAGTACCGACAAAATCCGTTGGCAGCGCTATGGGCCTTGGGACGGCGGCTATTGCCGGCATTTCAGCCTGCTCTCCAATGATCATGGGCTTTGCGATACAAACAACCGGTAATTATAACGGCGGTATGTATTGTCTTGTTGGAGCTGCTGTAATTGGTATCGTGATATCCATCACGCTTTACCTGAAAAAGCTGTAAACTTGCTGGTTGCTTTGCGTCATTTAACACACACACAAAGAAGAAGCAGAGGTGAAATAGCATGGGGCAAGATATCACGGCAGCAACTGAAAGATGTCGTGACTATGTAATTGAATTACGGCGTTATTTTCGCACTTGGCCGGAACTTTCCACTGAGGAATTCAAGAGCCAGGAAAAGATCATGGACGAGTTGGTGAAACTGGGACTGGAGCCGAGAAAAATAGCTAATACCGGTGTGATTGCCGATATTATTGGAGAATTTCCAGGACGGACAATCGCGGTGAGAGCCGATATGGATGCTTTAGCTCTAGAGGACGAATGCGGTCAATTGTACCAGTCTAAAAATCCCGGAGTTTGCCATGGCTGTGGCCATGATGGTCATATGGCCATGCTGCTGGGAATCGCCCGGGTTTTGTGTGAGGTGAGAAGTAAAATTGCCGGCACAGTGCGCCTGCTCTTTCAGCCCAGCGAGGAGCGTTACCCCGGCGGGGCCTTAGCGATGATTGCCGGCGGCGCGCTGGAGGGCGTAAGCGCGATTATTGCCGCGCACCTCTGGCAGCCGATCCCGGTCGGGGCACTGGGAATCAGTTACGGGAGGATGATGGCGCAGCCGGGAGGGTTTGCCATTACTATTCAAGGGAAAGGCGGACACGCCTCTATGCCGCACCAGGCAGTAGACCCTATCAGAGTGGGTATGCATATCAGCCAGGCAATCAATTCAATTTCCGGCTGCAATATGGATCCGATGGAGCCGGGAGTTGTGGCGGTAACGGTTTTTCAAGCAGGTACAGTCCGGAACGTTATTCCTGATACTGCCGAGATCAAAGGTCTTATCCGTGTATTTGATTCTGAACTGTTTACAGGCATTCATAAACGGATTGAACAGATTGCCAAGGGCATTTGTGAAGCCCATGGCGCGACATATACTTTTGCAGGGGACATCAGCTGCCCGCCTGTTATCAATAACCCTGCGATTGCCCAATTGGTCAAGGAGGCCGGCATTCAGGCGCTGGGGGAAGCAGGGGTTCAAGAAGTGATACCGGTTTTAGGAGCTGAAGATTTTTCCCAATATCAGCAAAAGGTTCCGGGAGCATTAATGTTTATTGGCGCCGGTAATCCGGAAAAAGGCATTGTTTACCCCCATCATCATCCCAAGTTCGATATCGATGAAGCATCACTAGGCCACGGTGTGGAGATCATGGTGCGAACTGTGATGAATTACCTTAGCGTACTAACATAGTACGGAAAAAAGCTTGCTAAACTATCTACGGTTTTAGGTGATACAGAATATTATAGTTGTGGAGGACAATAATGATGAAGATTACAAAAATTGAAGTCCTGAAAGTGAAGACAATGCGAGCCGGCTGGAATCCGGTCTTCTGCCGGATTCACACCGATGCCGGAATTTACGGTGACGGTGAAGCGGCGGTTGCTTATGGCATTGCTTCAACGGCGACTCATGGCATGATAAGAGATTATGCCAAAATGATTATCGGTATGGATCCGATGAAAAACGAAGTAATTTGGAATAAATTGTACAAGGGAACATTCTGGGGACAAAATGGCGGACCAATTACTTTCTCCGCATTAAGCGCGATTGATATCGCCCTCTGGGATATTAAAGGGAAGGTCTACGGGGCTCCTCTCCATGAATTGCTAGGCGGAAAGCAGCGCGATTCCGTGCGGGTTTATGCCAGCCAGCTGCAATTTGGCTGGGACTGGAACGTGTCAGCTCCCGACACGCCTGCCCATTCTAAGCCGGAAGAGTATGCCGCGGCTGCTCTAAAAGCTGTGGACGAAGGATATGATTGCCTCAAATATGACTTCTTTCTCTTTGGGGAAAACTACGAAAGACTTACGGCGGAAGACCAGACGCGCCTGCTGACTCCGGACAAGCTCTCTATGGTTGAGGCTCGTGTAAAAGCCGTCAGGGCGGCTATCGGCGATAAAGTCGATATCATTGCCGAATGCCACTCTTTCCCTGATGCACAGGGCGCGGTGCAGATCGGGAGAATGTTGGAGCCGTATAATATTCTTTATTTCGAGGAACCCAACACCCCTACACCGTACATGACCCGGTTTATTAGCGAAAAGATTAACATTCCCATTGCCAGCGGCGAGCGAATTTATACTCGCTGGCAGTATGTGCCGTATTTTGAAAATCGTTCGATCCAGGTTATCCAACCGGATATCGGCAATTGCGGCGGCATTACGGAAGCCAAGAAAATCTGCGATATGGCTCATGCCTATGATGTCAATGTCCAGCCTCATATTTGCGCAAGCGGATTCTCAACTTCGGTAGCGCTACACCTTGAGGCAGTAATCCCTAACTTCATAATCCACGAACATCATATTAACAATAGACTTCATTACAACATGGGCATAGCAAAAATTGAGCCTCAGCCTGTCAACGGCAGACTGGACATACCAAATGAACCGGGGATAGGCAATGAAATTTCCGAGCAGGCCTTTAAAAATGCCAGTATGTATGAAATTGTTGAATAGTAGCATGAAAAAATCTTCGTATAACTTCGATCAACCTATCGAGCGGATGAATACGAATTGTTCAAAATGGGACGGGGCAGATGCCTTTTTTGGTCCGGAAGCAAAGGGCGCCTTGCCGATGTGGGTGGCCGATATGGACTTTGCCGCTCCACAGCAGGTACTTGACGCCCTGAAGGCAAGAGTGGAACATGGCGTATTCGGCTACCCTGCCATGCCGCCGGCATCCTATTATGAGGCAGTGATCGGCTGGATGGACAAACACTATAACTGGCCGGTGAAGCGCGAATGGCTGGTTTATACGCCGGGAGTAGTGGCCGCTTTGAATTATCTGGTGCAAGTCTTTACGCAGGAGGGCGAAGCCGTTGCG
>Ga0153996_1000340_pt1 | contig 21701 bp, 20 predicted proteins | sample TSNC080MetaG_FD_104728 | JGI IMG/M metagenome (GOLD analysis project Ga0153996, IMG submission 104728) | Attine ant fungus gardens microbial communities from North Carolina, USA - TSNC080 MetaG | ecosystem: Host-associated > Fungi > Mycelium > Unclassified | place: USA: North Carolina, Lumber...
GGGAAAAATGTGAAATTATAGTATAAATTGTAAATAGAAATATTTAATAAAGGCTTGACACAGTGCAAATACCTTGATATAATTACGCCGTAACAAAATGTAACAATTCTGTAACAATTACAAAAGAGGAGAAGACATAAAGGAGGTAAATTAATTTATGGATTCGAGACTTAAGAAAGGATTGTTCCTAGTTACTCTGGCGGGAGCGATCACAATCCCAGCACGGGGAGTGCAGGCGGCACCGGAAGAAACATCTACGATGCCAAGCGTAGGGATTGGATCTGTATTAGAAGAATGTTATGCATCAGAAGAAAATATAGAAGTAGAAGATTATTTGGTGCCGGCATTCAAGGGTGAGTATTCAAATATGGCATTTGCCAATGTATCAAGCTTCTTATATATAAGGAGCGAACCCAATGCAGAAAGTGAATGGGTTGGGAAACTTTACCCTGATTACGCGGCAAATATCACAGGCCCTGTGGGAGAATGGACCGAGATTGAATCGGGAAATGTAAAGGGTTATGTAAAGACGGAGTATATTTATATAGGAAACGAAGCGGAAGAAAAGGCACATGAGATCATCAGTGCGGCGATTGAGGCAGAAGCTGGGGAAAACTCTAGGGCAGAAGCTGAAATAGCAGAAGATACCGAAACGACTGAAGGAGAAGTTCAGCAGACGGCAGCGGAGGTCGCCGCAGAAGGTGATCATGAGAAGATCGATGAAGAAGACCTGTTTTCATACGCAGAATCCAAAGAAGAAGAAGAACAGCGGCTTTTAGAAGAGCAGCAGATACGGCAAGAAGAAGCAGCAGCTTACGCTTCCAGCGGACAAGCAATTGTTGATTATGCATGTCAGTTTATCGGTAACCCTTATGTATGGGGAGGCACCAGTTTGACGAATGGTGCTGATTGCTCGGGATTTGTTCAAGCTATATTCAGCCATTTCGGCGTATCTTTGCCGCGAACCAGCGGTGAACAGCGCGGTGCCGGCGCCGGCGTAAGCTATGAAGAAGCAATTCCGGGAGATATCATCTGTTATAGCGGACATGTTGGAATCTATATCGGTAACGGGGAAATAGTCAATGCACTTAACTCCCGGTCGGGTATTGTGATTACTTCAGCAACCTATGATAGTATTGTGGCAGTAAGAAGAGTATTATAATACAAATATCTGACAAAAAAATCCCTGAGAAAATTTTTTCGGGGATTTTGTAATGTCAGCGGAGAAATTGGAAATAGCAAAGTGCACAAACGTGTAAAATAATGTAAAATTTTGTAAAAACAAGTTTTCATGATTATCCACATCAAAAAGTAAAAAAAAGGTGGAAAAATCGCTGTTTTGTTAAAGTTATCCCCATTATCCACAAAAAAACATGTGTTTTTGGTGGATTACTTTAGCGAAAAGAAAGAACGAACGTTTTGGTGAGAAATGATGAAAATAATATTTTGTCGAAAAAAAGGATGAAAAGCAGTTGACATAGAAGTATTCAAAAAACGTGAAAAGATGTATATACAATTAATTCGATTTAAGAAAATTTTCACAATAGGGACGGTTGAAAAAAATTGAATATGGTATTATAATAATTAAACATGGATAATCAAAGGAGGAATATTATGGCAGTTCAAGTATCAAAAGACATGACAATCGGCGAAGTTCTCAATCAGAGCCCGGAGATAGCACCGATTTTAATGGAAATCGGCATGCACTGTTTAGGCTGCCCGGCGTCGCAGGGTGAGACGTTGGCTGAAGCGGCTATGGTTCACGGCATTGATGGGGACCTGCTCTTAGAAAAGATTAATGCATACTTAGCGGCAAATGCATAATTATAAACGAGTATAGTAAACAGGGTGCCCTGCGAGTCGGTTATGACTCCAGGACACCCTGTTTTTATTAAGCAGAAAACATTCTGCTTATAACTGTGCCAGTTGCTGAACGGCATCCGTTTGTACGATTGGTTCGCCGTGTTCTTCCAGATAAGCGAGCATCGGCCCTGTAGCTTTCTCCAGAGAACCGTATTCCGAGAGCATATTGCAGAATTTATTGAAATCTGCTGTAGCATGCTTTGACTGCGATAGAGCCAATATATAGATATCGGCTGCGTTATCTTTATATAGGGTATTACTGCCATTGTACATAGAATCTAATAACTTTGCGGCATGAATAACGCTGTCCATGGTAGCGAAGGAGAAAAAACGCAGGTCAGGTTTTTTTACTTCTGCACTTTCGACTTCCTGTTCTTCGGATGGTGTGGAAACTGCTTCCTTCACCTTGCCGAGTAATTCCAGAAAATCTTCGGCACCGACCAGTTTATCAATACTTGAATGTTTTCGGCCTTCGGAATCACCCTGAGGGGCGGGGGCAAACTTAGAAAAACGCGTATCGAGTTCATCTGGGTCCTCGACTTTAGTAATTATCAGCACGATGGAATCCGACGAAGATGGTATCGCTTCGATCATCAACGGGATATCATCTGCTTCAAAACCGAATTCAAAGGCTGCTTGCTGCATCATGTCATGGAAAAGTGATTTTGCTTTTTCTGTTCCATATGCCAATTCACTGAGCTTTAATTCTCGGGCAACTAAATCGGCATGGGTTAACGTACAACGGATCTGATTGTCATTTAATTTTTCGATCTTCATTTTATCACATCCTAACGTATATATAGTTACTTAATATTAGTATAAACAAAAACAAAAAATATGTAAAGAAAATTAAAAAAATACTTGCAATGAGGAAACAGTTTCCATTATAATAGCTAGTACAAAAGGTAGTATTCCCAGGTAGTTGTGTTTTAAACAAAGGAGGGATATTATTTTAAGCAGTACCTAGTTTCATATTTTATTGAATATTAACAGTTCAATTAAGTTCACCTTATTGAACATTAGCAGTTCAATAAGTACATTTTCTAAGGCAAAATATCTAAAAGCATTTTCAAATTCAAGAAATTCTCAAACATTCAAAAAAATTCCACATTCAAATCTACCAGCAAGAAAGCATATTACTTTGTTGTATTACCTTTTGATGCGCGTGCGCAGGAAGGATGTTATCACGAAATATGCGCCTCTGTGATTGCACGTCATGTCTAAATTTCGCCTTGAGAGGAGTAACACATTATGAGAGAACGAGATATCGAGTACCAGGAACTGTTTAAGGAGCTGTCCAACTACGAGAAAAAAGGTGTCAGGATCATTATGGATGGTTCTCCTGCCAGCCCTATGCAGGTCATTTCCGCACATCTGGTGCAGGAAGAAAATACGTATATGCGGGATTACGTAGTCGACGAAGAGGGCAGACTAACTGAACTCTGCTTTCAGCATGTAAAAAAAGATCAATAAAATACCCCTTGTGTCGAAAAATGCTGAAAAGTGCGGCTTAATCTGGTCAGAATTATAATAATAAAGGAGATATATGTCAAAAATAGTTAATGACGTGCGCTTGAATTATTGTTATAATGAAACGAGTAGAGCGTAGGAGGTGTGTGGCATGGACGACAGACAGGACAAGTCGGGAGAGCGCAGAAGACCGCGTCCCGGGACATCCGGGAAGCCGGAACGGAGTCCGGATGGCGCAGCGGGAGGGCAGCGAAGGAGAAAAAGACCAGCTGATGCTGAGCAGAGAAGACGTGCCGGCGAATCAAGAGGCACGAGACGCACCCCCGATTCAGAGGGGCGGAGGCAGAATGCCGATCCCGAAGGCAGAAGGCGCACAGCGGAATCTTCGCAGCGAAGAAGGCCGGCAGATGCGGGAGCCAGATCGGGTGACAGCCGCAGAACAAAACCGGCGCAGCGGCAGCCTGTCCGGGCAGTAAAGAAAAAGAAACGCAGCTATGGGTTTATAGCAGCGATCATCTTGATATTAATTGTAATGATTGGCGCAGGAACGGCATTTTATTGGATGCGTTATGGCCCATCGAAGGAAACTGCAGATCTGAAAGAATATTATGGAGTACAGAATGACAGCCAGCTTGCAATTATCGTCAATAATGAGGTCATAGGTGCGCAGGGGCTGCTTGTGGATGGTGTTGCATACGTCAGTTATGAAACTGTGCGCGATTACATTAACAGCCGGTTTTACTGGGATTCAAACGAAAACACTCTGCTTTACACGCTGCCCACCGAGATGATCAGTGTAGGTGTGGGAAGTAATGAATATACTATTGCCAAGAATAAGCAGAGCAAGGACTATGTGATCTTGAAAACGGAGGGAAGTCAGGCTTATATCGCACTGGATTTTATCAAAGAACATACTGATCTTGACTATTCAGTTTACAAAGACCAGGTGAATCGGGCGATGATCGTAACCGAAACCGGTGAGACCAGCGTAGCGACGGTTAAAAGCATCAGTCAGGTCAGAAGGCTGGCCGGGGTGAAGAGCCCGATTCTTACCGAAGTGAACAAGAAGGACAAGGTGACCGTCATCGAAGACGAAGGTGACTGGAAAAAGATCCGGACAGCAGATGGTTTTGTCGGCTATATCAAGGAGTCGGCACTAAAGGCCGAGACTACCGAGACGATCTCCCGTCCGTTTGAAGAAGAAGCGTTTACCAATATCACCAAAGATTACACGATAAATATGGCATGGCATCAGGTCACCAGTCAGACGGCTAATGAGAATATTCTGCAGGTGCTTGCTGAGGCCAAAGGTCTGACCACGATATCGCCAACCTGGTTTTCGGTTTCTGACAACAGCGGAAATATTACTTCACTCGCCAGCTCGGATTATGTTAATTATGCCCATCAGGCGAACGTGGAAGTATGGGCCCTGGTCGATAACTTCGGGGAAAATATCGATTCTTATGAATTGCTGAGCCATACCAGCAGCCGCGAGAATCTTACCAACCAGCTGATCGCTGAAGTCCTGCAGAAGAACATCGATGGTGTCAATGTTGATTTTGAGAGCCTCAGTCAGGAGACCGGAGAGCATTTCATCCAGTTCATCAGAGAACTTTCCATTAAGTGCCGTCAGAATGGCATCGTCTTATCGGTGGATAACTACGTTCCCGGTTACACCTCGTACTATCACCGCGAGGAGCAGGGAATTGTCGCCGATTATGTGATCATCATGGGCTATGATGAATATTACAGCGGTTCTTATCAGGCCGGACCGGTAGCCTCGATCAATTACGTCAAAGAAGGCATTACCGCTACACTTAAGGAAGTTCCGAAAGAGAAAATAATCAATGCGGTTCCTTTCTATACCAGACTTTGGACCGAAGTACCGAAGACCGAAGAAGAGCTGGCTGGAGAAGCGAATACGGAAGCGGCAAACTATGCCAGCAAAGTGACCAGTCAGGCCCTTGGTATGGGCGATGCTGAAAATGCTGTTTCCCAGGCTGGAGTTACAGCTGAATGGGACGAGTCGCTGCAGATGGATTATGCCCAGTGGGAAGCAGATGGAGTGACCTATAAGATATGGCTGGAGAACGCCAAGTCTTTGGAAGCCAAGCTTTCACTCATGAAAGAGCACGAGCTGGCAGGTACTGCAGCATGGAAGATTGGCTTTGAAAAGTCGGAAATCTGGGAGCTGATACTGAAATATGTAAATTAAGTAAATAACCGGGAAGAACTGTTTGCCAGTTCTTCCTTTTTCTTGAAATACCTTGGCAGGATTGCTATTATTAAGGTGTGTGGAAAGGAGCTTTGATTTGAGCGAAGAACAGTTAAAGGCACTGGAAACTCTCGGTGCTAATTATGATGAAATTCTCGGGCGGTTTATGGGTAAGGCAGATTTTTATATTAGAATGATTCAAAAATTACCAGCGGATAAAAGTTTTAATGTATCGAAAGAAGCGCTGGAAAAAGGCGATTATGCAGCCATGTTTGCAGCAACTCATACAATGAAGGGGCTGGTTGGCAACTTTGGCTTTCAAAAGCTTATGGATGACCTCGATCCGCTCAATGAAGCACTGCGTAATGAGCCGTACGACGAAGCCTATATCAGAGAGGTATTTGAGGTTGTAGAAGGCAATTATCAGGAGGCAATGGAAGTAATAAATACGAAATTTGCATGATTAGAAAACTAAATTACCCGGATGCAGCATATATTATTGATAAATGATGTTGTGACGGGTATTTTTATGCGTAGAAAAATTGAACTGGTGGCCGTGCTGCTGCTGTTGATCGGAGTGATTGCGGCAGCCGGGAAAATAAGCAGTTATGTTACGTCTGATAAGGTGTCGAAAAGTGATGTGCAGGTAGTTATTGATCCGGGGCACGGTGGCCGGGATCCGGGTAAAGTGGCTATCGATGATACGCTGGAAAAGGATATCAATCTGGCGATTGCCAAGATGGTAGTAAGTAAACTGGAAGATCAGGGCATCACCGTGTTGATGACGCGGGAGGATGACAGTGGACTATACAGTGAAAATGCGTCCAATAAGAAAGCCGAAGATATGAAGAACCGGGTAGAAATCATTAACCGGGCTAAGCCTTCATTGGTGGTGAGCATCCACCAGAATAGCTACTCTGATGCCAGTGTTAAGGGCGCTCAGGTATTCTATTACACCCATTCCAAGGAAAGCAAAGCGATTGCTGAGAATATGCAGGAAAAGATGCGTAAGGTGGATGAAGGCAATACCAAACAAGCGAAAGCCGATGGTACATATTACATGCTTAAGAAAACGAAAGTACCTACTATTATCGTGGAGTGCGGGTTCTTAAGCAATGCTGAAGATGCTGCGAGGCTGAATGATGCAGTATATCAGGAGGAGATGGCAGCGGCGATTTGCAAAGGGATAGTTGAGAGCTTGAAGTCGGCGGAGAAAACCAAATAAGGTTGTTGAAAAGAGAGTCTGCGAAACTGTCCGATAGAAGAGATATTATGTTTTCATACCGGGGATGATACCGATCGGGAATGATTTTTATATTTCGTGGTTATACTTAAGATTAAATAATTAAAAAACGGAGATATGAAATGGAAACTTTCGCAGAATATTTAGCCGCTATCGGTGATATGGAACATCGTGCCCGCATTCAGGAGGTTTTTGACTGGATTAAGGCTGAGTTCCCGGGGTTGGAGAATAAAGTTGCCTGGAATCAGCCAATGTATACTGATCATGGAACATTTATCATCGGGTTTAGTGTATCAAAACAACATTTTGCTGTCTCACCTGAGGCAAAAGGAATAGAGAAGTTTTCTGATGAAATAAAAAAATCGGGATACAGTCAGAGTGCAAATCTCTTCAGGATTAAATGGGATGATCCGATTGACTTCTCATTACTTGAACGGATAATACAGTATAATATAAAAGATAAAGCGGATTGTAACGCTTTTTGGAGAAAATAGAGGTTAATCCAACCTGTGTTTTAAGCATCTCACTTCAGAGGTGCTTTTTTCAGGCCATTGAAAAGTTTAACTTTACTGGTCAGGGAATTATGATATAATAAATAATATGGAAACAATAATAAAGAAGTTAGATAGAAATGAAATAGATATGGACATCGTTCGGGAGGCCGGACAGATACTGGGGCGCGGCGGATTGGTCGCGTTTCCTACCGAAACGGTATATGGTCTCGGAGCGGATGCGCTGAATAAAGATGCGGCCCGCAAGATTTACGAGGCAAAGGGGCGCCCTTCGGATAATCCATTAATCGTTCATGTGGCGGACCTTCAAGCCCTGGATGAGATTATTCAGAATCCTCCGGAAGCGCTCTATGAGTTGGCGTATCAGTTTTGGCCCGGTCCGCTGACGATGATATTTAAAAAAACAGATATTGTACCTTATGAAACCACCGGAGGCCTGGAGACGGTTGCCGTGCGGATGCCGGAAGATTTGATCGCCCGGGAAGTCATCATCGCCGGCGGTGGTTATATTTCTGCGCCCAGCGCTAACATTTCAGGACGTCCCAGTCCGACAACGGCCGGCCATGTGGTTGAGGATATGGACGGAAAAATCGAGATGATTCTTGACAGCGGAGCAGTGGAAATCGGGTTGGAATCAACCATTCTTGATCTGACGGTACAGCCTCCGGTCATACTGCGTCCGGGAGCGGTTACCAGAGAAATGTTGCTGGAAGTGCTGCCGGAAGTGGTCAGCGATGAAATGCGGCAGATAACACCGGAAGGTACAGCTCCCAAGGCACCGGGGATGAAGTATCGGCATTATGCTCCCAAGGCACCGCTGACTATCATTGAAGGAACTGCCAAGGAGGAAGTTAAAGCCATTCGTCAGATCGCCTATGAACAGAATCGATACGAAAAGAAGGTTGGCATCATCGCTACCAGTGAGACGGCTGACAAATATCCCATTGGTGTGGTTAAGACCATCGGAGCACGGGAGAATGAAAAGATGATTGCCCGTAATCTTTATGCAGTCCTGCGGGATTTTGACGGAGAGGACGTCGACTATATATACAGTGAATCGTTTTCCAGTGAAGGTATTGGATCGGCGATCATGAACCGGCTCGGAAAAGCTGCCGGTCATCGCATCGTGAAAGCGCAGGAGATCACTGATCTGCAGAAATTCCGACGCATTATCTTTGTCAGCGGCAGCGGGAACTGCCGGGCGCTGATGGCAGCGGAATTGCTTAAAAACTGCGATCTAAAACAGGAGTATGAAACGGCGGCCAGAGGATTGGTGGTCCTGTTCCCGGAACCGGCTAATGCCAAAGCTGAAGAAATTATGCGGCAGAACGGCCAGAGTCTGGATGGATATGAAACCAAAGCTTTTGCCGAAGATGATTTGGATGACGATACACTGATTCTGACTATGGAAGAAGGGCAGAAGTGGAAAATATTTTCCGAGTATGAACAGGCGAAACATGTCTATACTTTTTATGAGTATATAGATGAATCTGAGGAAGTGGCATCAGCATACGGACTTCCTTTAGAGCAGTATGAAATACTGTATAAAAAACTAAAGAGTATGATTCAAAAACTAGCAAACAGATTAAACGAGGAGGCACAGAACTAATGGAAAATGTACACATTATGGATCACCCGCTCATTCAGCACAAAATAAGCTTTATTCGCCAGGAGGAATTAGGCTCCAGGGATTTCCGCGCGATTATCGAGGAGATTGCAATGATGATGTGTTATGAGGCAACCAGAGATCTAAAGCTTCAGGATATTGAAATCACAACCCCGATCTGCAAGATGGTCGGCAAGGAACTGGCTGGTAAGAAGCTGGCTATTATCCCGATCTTGCGAGCTGGTTTAGGAATGGTGGAAGGTATGCTGGATATGATTCCGGCGGCGAAAGTAGGTCATATCGGATTATACCGTGATCCCGAAACCTTAGAACCGGTGGAGTATTATTGTAAACTGCCGGCTGACTGTCATGAACGGGAAACATTTGTTGTCGATCCAATGCTGGCAACCGGGGGCTCCAGTGTTGCAGCTATCCAAATGCTGAAGGATAAAGGGGTCAAAAATATTCGCTTTTTATGTATCATCGCTGCCCCGGAAGGGGTGGAACGGATGCAGAAGACGCACCCGGATGTTGAGATGTATATAGGTGCTCTGGATGAACGGCTGAATGACCATGGCTATATTGTACCCGGTTTGGGAGATGCCGGTGACCGCATATTCGGAACCAAATAATAAAAAGAAATAAAACGTCCGCTCGTTGTCTCAAAGAGAATTTCAGCAGCGGACGTTTTTTTATGGAAAAAAGTTGTTGACCTTAACGTTGCGTCATGGTCTATATTATCTTACAGGAGGTGATGAAAGATGAAATATACGGTGAAAGAAGTGGCTAAATTGACCGGAGTCACGCTGCGTACACTGCGCTATTATGATAACATTGATCTGCTGAATCCTTCCGCTTATACAGATGCCGGCTATAGACTGTATGATGAGGGAGATTTAGAAGTGCTGCAGCAGATTCTGCTGCTCCGGGAACTTGATTTTCCGCTGAAAAAAATTGCCGAATTGATTCACGCTCCTGATTATGACCGCAGGATTGCCCTGGAGACGCAGGAAATATATCTGCTGAGATGCTCACAGCGGTACGAACGTCTGGCCGAACTGACCAGGGAAACCCTGAGGCAGATGGAAGGTGAGAAAAAAATGAGTAATCAAGAAATGTTTGCCGGATTCCATGCGGACCATCCGGAAGAGATTCAAAAGCAGTATGAAGAAGAGGTGAAGCAGAAATGGGGGGGAACCGAAGCTTACAAGATTTCATCTGAGCGGGCAGCGGGATATTCAAAACAGGATTGGGAAGAAATCATGAATGTTCAAAAGGAGAATATTTCCGAGATGGCAGAGTACTACCGGAAAAATATTCCTGCTGCAGACGAAAAAGTGCAGGATTTGGTGGAAAAATCCAGGCTTTTTATCGACCGGTACTTTTATCCGTGTCCGCCGGAAATGATTGGTCAGCTTGGAACTCTTTATGTATCTGATCCCAGATTTAAGAGGACCTACGATAAGGTGTCTGATGGTCTGGCTGAATATTACAATGAGGCGATACAGCTATACTGCCGGAAGAAATCTTAAAGAGATATTATTAAAATCATAAAAGATCAACAGCCCTATTGTTAACTTGAATATAAAAAAGGTTGACAATAGGGTTTTGGTGATTTACAATAATATTAAATTTTGCGGGAGGTCCATTATGAGAGTAAAAACATTAGATTTAGCAGTCTGTGCATTATTTGCCGCATTAAGTGCGGTGTTGTCGCAAATTACAATACCGATAGGAATCGTACCGATTAATTTAACTCATATTTCTCTTTTTCTTGCAGCGGGTTTGCTGGGTTCCCGCTATGGCACGTTTAGTCAGATCGTCTATGTTATTATGGGGGCGATAGGCCTGCCGGTGTTTTCGGGATTAAGCGGCGGCATGGGGGTTGTTTTGAATGCTACGGGAGGGTTTATTTTTGGGTATATTATCTGTACATTTGTGACGGCATATATTATTGAACGTTTCGGCAGTTCTTATAAAGTTCTGTTTCCGGCGATGTATGCAGGATGGGTGGTTACATATGCAATCGGCATTCCTTGGTTTATGTTTGCCACGGAAACAAGCAGTTTAACGGCCGCAGTTTCGGCTTGCATGATTCCGTTTTTACCCGGCGACCTCGCTAAAACGATATTGAGTGCCGTTTTAATTAACCGGCTGCGGCCGGTGTTTGTTAAAGGACTGGGACACATCGATGGCTAAAGGCGATAAATTGCATATCAGGCCCCATCATGGGATTTGTATCGCGCATTATATCGGCTATGGTTATGATGAAAGATTCGTAGAAAATATGAATGAAGTGACCTGCCGGCTCAGCAGTGAGCCGGAGCAGGAGGTCATCCTGCATATTTCGGCGGACGTACTCTGCCGGTGCTGCCCAAATGATGAGCGCGGCAGATGCAGCGCTCAGGAACAGGTGGAAGGTTATGATAATAAGTGTCTCCGCCTGTGTGGCCTTTCAGAAGGTGAAATAATCCGCTGGTGCGACTTCTGCCATGAGGTAAAAACAAAACTGCTGGACACCGGGAAATGGAGACAGGTATGCGAAGAATGCGGCTGGCTTTCTATTTGCGGCCGGCAGCATTAAAGGCAGGTGTTATTTGATATAACATCTGTTTTTTGGTTTTTGGATGTAAGAAGGTTAGCTTATAAGCACACAGAGCCAGAGCGGTCTTATGACCTGCTAAATAAGGATCGGGATTATATTTTGTGTCACCCAGAAGCGGACAGCCCATGTGTGCCATCTGAACCCGAATCTGATGATGGCGGCCGGTGGTCAGAGTGATTTCGGCCAGGCAGGTCCCGGGGTGTTCAGCTGCTGTATTTGATATAAGGCGGTAATCAAGCCTTGCTTTCTTCGCACCCGGTTCATCAGCACAGCAGACCCTGGACATATTAGTCTGCCCGTCTTTGATCAGATAATCGGTCAGGGTTCCTTGTATATTCTCCGGTTTCCCGCATAATAATGCAAGGTAATGTTTGCCGAAATCCTTCTGCTGGAGCTGGCGGTTTAGTTCCTTTGCGGCAAAAGGTGTCTTAGCGAAAACCAGCAGGCCCTCTACCGGTTGATCCAGACGATGGATGACGGCCAGGTAAGGTTCTTGTTTGTCTTTTGCCTGCCGATAGATGTGATTTTTTATCAGACTGACCATGTCCGGCTCTCCTGTCCGGCGGGTTTGGGTTGCAACACCGGCCGGCTTACAGCAGACGATGACGTGGATATCTTCATAAATAACAGTTAAATTCATAGGTTAGCTCCTCGAAGAATATGATTTATATCTCTCAATTTAAGCATAGCCGGAACGAAAGTGTCAACAATTAACCGATAATCTCTTGACAAAAGGGGAAAACTTTATTAGAATAACGGGTACATTAGGTTTATTTGCGTTGAAGAGGACCAGTACATACGCGGAATGCCTCAGAGAGAGAGCCATCAGGTGAAAGGCTCTTGCAGGAAATGTATGGAACCTACCTTGGAGCAGGCATGTGAAAGCATGACGTATAACCGGCGTTAACGGTATTAAGAGAGAACTGCGGGAAGGGCCTGCGGTTAATTAGGGTGGTACCGCCGAGTTTTCGGTCCCTTGCGGGAATGGAAATGTGGCGGTTTCTTTTTGCTCTATTGGAAAGTGCATCCTATAGAGCAAAACGCTCCGCGGGATGCACACTCGCTTATGAGGAAGCGCTCGGTGCGAAGAGTCTGCGAGCAGACTCTTTATTTTAGGAGCCGGCCACAAAAATGATTGAAAAAAGGAGAATTTAGTAATGGCAAGCGAAAAGAAGCTGGTAAAATCAATTACCTCAAGAGACGATAATTTTGCACAATGGTACACTGATGTTGTACGGGAAGCGGAGTTGTGTGATTATTCAAGCGTAAAGGGATGTCTGAATTATCTGCCCAATGGCTATGCGATCTGGGAGCTGATTCAGGCCGATCTGGATGCGCGTTTTAAGGCAACCGGTGTAGAAAATGTATATCTGCCGATGCTGATACCGGAAGAGCTGCTGGAAAAGGAAGCGGATCACGTTGAGGGATTTGCTCCCGAAGTGGCATGGGTGACCCATGGCGGTATGGAAAGACTGCAGGAGCGATTCTGTATTCGCCCTACCTCTGAGACTTTGTTCTGTGATCTCTGGAGTAAAACCGTACAGTCTTACCGTGACCTGCCGAAAGTATGGAATCAATGGAATTCAGTGCTGCGCTGGGAGAAGACCACCAGACCCTTCCTGCGTTCCCGCGAGTTTTTATGGCAGGAAGGGCATACTATTCATGCAACCTATGAGGAAGCGGAAGAGAGAACTATTCAGATGCTCAATGTCTATGAAGACTGCTACAGAGAAACTTTAGCCATTCCGTTTGTATCGGGAAGAAAAGCGGAAAATGAGAAATTCGCCGGTGCTCAGGATACTTATACAATAGAAGCCCTGATGCACGATGGCAAGGCACTGCAGTCAGCGACCAGCCATTTCTTCGGGAGTGGGTTCGCAGATGCGTTTAATATTAAATATGTGGATAAAGATAATCAGCTCAAGAGCGTTTATGAGACTTCCTGGGGCTGGTCAACCAGAAGTATTGGTGCGTTAATCATGGTTCACGGTGATGACAGCGGTCTGGTATTGCCGCCTCACGTAGCGCCGGTTGAGTGCCGGGTTATTCCGATCGCACAGCATAAAGAAGGTGTTTTGGATCGCGCTGATGCATTGCTTAAGGAATTAAAAGATGCAGGATATCGGGTTAAGATCGATGATTCGGATAAGAGTCCGGGATGGAAGTTCAGCGAACAGGAAATGCTCGGAATCCCCACCCGTATTGAGATCGGACCGAAAGATATCGAGAATAATCAGGTCGTGGTGGTCCGTCGTGATACTCGTGAGAAGATCGTGGTAGCACTGGATGAAATCGTAGTAAAACTGCGGGAGATCCTGGAGACCATCCAGCAGGATATGTATAAACGTGCAGAACAATTCCTTCAGGAGCATATTGACACGGCAACCACGCTGCCGGAATTGATCGAGAAGTTCAAAGAGAACCGCGGTTTTATCAAAGCCTGCTGGTGCGGTGATGAAGAGTGCGAAGGCGAAGTGAAATATTCTACCGGCGGAGCATCGACCCGCTGCCTGATCGAGGATGAAGAATGGGTATCAGATAAATGCATTTATTGCGGAAAACCTGCTAAGTATATGGCTTATTGGGGAAAATCGTATTAAAAGATTAGTTATTGTGGCGCTGCCGGGATTTTCCCGGCGGCGCTTTTTTAATTACTTTTTTCTTTCTTTTTTCTTGCATATGGTATATTATCTATATAATTATTTTACTATTATTTGAACAACACTATAAAAATCCGTCGAATGCAGAAGGTGACAGATAAAAGGGGGACGATTAATATGGCAATAACGTTCAGGGAATTGCTGGATACCAGGTGTTTTAAAGATTTTAAAGTGATAGCCGGAAACTATGGGCTTGATAAGAAAGTGGGCCTTGTCTTAACATGCGAAGAATATCTGAGTGATAAAAATAGTTATGTATTTTTAATTCATATGGTGTATCACAAAACCGAATTATCATTTGAATTTGTGAAATCCATAATCGAAAGAGGCTATTCCGGCCTGGGTGTGCAGCTGGATAATGGACAAACCACGCTGAACCAGGATGTCATAAATATCTGTGAAGGTAAGGGGTTTCCTTTAATAGAGATACCTGCAGACATTCAGTATATGGAAATAGTGAGGAATGTTGACAGTATCTGCGTAGACAGCAAAGTCCAAAATATTTATGAAATTATTAATATAAAAGACGGCTATAATCATGATATGAAGATCTCTAAAACAATTGGTTCACTTGCAAATGATTTAAACAGAGAAGTAAAAATATATGATTTACTATTTGGCAAAATCTTTTTGTCAGATGGTCAGATTATTAAAAATGCAGATATGAGTAAATATGAACATATATGGAATCCCAAAAGTGACTTTCAAAAAAAGAGCATTGCGGAGAAGTTTCACATGTTTATCTTAATTGATAATAATCTCCCTGACAGTAAGGAACTTATTATTCTCCCTGTCAGCCTGAGCGATGAAGAACTTGCCTATATGACAATAGATGGAAGGGATCTGGAAAAAGACTATCATGCTCTGTACACCATAAAGATATCATTTCTGTTTATCGTATCGGAGTATAAGTCGGCTCATTCTGAAGTTGTTGAAGAAAATAAGACAAGGGACCGTATCATGCAGGATATGGTGAACGGTATTTTAGAAGTAGATAATCCCCTTTTTATCAAATATTTTGGAAAACATAAGATGCGCCCCTTTACGGCAGTTGCACTTCGTCAGTTTACTGCTGATCTGAATATGTTTATGAGAAGGGAAAGAGCCGAGAGATGTATATATAATCATTTGGGAAGAAAAGATGCATTTCTGGGGATTTTGGATTTTAATGAAATGGTTCTTTTGATTGCACAAGACAGAGCAGGAAATGGATCTTTGAAAGAAATATTGGAAGATATCATCGCAGATTTGGAAGATGATATGGGCAGAGCCGAATTTAAAGCTGGGTTGGTGGAAGAGTACACGGGGATTGAGAAACTGGCACCGGTGTATACGGAAAGCCTGAAGTGTCTGGAGATAGGCTCAGTCATAATGAAGAATGCCCACGTATTTTCAGAGAATGACATAGGCCCATTTCTGTATTTTGATCTTGAAAGAGCTAAAGGAGAAGCAGGGTGCATGTATGAGCAGAGTATATCTTCACTGCTTGAGGAAGGTGATGGAAGAGAACTGATATTGACATTGAAGGAATATCTCAATTGTAATCTGAATGTGTCGGAGGCGGCCAAAAAGATGTATCTGCACAGTAATACCATACGGTATAGAATTAATAAGATAGAGGAACTTTTGGATATTAGCTTAAAAGATTCATTTACCCGTTTGAAAATAGAAATTATATTGATGTTTTTCCACATTTAACTGCTGAAAAACCCTCGGATTCTTGTATGATCATACAAAAACCCGAGGATTTTTTTTGCGATAGTATAAGCATACAAAAAGGAGCGGTTTCTTTGTGGATAAGACCATGTTAAGTGTGGATAGGCCTATATATAATAAAAATATAAAAATACAACTTTTAAGAAAGGAGTCGGAAATGATTACGAACCTAAAAGATATTGATGATTTGGTTCAAGAACATGATAATTACAGAAAGAAATGTCTGAATTTGATTGCTTCGGAAAATTATGCGAGCGATGTGGTCAGAAATTATCTGTGTACGGACTTTAATAACAGATACGGCTGCTACACAACCTTGAAGCCGGAGGAGCGGGAATATACAGGTAATCAGTATATTAATGAATTTGAACTTGCCACCCACGAATTAGTCAGGGATGTATTTGGCGGAACCTATGTGGATCTCAGACCGATCAGCGGACACATGGCAGGAATGGGGGTGGTGCTGGGGATTCTGGATCCCCATGATACGGTCATTGAAGTTTCGCTGAAGGACTGGGGGCATGGACTGGTCGGTCCTATGTGTGAGATCGGACAATTTGAGGAAACCATTAATGCCGCGTATATGCCCTTTGTAAATGGAGAAGTAGATATTATCGGGTTGATTGAAATGGCACGAAGTTTAAAGCCTAAGATGGTTATCTTCGGCGGATCGGGAACCCTATTCCCGGAACCGGTTAAGGAGTTTGCGAAGACTGCAGAAGAACTGGATATTGTCATAGCTTATGATGCTTCTCATGTTACAGGGCTTATCGCCGGGAAACAATTTCCCAATCCGCTGGAGGAAGGTGCCGACATTATGTTCGGAAGCACACATAAATCCTTTCCGGGTCCTCAAGGTGGTTTTGTTGTTGCAAATGATGAAAAGCTCATTGAAAAGATCGGCAATGCGTTATCGCCATCTCTTGTTACCAGTCATCACATTGTCAGGCTTCCGGCTTTTGCCGCATCGCTGTTGGAGATGAAGCGCTATGGAGAAGCATATTCCGGGCAGATCGTAAAGAATACCAGGGCGCTTGGCAAGGCTTTATACAATTATGGCTTTGATGTTCTGGGGGACAAGGAAAGGGGTTTTTCAGCCAGTCATCTCCTGTTGGTTGATATTGGCCGGAATTTCAAAGGGGCTCCGGGCAAGCTCTTAGAAGAGGCGGGAATTCTTTGTTCGGATGATTTCTCGGGTGAAAGTGCTCAGATTAGACTGGGAACTCCTGAGGTGACCAGAATGGGCATGAAGGAAGAAGAGATGTATTATGTGGCTGAACTGCTAAAGAGAGTCATTATCGAGAAAGAACAGCCACGAAACATTGCAAATATTGTAGAAACTTTTACGGCGCGCTTTAAGGAAGTGCATTATAGTTTTCCTAAATAGATGAGAGGAGTAAGATTATGGTAGATATAAAGGATAGATGGCTTAATTTTGAAGTGTCGGAATTTAAAGACCGGCTCAGAAAAGTAAAAGAAAGTATGCAGAAAAAGGGGATTGAGGTGCTGGTTGTTACCGATCCTGCTAACATGTGCTATCTGACCGGATTTGACGGCTGGTCGTTTTATGTACATCAATGTATTCTTGTCATTGATTCGCAGGATCAGCCGGTCTGGATTGGAAGAGGCCAGGATGCCAATTCCGCCCGTCTGACAACCTGGCTGGATGATGATAATATTAAAGCTTATACGGATGATTATGTTCATTCTCTGGTAAAACACCCGATGGAGTTCGTCGCCGATGTCCTGAAAGAAAAAAAGGCGGATAAAAAGGTAGTGGGCACCGAGATGGATGCATATTATTATACTGCAAAATGTCAGGAGAGATTGACAGCTTCTCTTCCGGGAGCGAAATTCCTCGATGGAAATAATATTGTAAACTGGGTAAAATTAATCAAATCAAATAATGAAATTGAACTTATTCGAAAAGCCGGAAAAATTGTCGAACTGGCTATGGCGAAAGCATATGAAGTGATCGATATCGGTGTCCGCCAGTGTGATGCGGCGGCAGAGGTATACGGTGCATTAACCCGTGGGACTAAAGAATATGGGGGAGAATATGCTTCGATTATTCCGATCATGCCGGCGGGGGTCAGAACATCGACACCTCATCTGAGCTGGACCGATGAACTTTATAAAGACGGAGACACGGTGATCTTAGAGCTGGCCGGAAACTATAAACGATACCACTGTCCATTATCCAGGACGATGATTCTGGGAAATGCTCCGGAGCGGGTAAAAGAGTTAGGAGCAGTAGTCACTGAAGGTTTGACCAAGACTCTGGCAGCAGTGAAACCAGGAATTACCTGTGAAGAACTTGAACGGGTATGGGCGGAAAGTATCGCCAAGAGCGGATTTATTAAGGACTCCAGAATTGGTTATCCGACCGGATTGAATTTCCCGCCTGACTGGGGTGAGCACACAGCAAGTATCAGACCTGGTGATAAGACTATTCTGCAGCCGAACATGGTATTTCATATGATTCCGGGAATATGGCTGGATGAGTTTGGCGTAGATATCAGCCAGACCTTCCGGGTAACGGAAAGTGGCTGTGAGGAACTGACATCCTTTGAAAGAGGGCTGCTGACAAAATAGTATCTGAATGGAATGGGAGGTAGATATGAATAAAATTATATTTGTAGAACTTATATTATATTGTGCCTGCATTATTGGAATCGGAATATATTTTAGCCGCAAAAGTCTTTCCCAGAAAGATTTTATGCTTGGAGGAAATAAACTGCCCGGATGGGCTCTGGCGTTTTCTGAAAGAGCATCGTGCGAATCAGTGTATCTGATGATGGGAAGCACCGGATTCGTATTTGCAACAGGTCTCTCGGGGGCATGGGTCTTGATCGGATCAGCATTGGGGACGATGGGATTCTGGTTATTTTTCGGTGAGAAGATACGCAGAGATAATGAAAAATACGGAGCATTGACCTTAACCGATTATATCGCCATGAAATTCGGCGCTAAGGCGAATTTGATCAGATGGTTTATAAGCATTAACGTAGGGATATTCTTCATGTTTTATCTGGGGGCACAATTTTCCGGAGCGGGAAAAACATTATTAACGGTCATCGGATTGGATCAGACGTACGGCATGTTGATTACGGCGGTTCTGGTAATTGTATATGTAGCTTTGGGAGGCTTTATGTCTATCGTTTGGGCGGATGTTGTTCAAAGTATTTTGATGGTAGGAACCCTTGTAATTATGCCGATTGTAGCATTTTTTGTCATTCAGTCACGGGATCTTAATGTTGCAGCAGCTCTGACTCAGGCCGGACCGGAGATTGCTTCCTGGACCGGAGGTGCAAAGGGAATGGCAGCGTTTCTGCTTATATTTGCTAACATGAACTGGTGTTTTACTTTTTATGGTGGGCAGCCTCAGCTTACATCCAGAGTTATGGCAATGCGGGATATCAAAGAGTATAAGACCAGCAGAAATGTGGCACTGAGCTGGATTGCGGCCGGTTATGCAGGGGTTGTATTTATTGGAATCTTTGGAATAACCCTATATGGACACAATGGATTGTCGGACCCGGAGACGTTACTGCCTCATATGATTCAGGATTTACTTCCGGCCCCCATTGCAGGATTATTGATTGCGGGTATCTTTGCAGCAATGATGTCTACTTGCGCATCGGTAATCATGGTGGTTTCCGGTACATTAAGTGAGGATATAATCCATAAGGCTCTGGGTAAAGAGCTCAGCGGCAGCCAGCTGGTAAAACTGACAAGAATTGTAATTGTGTGTGCAGGTGCACTGGGGCTGGTTGTGGCAATGACATCGCAGGATCTTATCTTTTACATAACAAGCTGGATGAGTGCGGGAGTGGGAAGTACAATTTCAGCAATTGTATGCTTAGGACTGTTTTATAAGAAGTCATCGGCACGGGGCATTGCATGGTCTATTCTGCTGGGAACAGTTTTTACCATTGGATGGATGTCCTCGCCGTTGGAAATGGTCATAAGCGCCAGGTTTTTATCGTTTGCTTTCACTTTCCTGTGCGGCATGATTATTAGTAACATTTGTCCGGACAGCCGGTATGAACGGGCATAGATGTAGGTAGGGAGACAGTATGGATATAAAAAACAGAATATTAGAATTAGAGCAGGAACTAATAGATCTGAGGAGAGATTTCCACAGAAACCCGGAGCTGGGATATGAGGAATACAGAACTTCCGGTATTGTATATGAATACTTAAAAAAATGCGGTCTAAAAGTGGAAAAGATATGTAAGACGGGGGTAGCGGCCCTTTTAGAAGGCAGCTCTCCGGGAGAGACTGTTTTGCTCCGTGCGGATATGGATGCCTTACCGGTTACAGAGGAAACCGATATGGCATATAAATCCTCGATAGATGGAAAGATGCATGCCTGCGGGCATGACGCGCATACGGCAATGCTTTTGATTGCAGCAAAGATATTGTCTGAAAATAAAGAAGCACTGAAGGGGAATGTAAAATTTTTATTTCAGCCAAATGAAGAAGGTACTGCCGCCAGAGACACCATTGCGGAAGGGATACTGGAAAATCCCACAGTAGATGCAGCTTTTGCACTTCATATATGGTCCCAGCTTGAACATGGGAAGATTGGGGTTTCAGAGGGAGCGGTTATGGCAGCACTTGAGGAATTCAAGGTAACCATCCATGGACAAGGCGGACATACAGGCTCGCCTCATGCTGCTATTGACCCTGTTATAGCAGGCTGCCAGATTGTTCAGACCATCCAGCAGATCCAGACAAGAGAGCTGGACCCAAGAGAGCCTACGGTTATAATGGTGGGAAGGTTCGTCGCGGGAACAGCAAGCAATGTTATACCGGACAAGGCGGTTATTGAAGGAACCATGCGTTTCTTGTATGAAGAAGAGGATAAGGGCAGAGAAATCCTGAAAGAAAAATTTGAGAGGATAGTGCGGGGAATTTGTATGGCTTGCGGGGCGGAATATACGATAGAATATAGTTCTGATGACAGTCCGGCGGTGATCAATGATGCAATTTTGGCGGGGCGGATCAAAGAAGTGGCAAGGACGGCGGTCGATCCTGCAGATGTTGTAAACTACTCCTACATTGCGGGAGAAGACTTTGCAGAGTTTACCAAAAGGGTTCCCGGAGTCTTCTATTTTATCGGAAGCGGAAACCGGGAAAAAGACACCTGTTATCCGCATCATCATCCTAAATTTAATATTGATGAAGACGTGATGAAAACTGGAGTGGAGATGCATGTAAAGTCAGTTTTTGAATATTTGAAAGGGTGGAAGGAAAATTATGGAAATTAAAAAACTTTACATTGACGGAGCGTGGGTGGAAGGATCTGCAGGAGAATACATAGACATTGAAAATCCTTATACAATGCAGACGATTGCCAGGGTTCCGAGAGGAAATAAGGCTGATGTAGATAAGGCGGTACAGGCAGCGGGAAGAGCGTTTGAAACATGGCAGTATACTTCTGTGGAAGAAAGAACCGGTTTAATGAAAAAGGTGGTTCAGGGTTTAAAAGACAAAAGAGAACAGCTGATTGAAACTGTAACCAGTGAACTGGGAAGTCCATGTAAAGTATCACGGGATGTCCATGTAGATCCCTTTATCCTAGAGGCGGAAAACTATATCATAACTGCAGAAAACTATGTCTATGAGAAAAGGCTGGAAAAATCTGTTATTCGAAGAGAGCCGGTAGGCGTTGTGGGAGGATTGACCCCGTGGAATTTTCCTCTTGAGCAGATTATAAAAAAAGTAGTTCCGGCACTTTTGGCAGGAAATTGTGTAGTGTTAAAGCCAAGCCAGATGACCCCTCTGACAGCGTATATTCTTACC
>Ga0153996_1000341_pt1 | contig 21679 bp, 16 predicted proteins | sample TSNC080MetaG_FD_104728 | JGI IMG/M metagenome (GOLD analysis project Ga0153996, IMG submission 104728) | Attine ant fungus gardens microbial communities from North Carolina, USA - TSNC080 MetaG | ecosystem: Host-associated > Fungi > Mycelium > Unclassified | place: USA: North Carolina, Lumber...
CTTTGGTTCAGCCTTTGGTTCAGCCTTTGGTTCAGCCTTTGGTTCAGCCTTTGGTTCAGCCTTTGGTTCAGCCTTTGGTTCAGCCTTTGGTTCAGCCTTTGGTTCAGCCTTTGGTTCAGCCTTCGGTTCAGCCTTTGGTTCAGCCTTCGGTTCAGCCTTTGGTTCAGCCTTCGGTTCAGCCTTCGGTTCAGCCTTCGGTTCAGCCTTTGGTTCAGCCTTCGGTTCAGCCTTTGGTTCAGCCTTCGGTTCAGCCTTCGGTTCAGCCTTCGGTTCAGCCTTCGGTTCAGCCTTCGGTTCAGCCTTCGGTTCAGCCTTCGGTTCAGCCTTCGGTTCAGCCTTCGGTGCCGATGCACTTTGAGTTTTTACACCTATTCCAAAAAAAGTTTTAGTGTTTGTAAACGATGTGCCCAGTTGTTTTGGAGCGCTGGTTACACACTTTGCAGTTGCTTGAAGGCAATTCATATTTGCCGTATCTATCTTCGCGGTTTTTAGTGCTGATTTTGCGCCAAGAACAGAAAGTCCTACAGATGTTGTGCCTGCGCCTATGCCTTCCCATGCAGCCCTGGCCTCATCATCTGTTTTTGCAGTTGCGGCTTTATAAACACCCGTACCTATTTGCAGGCCGCCAATACCAACACCAGCAGCAACAAGAACAGGAGCTATAGCACCTCCCGTCACTACCATAAGGGCGGCACCGCCTGCTATCATTGCAGCACCTTTGAGAAAGTTCCCAGGGGACTTAAAGAGGTTTGTAACAGGGGATACTATACCCTTAGCAAAGTTTTTTATTTTGTCGCCAAAAGAAATTTTACCATCATCTGCGGCGTATTTATCATCAGCGCTACTAAGCTGAAAAGTGTCTCCGTCTTGGATTGGATTAGCCACTGTATTTAAAGGAATGTTGTACATATTGTTGTTCGTACTTGCTCTCCCGAGGCTACATGGGTTTTGAGGGGTACCATATCTGTCAGGACTATTAAGATAATCCGTGAATGCAGTACCGTAATTAAAGCTTGTCATAATCTAATTTCCTTATGTTTTCGTAAAATCCCTATATAGGTTTATAAAAACATTTTCCCTAAAAAAATTGCCTAAAAAATGTCATGAATAAAAAATGTCATGAAAAGATAAAGTTGGTCAGAAGAGTGATTACTTTTTGCAATAAGAAAACCCTAAATGGATTTTCTGTATCCGGTTTTAGGGTTTCAGTTAAATTTATATTTACAATACCTACTTGATGTTGCTGAATGTCCAGGCGTCAAGGTTTGGATTTTCGGCGATTTGAACATCGTTTGTTTCGTCTTCGCCCGCTTCCATGCCTGCGTGAGCAATAGGTTTGTACAGCCTGTTATAGTATTCAACAACCATGCGGTCAGAGTTGAAGTAGGCAGCAGATGTGCGGATAGCTTGTCTCATCAGCCTTGCCCATTCTTGTCTGTTGTCGTAGTAAGTCGGGATAATTTCATTTTCAAGGATTTCCATAATACGTTTATGGTCTTTCCAGTGACGTTCTTCCCAAGGAATATCATCGTCTAAGCCCGGATATTCAACGGTATAGCCGTTAATACCTGTCCAAGTACCTTCAACCGTCCAACCGTCAAGGATAGATAAGTGAAGAGCACCGTTCATATTGGCCGACATGCCTGAAGTACCTGAAGCTTCGAAAGGACGAAGCGGCGTATTTAACCAGATATCGGAACCTTTTTTAAGTCTTGCGCTCAAGCCGAGTTCGTAACCTGGAAGCACAACAACGTTTTTCATTTGGTGGGATTCTTTTAGTATTTTGTTGAACATTTCGCGGCCCATAGTATCATCGGGGTGGAATTTACCTGCGAAAATCAACTGAACTTTATTATCATTTAAAAGTTTTTCAATACGAGGTCTGTCCATAAGGATAAGCCACGCGCGTTTGTAGTCCGCAAACCTTCTTGCCCATGTAATTGTAAGAACATTAGGGTCAAACTTTTTACCTTGAGTGTCCAAAATGTACTGGCAAAGGTCTTTTTTCATTTCGATTTTGGCATCGAGAAGTTCATTTGAACTCTCTGCCCTTGATATTCTTTCGTCTTGCCAGTAGTGAAGGTTTACTGCGTTTGTAATAGCTTTAATAGGGCATTTGCCGCCTACCCAATCCCACATTTTTTTAGCCACAAGACCGTGAAGCTGGGAAACAGCGTTTGCTATTCTTGACATTCTGAGAGCGGCTACAGTCAGTGAGAAGTTTTCACCGCCAAGCTCAACGGCTCTTTCGCGTGAACAACCGGAGAAGAAGCCGCCTTCAAGAAGCGTATCAACCCAGTGAACTTCGTTACCTGCCGCAACAGGTGTATGAGTTGTGAATACCGTTCTTTTTTTGACCGCATTCAAGTCACCGTTATATTGTCTCAAAAGTTCAAATGCCGCAGGAAGTGCATGGCCTTCGTTCATGTGTATAACGTCAAAATTGTACCCTGCTGCCTGAAGCAAGCGAACTCCGCCTATACCGAGGACGGTTTCTTGTGCTATACGGATTCTTTCGTCTCCGTCATATAGCCTGTGAGATATCCTTCTTGCAAACTCTGAGTTACCTTCAACATCTGTTGTCAGAAGATAAACAGGGCAAGTTCCAAACAGTTCGGACTCTACTTTGTAACCTTTTACAATTACTTCTTCGCCGAATATTTCAACTTTTACATTTATATTTAAATCTGTTAAATAATCATAGTGTTTTTGGATGTATGCAACTTCCACCTCTCCGTTAGAGTCGATACGTTGGTCGTAATAACCGTATGACCATAACATTGTTACGCCTACCATAGGCATTTGCAGATAGCCTGCGGATTGCATATGAGAGCCGGCCAAAAATCCAAGACCTCCGGAGTATGTTGCCAGTGACTGATCGATTGCTATTTCCATTGAAAAATATGCTACATTTGGTAAAGACATTTTACTTATATTCCTTTTACAAACTACTCTACATGTGTCTATGACTGCTTTATTAATCCTAAAGTATTAATAAAATTGTCTTATAACATTATAAATAAAAATATTGCATTAAAAGTTCTTCATTATGTTATTGTAATATTTGTTTACATTACCCCTTTTGTACTTGAAGCATTGTGTGACAATATTGTCGCACGTATAGGAACGTTAGTAAAGAAAGAAATATCATCCGATTAGAGGAGAAATACTTCCCGAGTTTTATGTGTCCGCCGCTATTTGGCCCAGAGATGAAGTTTCACAAATGGTGCGTCTTATTTTTCTTCAAATATGACAACCCTGTTTCTTCCGCGTTTTTTTGCTTCGTAGAGGGCTTTATCGGCATCCTGATATAAAAGTTCCGACGGCTTGTGTTTGTCAAAAGCATTTATGCCGATTGAAAGAGTGATGGATATATTTTTTTTATGCACTTTATACTCTTCAATACTTATTTTCTTTTTCTCGACTTCTTTTCTTAAGCGGTTTGCTACAAGATAAGCTTCGTCGATTGTTGTATGAGGTAAGATAATACTGAACTCTTCTCCGCCGTAGCGAGAGGCTATATCGTATTCCCTGATTTCTTTTCTTATAATTTTGGAAACTTCTTTTAAAACGGCATCTCCTACTGCGTGGCCGTATGTGTCATTGACGGATTTAAAGTAGTCGATGTCTATCATCATGCAGCACAAAGGCAGGTTTTGACGCTTTGCGGTAGCAACTTCCTGTTTTAGACGGTGTGCAAACTGATGGCGGTTGTTAAGACCCGTAAGGGCATCCAATGTTGCGTGCTGTAATATTCTTGAGTAAGAGTTTGCCCTGTCAACAGTTTCTGATGACTGAACCGCAAGCTGCTCCAGATATTCGATTTCCGGCTTTGTTAACCTTTCAAATCGGTTATATGAAACTATTGCCCCTATTACTTTGTTCTCACAGTAAAGCGGGAATATACCCATTTTACCGTCTTCCTCGATTAAAGTACCTGAGTGGGGAGTAAGTTTTTGGAGATTTTTCATAACTTTGCCCGAAGAGCAGTTAGCGGGCCATACAAGTTTGTACTCTTTTTTCTTGGGAACTTTTAAGAATATATAAATAAGGTGTCCGTATATAAAGTTATCAATCATTTCTCCGAGTATAGGAAGAATGTAGTTAAGTTCATACTGGGTTTCGATAATTTTTGCTATATTTTTGATGGTTTTGTAAAAGTTAATGGTTACCTGCATCTTGTCTTTAGTTTGCATATTTACTACGGCAAGCGTGATTTGAGCCAAACCGAATTGTATGAGCTCGAAAAACGTTTTAGTGATTTCAACTTTGTCTTTTGAGTTGAAATCGACTTCAATGATGCCTATTGTTTCATCCCTTGTATTTAAGGGGAAGTATGCCTTGTTATGGGTATTCGGTCTTATCGCCTTTGCCATTTCATCAAGGTTTTTACTGTAAGTAAATTCTTTTTGGTTTATCACAAATTTAGGGGACTTTTGAGGTTTTTTCTTTAAAAAATTGTATTGTGAAACCGGTATTTTTTTGTCTTCCGGGTCATCAATCAGCTGCCAGTCTTTGGCGAAAAATCTTAATTTTTTTGACACCTTGTCATAGGTGTAAATTTTAAAGTCAAAAATTTCTACGTTCATATTTGCGTAGAAAGATTTATGCATTTCTAAAAGTCCAGTTGTTAAGTCCCGCTCATCCTGAGCCTGTTCAAAGACTTTTGTCATTCCGGATATAAACTCGATTATCTTCATAAGTATATTATAAATCTTCTCCTGCTTTTAAGCCTTCAAAAAATGCTTTACTTTTACACTTTTTAAAATTTGAGACCATTGCCCTGTCCAATTCTCTTGCTATAACAACTTTTCCTCTGACGTATGTTATCTGCCCTTCTTTTATCTGATTATCATCATCCAGACTTTCAACAAGGTATTGGTAATCTCCTGCCTGCACCATGCTTTTGGAGGCTTCATTTAAGACATCATAGATATGTCTTGTCTTGGAGCCTTCTCCTTTGACGTCGAGTATTAATCCAGCTTTTTTGAATTCGTCAATGGCGCCTTTATAGTTTTTCATATTTTTCAAGAGTATGGCAAGGTTATAGTGGGCTTCATAGTTCATTGGCTCTCTTTCAATTGCCTTGCAGTAGTTAAGGCCCGCATCAGCATTTTCTCTTAAAAGATGATAGGCGATGGCTAAGTTATAGTAGCCGTTGTAATTTTTGTTAATTTTAAGGGAATTTTTATAGGCCTCAACGGCATTTTCGAGATATTTCCTTGATGAAAAATTGTGCTCTCCCACAAGAAGAGACTTTCCTCTCCAGGCAAGACCAAGGTTGTAGTAAGCCACTCCCGTGTTGTATTTTGTAGTATATTTGTTGTTAATTATAAAGGGAATGTAGACAAATTTAGGTGTCAGATGAATAGCTCTTTCGTATTCTTCAATTGCTCTGTCGTAGTTGAAAAGGGCTTCAGCTAAAACAACGGCGTAATCAATACGTGCAACCTGAAAATTCGGCTTTATTTCAAGTGTTTTTTCATAAGAGTCTACTGCAGAGTAAAAATCTTCGTAGGCTACATAAATATTGGCCAGGTTATACCTTGCCTTATAGTGTCCCGGGTAAAGTTCAAGGGCTCTTTTGTACGACTCAATGGCTTTTTGACGTTTTGCCTTTTTATAATATTGGTCGCCTTTGTATACGTGGTAAAAACCTAAGACTTTTTTCGCTTGAGTTTTGTAGAAGTCAGAAAAAACAAAAAGACTGGCAACAAAAACTGCCGCAAGCACCAAGCCTGTGACCTTAACACTGGTTTTTTTACAAAACCTTATAAATCTTCTTAAATATTCTTTGTACATAAGTTATAACGAAATGAGCGGGCGGGAAGAAAACAGGTTTTCATTCCACGAGACAGTGAGTTTCAAAGAGGCAAAGCCTCATAGTTGTTAAGTATCAAAAAGACCAAAAAGTCTTTCTTCGATGAGTTCGTTTTCTATCTCGGGCTTTATCTGGTTTAAATCAAGCGCCATTTGATATTTATTGGCTGCTTCCAATTTTTCTCCGAGCATCTCATGTGCCCTTGCGGCGTTGAAGTGAGCCAATACGTAATTCGGGCTTATATCTATTGCTGTTTCAAAATATGTTAACGCTCTGTTTGCGTCTTCCAGTCCGTCAATAAATATTACCCCGAGATTATTATAAGCTATATCATACTCAGGGTCCAGGTCAATGGCTTTTGAGTAGTGTATTATGGATTTTTCTATTTCGTCCTTTTCCCAAAACGCCATACCTAAACGTGAATGGGCACGTGAATTTTCATTGTTACCCTTTAGCGCTATCTCATAGTGTTTAATTGCAATGTCTAAGTCATCAAGGTCGTAATGAATATCAGCTATTGCAAGATGGATTTGAGATTTATTTTTGGTTAAAAGAAGCGCGTTTTGCAGCATTGAAAGAGCTGCCTGAGTGTTACCCTTCACCTGATGATAGATTGCGGCAAGAGCTTGAGCAATAAGGGCAGTCCATTCATCATCGGGGTTTGTCTGGAGCGCCTGTTTATAAAGTTCTACTGCTTCATCATACTGTTCTAACTGAACATAGGCAAAAGCAAGAGAGTTCTGGTAGTATGGATTGCCCTCATCATTTTCCAATGCTAGCTTAAAAGCGTTTAAGGCGTTTATTTTATCTTCTTTTTTCAGGTAAAGATGTCCCATATCGTAGTAACAACGTGAGAATGCGGGGTTAAGCGTAATGAGCGCGTTATAATAGTCAAGTTGTTCATCAATATTGTTAGGATAGTACTCTTTTAAAAACTCTATTGCATTAATGAGTGTTTCAGGTGTCCCGTTTGAAACCTTTATCGCACTTTGATAACACTCAAGCGCAACTTCATGGCGCTTGTTTTTGACGGCAATACGCGCCATTCTGCTATACAGCTCGACGGAGTTTTTTGAGTTATCAAGGGCGTCTTTGTAAAGCTCGTAAGCTTTGATGTCTTTGTTTAGTTTTTCAAGGATTGTGCCTCTTACCCTGAGGCCAACGGAGCCGAGGTTATTTCCTATGTTTTTAAATAATACTTTTATGCTTGTTTTGTCCGCAAGAAAAAGTGCGGAGCCTGAAAGCAGATAATACAGGCCTTCGGAAAAACTTTTTAAATCTTTATTGTTTTCAAACATTGTCAATGCCAAGACCATTCTGGTTCTGGCTGAAGACAGGGGCTTGAGTTTGATTGCCAGCTTAAAATGTTCTTTTGCACTTTCAACTTCATTATCTAGCGCTAAAAAATACCCGAGATACATATGGGCGCTTGCGTTTTTAGGGTCAAGTTTTACTGCCTGCTGACACTGCTCGATTGCTGCGTGCAGACCTATCTGCCCGTTTTCATGGAGCAGACTTGCAAGTCTGTAATATGTTTCGGATACTTCAGGATGCTGTTTTATCGCCATAATATAGTAATTTATGGCATCATTTAAATCGTCTATTGAAGCTTTTAATAAGTACCTCTGATGAGCTTTGGTGGCTAACTCCAGCGGCTCTGTGTCGGTTGTTTCTTTTTGAATGTGCACTCTCTGTTCCTTTTATCACATTTGCAATTATTGTCGTCAAAAAGAATGTTTCAATTAAGAATATTGCGGAAATTTCATCCATTTGTATTAGTAAGTTCTTGTCTAAAAGGAAAAAACATTGTAATATTGATAGACAAGAATAGAAGATAAAATTAGAACGTAAATTGAAAGAGGACTCTGATGGGTTTACATATGCAGATTTTAATAGCGATATTACTTGGTATTAAAAGAAATTGGCACATATTTTTTGGTTTGATAGCAGGTATTGTAGTGGGTATTTTATATCCCGCTCAAAGTTACCCTGCAATTCATTCGTTTTTAGACACAATAGGAAAAGCCTTTATATCAATTATACAAATGGTCGTTATTCCTCTTGTAGTCAGTGCTATTGTAATAGGTATTTCAAGTATCGGGGATAACAAACAGCTTGCGAAGTTTGGTAAGAAAATGATTTTTTACTACTTCCTGATTACAGTTGCGGCTGTTACGATAGGCGCGGTTCTTGCCGTAGTGTTTAAACCGGGCGTAAGCGCTCAAATGTTTATAAATTCTGATGTGGCGGTTGCCCTTCAGGATTTCGTCAGAACTTCAATGGAAACGCAGCAGGGTAATTTTAGCGAACTGTTCCTTAATTTAATACCTAAAAATCCTTTTGCGTCTCTGGCTCAGGGCGACATAATGCACATAATAATCTTCGTCTTAATATTCGCCATAGCTTTGGCCAAAGTGGGAGACATAAACAGGCCGGTTGTTTCTTTCTTTGAAAGTATCTTTGCCGCTACGATGAAAGTTACTGACTGGATTATGTACCTTGCAGCTCCCGGTGTATTTGCTTTAACTGCAAGCGCTATTTCATCTTTCGGGGTTTCAATGTTAGGCGGAGTATGGAAGTACATAATTGTTCTGATGATAGGTTTTGCAATTCAGTTCTTCATAACTTATCCGCTTTTAATGAAAATATTCTCCAAAGTTCCCGTAGGAAAGCTTTATAATGCTATAACAGAAGCCATGATGGTTGCCTTTGGTACCGCATCAAGCTCCGCTACTTTGCCTTTGACTATGACATGTTGTGAAAGGCGCGGTATTTCAAACAAAGTATGCAGTTTTGTGCTTCCGCTCGGCGCAACCTTGAACATGGACGGCACGGCGCTTTTACAGACAGTGGCAGTAATATTTCTTGCGCAGGCGTACGGCATAGAACTTTCTCTGTTTGTAATAATTCAAGTAGCAGTTCTTGCAATGATAGCATCCTCTACGAGCGCGGGCATACCCGGCGCAGGTTTAATTACGATTGCACTGGTTCTCAACGGTCTCGGCTTAACGCCTGAGCAGTTGGTTGCAGGGTTTGCGTTCTTGTTCGCGCTTGACAGGCTGACGGATATGATCCGTACAATTCTCAATGTCACCTCAGATGCTGTTGTTGCCGCAATAATTGCGGATAATGAGAATGAGATAAATTACGACCTTCTGAACAACAACGACCTTGAAAGAGGAGCGGCATAGGAAGTTGTTTTGAATATTAAGGTCATAGTAGACGGTAAAATAAAAGAGCCTTACTTCAAGGCAGGGATTGACGAGTTTAAAAAACGAATAAGCGGTTTTGCCGATTTGAAAATCATTGAGACTTCAAAAATAATTGAGCAAATTAAGCAAAACTCCTTTTTGATTACACTTGAAATAGAGGGCGAAATGCTTTCAAGTGTTGAGTTTGCAAATAAAATACGCGAAATTGAGACCGACGGATACTATAATGAAATCATATTTGCCATAGGTGAATCCGAAGGTTTGTCCGATGAGGTGAAAAATGCGTCTGACTACAAGTTAAGTCTTTCTAAAATGACCTTTTTACATCAAGAGGCTGTTTTTATTCTTATAGAGCAGATTTACAGGTCCTTTAAAATATTAAATAACGAAAAATATCATAAATGATGAAGTATGAGGTAGATATATGCGTGCTGTTGATTTAATCCGAAAGAAAAAAGAAGGTCAAAAACATACAAGAGAAGAAATTTATTTTTTGGTGGACGGGTATGTAAAAGGTGAAGTCAGTGACTATCAAATGTCTGCCTGGCTTATGGCTGTTTGTTTTATGGGCTTGGACGCCCAAGAGACAGCTTACTTAACGCAGAGTTTTGTAGATTCGGGTGAAATTCTTGATTTTAGCACTATATCAAATTTTGTTGTAGATAAACATTCGACAGGCGGCGTGGGAGATAAGGTCTCTATTGTTTTAATACCGCTTTTGGCAGCTTGCGGCCTCACTTGTGCCAAACTTTCAGGCCGCGGTCTGGGTCATACGGGCGGAACTGTTGACAAGTTGGAGTCGATTCCGGGATTTGTCTGCGAAATTTCAAATGAACACTTTATGAAACAAATCAGCGATATCGGACTGGCCATAAGCTCGCAGAGTCCAAACCTTACTCCTGCTGACGGTAAAATATATTCGCTGCGTGATGTTACGGCAACTGTTGACAATATTTCTCTCATATGCGCGTCTGTTGTTTCTAAAAAAATAGCATCAGGCGCTAATTTTATTGTACTGGATGTTAAATATGGCAGCGGCGCTTTTATTAAAACTCCTGATGAGGCTCAGGAATTGGCTGAACTGATGATAGATATCGGGAAGCACCTTGGGAGAAACATATGCGCTGTTATCACTTCAATGAAACAACCTTTGGGTACACACATAGGCAATTCTCTGGAAATTATGGAGTGCATTGAGTTTCTGAAGGGAAATTACGAAAAAGATTTGTACGAAATTACCTGTGAAATAGCTATGCCGGCCTTGCTTGAGGCAAAAATATGCCTGAACGAAAATGAAGCCAAAAAGTTAATTGATGAAAAAATATCAAACGGCGAGGCTTTAAATAAGTTTAAAGAAATGCTCAAAGCTCAAGGGGGGAACGTAGACATCGTGAACAATTACTCTTTGCTTCCGCAAGCTTCTCAAAAAGTTGAGGTCAGGGCAGAAAAAGACGGTTATGTATGCGGCCTTGACGCACTTAAAATAGCTAATGCAGCAAAGCTTCTGGGGTCGGGAAGAGACAAAAAAGAAGACAACATTGACTTTGGCGTGGGTATAGTTCTGGGTGCAAAAATATCTCAAAAAGTTGCCAAGGGCGAAACGCTTGCTGCATTGTATGTAAATGATACAAAAAGACTTGAGGAAGCCAAACAGTATGCTCTGGATGCCTTTGTTATTTCTGAGTCGCCCTGTGAGCAGGAGAAACTTGTTTACAAGACCATTCGCCCGCTGTGAATAAAAATAATCGCCGGCTTATGCCGACGATTACATATTCGAGAATATCAACTCCTGACGCAACGGGCAGAGAACGCGTAAGTGGTAACATTGGAATTCGGGCCGTTAAGATTACCGCCATTAAGGTTGTAATAGCCTGTAGATACAGAACTCCAAAAGTTGTTCGGGTAGCAGTTGCCATTGTTCGCCCCCTGGCAGCCGTTAGCCAGATTGTTACACTGCGCCGCTCCGTAACTGCTGCTAGTGTTGTCACAAGTTTGGAGGTTTCTTCTGTTTGACTGACATATGTGCAGGCAGTCAATAGTTATTTAGGTTTAATTATCTGACCTAAAGACTTTCAGCCAAAAAGCTGTCAGCCAAAAGGCACTCAAACCACCTCCGACGAGTTGAATAAAGTCCTCTCTGATTACCCTTGAGCAGTCAGACTCTGACTTCCTCCTGTATTTTTTGCCCCCCTTTCTTTTTTATTCTCCTGTTTAGTTTGTTTCCAACTCCTGACGCAACGGGCAGAGAACGGGTAAGAGGTAGAGTTAGTGTTCGGGCCGTTAAGATTACCGCTATTGAGGTTGTAATTGCCCTGCGAGACAGAACTCCAAAAGTAATTCGGGATGCAATTACCATTATACGAACCCTGGCAAGCGGCACCCAGATTGTTACACTGTGCCGCTCCGTAACCGCTGCTACCGTTGTCACAAGTTTGGAGGTTTCTTCTGTTTGACTGACATATGTACAGGCAGTCAATAGTTATTTAGGTTTAATTATTCGGCCAAAAAGCTTTTAGCTATATGGCGCTCAAACCACCTCCGACGAGTTGAATAAAGCTCTCTCTGGCTGCCCTTGAGCAATCAGACTCCGGCTATTTTCTTAGATTTATATTAACATAGCAACAATAAAAATAAAAAGGCTTGACATATATAAATTTAATTGATATATAAATATATTTTATATAGAAGTCTAAAATCCTCACATATTGTAAATTTTACGGTATGAAAGGTTACAAACTATTGTATTCCGGCTGTTTTTATTTAAATCATATTTATAGAATGTGTAGAATTAGTAATGGAGAATGAGATACCATGGCACGATACGAACATATCAAGATATACAAAAGTTCTTTTGACCTGCTTGTACAGGTTCAAAAGCTTACAACCCAGTTTCCGCGTGATTTTCGGTATACCATAGGCGAAAAAATAAATAATGGTATAGTGGAATTCCTTGTAAATATCTACCAGGCAAATTCGGGAAAGTTACAGCAAAGATTGGAAATCCTAAACGAAATGTCTCAAAAACTGCAAACTATAATAATTCTGACGCGTCTGGCATTTGAACTTAAATATGTCGCGAAAACAAACTTTTTGGAAGTTTTAAAAATGGCACAGGAAATAGAAAGACAACTTGCAGGGTGGATTAACTACACCGAAAAAGAAGTTTCTTTTGGTTCTGCGGAGCAGTTAGTTTTAAATGAAGTATAAAAACAATATTTCTAAAATAAAACACCACGAACTCACTTTCCAAGCTCTTTTTGACGCTTATCATGATTGCAGAAAACATAAAAGAAAAACTTTACAGTGCATGGAGTTTGAGTTTGACTACGAAAGAAACCTTGCAGAGCTTTATGAGGAGCTTGTTAATGAAACATATGAGGTAGGTTCGAGTATATGTTTTGTTGTAACTTTGCCCAAAATCAGAGAAGTATGGGCAGGCGCCTTTAGAGACAGGATAGTCCACCACCTTATCTACAATGCGTTAAAAGACCGCTTTCAGACCAGGTTTGTACAAAATACCTTCAGCTGCATACCCGACAGAGGGACGTTGTATGGTATAAAAATGGCAAAAAAATATGCCAGAATAGTTTCAAACAATTACACAAAACGCGCATACTATATTAAAATGGACATATTGAGCTTTTTTAATTCTATAGATAAAGATATTTTATACAACGAGATATCAAGGTACATACATGAGCCGTGGCTGCAAAGACTTGTAAAGAAAGTTGTGTATGCCGACCCGCTTAAAGACGCATATATAAAATCAGACCAGGAACTTTTTGATGCCCTTCCCAAGCACAAGTCGTTTTTCCACACACATCCGAATAAAGGCTTGCCTATAGGGAACTTAACAAGTCAGTTTTTCTCAAATGTATATCTGAACCCGCTTGACCAGTTTATTATGCACAAACTCAAGTGCAAACATTTTTGCAGGTATGTGGACGATATTATTATTTTTGATGAGAACCCGAAAAGACTGAACTACATGTATGCGGAGATAAATAAGTTTATGACTGAAAGACTGGCGCTCCAACTTAACCACCGCAAAAAGACTATAAATACAGTGTGCAAAGGCTTTGATTTTTTAGGTCAGGTAGTTAAGCCAAACAGGACATATATGCGGACTACTATAATAAAAAAAACTTTTAGAGTAATCAACGAATGGAAAAAGTCCCCCGAGCGTTTCAGCGAGGATGAACTCAAGGGTTTTATTTTTAAAATTAACAGTTATCTGGGAATGTTTAAACATGTCAACGGCTACAATTTAAGGAAAAAAATATGCCAAAAGGCTACAACACTTTATACTTTGCCGAATGAAGACTTTTCAAAAATGACAGAAGTCAAAAGAGATGACGAAAAAAGCATGCATTGTGAGACTTTTTATAAAGAAATATGTACTAAAGAAAATAAAGAAGAAGATTGGCACCTAAGGCACGAAAATTGGGAGAATTGCCAGCAAGGATGGAAAGTGGAACAGGAATTAGAAGACTATTATGATATGCGCAGCGTGTATATGCTATTGACATCTAACTAAAAATATGTCATTAATTAATATGTTGTACGCAAATTTTTATTACTAGGAATAGTAGATAGCAATAGTTTTATAGTTTGAAAATAAAAAATCCGTATACTGCACTATATACGGACGGGGTAGCGTATGTACGAAACATCGTTTGAGAAAGAACTCAAAGCATTTTCGCTTGTTGAAATGCTTTTAGCATTACTCGTAGTAGCTATATTACTTACAGCAATGGCTCCTACGATAACGAAGAGACACAAAGACTCCTTAAGCGTTGGCATTTCCGGCAAGGATAAATCAACGGAAGGGTCAGCATTTTTGATATATGACAGTTCCAACGGGATTATGTATCCTACGGGGAAGGCGTCACTTGCCTTGACACAGCTTTACCCTGGTGTTATTGCATTTGAAAATACATCTACATCGACAACAGAAATTAAGCTTACGCTGCAAGGTGCCGGCGGCGGCGGAGGTGGCTACGCGAGGAGTTCGGATTTGACTTTAAACTCATCTTCCACGCAGGCGGTTGATTCGACTACTACACGAAATTACGAGTGGCGTGTGCCAAGAGGTGTGTCAAACGTTAAGGTTTCGCTGGCAGGCGGTGGGGGCGGCGGAGGTGCCGGAGCTGCAAGTTCAGGCAGCGGAGGCACCGAAGAATACCTGCTTCCTTCAGCCAGAAACGGTAACGAAGGAGACCTCTGTATTAAAAAATACAACATAGGAGACATACCTTCGCTTCTGCCTGCGGGCGCTAACATGGCAGGTACAAGAGACCTCTCAAGTTACCCTTCAACCCAAAGAGGAGGCATACTCTCAAGTACAACTCTCGTTGCCTCTGTAGCATCAGGCGCAACATCAGGCTCTGCAACAAACACCTGCTGGTACGCTAAAAATCAAAAAACAGCGGGCACCTGTACAGACGCTACAGGATATTCCGGCTGCTACAGGACAGTATGTACTCAAGATGCTGCAATAAACGCTTGTGCAGCGCTTGAACCTGCAGGTCAGTGGAGACTACCTAATGACGCTGAAATAAAAAGATGGAGAGTAACTGAAGGCTCTAACTCTGCTTATCAGGCTATGGGGGTCGTAACTTCTAACGCATCTGATTTTTGTGACAACGGTAGCAGCGGTTACGGAGCGGCACAGTGTAACCCTCTGGGTGCCGCTTGCCAGGGTTCGTATAATGGTAGTTGCATCCCGAATGACTTGTGGAGTTCTGTCTCGCAGGGCGGTTACTACCTCCATAGCGGTAGTCTTAACGGCCCGTACACTCACTCTACCTCTTACCCGTTCTCTGCCCGTTGCGTCAGGAGTTCCTCACTTTGCGGCTTTAGCCCTTTCGCCGGAGCCGGAGGCTCCGGCTCCGGTGGTTTTAATGATGTAGAATTTAAAAATCTTCAATATGACGATAGATTATACTTCCAAATCGGTGGAGGCGGCGCAGGCGCAGCAGTGGGCAGCACGGCTTACAACGGTGCGGATTCGTGGGTTGAGCACCAGAGATGGAATGGTTCAGCTTGGGCAAAAGTTGCAGGGACGGATAGATATACCGCATACGGCGGTAAAGCCGGAGGTTCCGCAACATCATCCGCACATGGTACAAAAACTACCGGTAGCAGTTGTTCAATTTCAAACAACTGTTATAGCGGTAATGCAGGCTCAGACTGGGATACAAATACATCCTCAGCCGGTGGTGCTTCAACCTTTGTATTAGGCGGCGCAGGTGCGGCAACTACAAGTACGACAAGTTGGACAGGTATTAACGCGAGTAACTGGGGTGCCGGAGGATCGGGCGGCCACGCAAACAGTGCGACTAATATCGGTCAAGGCGGCAACGGCGGAGCCGGCTATGCCAGAATAACTTACAATATTGCCACAACCGGTTCGGGCGGCGGAGCCGGAGGATACTACGGTTCGAGCGTCAGCGTAGCAGTACCATCAGGCCAAAAAGTTAAACTGGTAATAGGTCAAGGCGGCGCAGGGGGTGCAAGTGCGGCAAATGGCACCGGAGGCGGTGATACTTGGGTTGAACGCGAAAGCGGCGGTACTGTGCTGTTCTCTGCTGCGGGCGGTCAAGGCGGCATGTATACTCCGATAGTTTCAAATGCTGTCTCTACTCTGGCTACAGGCGGCTCGGGGGGAAGGATATACACTGGCACGACTGATGTAACTGATGCATCTGATATAGTTGCAACAACAGGCGTAAGCTCAGCTTATGTTATAGGCGGTAACGGCGCGTTATCTTTGAGCGATAATCGCTCACCTTCTTATGGCGGTTGCGCCAGTGTGAGTGACGCAACATCGTTTAGTATGTGCGTGGGCAACAAGGCGCCTACTGCCGCACTTTCGCCGCTATATGAAACTGCTCTCGGCATAGGCCGAGGAGGCGGAGGCGGAGGTGGTGCAAGTTGTGATGACACCAGTTGTATCGGAGGTGCAACCGGAGGAAACGGTTTCATCACGATAAAATGGTAATTTATTACTAACCCGTTGAGCGTACAACCCCGGGAGTGGTGCTACTTCCGGGCAACGGGAAAAGATATAGATTAAAAGTTTTTGTTTTCGTGCGACGGGCGCTTTTTAGGTTATCACAAACTACAGCCCGTCTTTTTTTGCCATTGTTTGTTTTTTATTTCACGAGACAGACGTTTTTAGGTTATCAGAGTTCCTGTCTGCTTTTTTATATTTCCTAATTATTATAACTTTAATTGAAATGCGGTGCAATATCAGCACCGCATTTTTTGTTCCAACTCCTGACGCAACGGGCAGAGTACGCGTAAGTGGTAGAGTAACTGTCCGGGCCGCTAAGACCACCGTTACCGAGGTAGTAATATCCCTTAGAGACAGAACTCCAAAAGACGTGAGGCCCGCAGTAGCTACTGGCCGACCCCTGGCAAACGGCATACAGAGGGTAACACTGCGCCGCTCCGAAACTGCTGCTAGCGCTGTCACAAACCCTAAGGGGGGATTCTTTTAAATATTGCTTATTATGTTCAAGCAATATCTCTGTATTTAGGTTTAATTATTTGGCCAAAAAGCTTTTAGCTCCAAGGCGCTTAAACCACCCCCGACGAGTTGAAAGATGCACTCTCTGAATACCCTTGAGCAATCAGACTCCGGCATGTTACAAGAAAAATGCTAACATACCCCTGTTTTATTTAAAAAGCCCTAAAGCGTATAAACACACCTCATAACTGCCGATAACTTAGTAAGTTTGCCGACAATTATGAGCAGGAACGAGTTTCCAACTCCTGACGCAACGGGCAGAGAACGCTTAAGAGGTAGCCTGCGCGTAAGCAAGGAGGTTTCAAAAGCAAAATTACCAATTGAGCTGATAATTCGCGTATCACATTAGGTTTATTTACCGGCTGCAAGCCTTTAAACCACCTCCGACGAGTTGGTGAATGTTATCTCTGCCCACCCATGAGTGAGCAGACTCGAACAGTTCTCCTATGCCTATTCTAATCAAAAAATAGGCATAGGAGAACAAGTTTTTATACATTTGCCCTATTCAACCGTGACAGATTTAGCTAAATTCCTTGGCTGATCTACGTCTTTGCCCAGATATTCCGCTATAAAATATGCCATAAGTTGTAACGTTACTATATTTAATGTGGGTGATAAAAAATCTGAAATGCTGGGTATTAAGAGTATGTCATCGAAAAGTCCCTTATTGGACTCGTCTGTTTCGGCCATAACGCCTATTAGTTTTGCTTGCCGTGCTTTAGCTTCTTGGCAGTTAGAAAGTACTTTCTCATAAACAGTGCCTTCATTAAGTATGGCCAGAACAGGCATACTTTCGTCCAACATAGCTATCGGGCCATGTTTGAGTTCGCCCGAAGAGTAGCCTGTAGCGTTTATGTAGCTTATTTCTTTTAGCTTTAAGGCGCCTTCAAGCGCACTGGGGTAGTTTACGCCGCGCGCTATGTAGATGAAGTTTTTGTAGTTTGAATATTTTTTTGCGACTTCGTAAATAGGCTTTGTGTTGCTTAAAATACTCTCTATCTTGCTTGGAAGCTGCAAAAGCTCCTCTTTAATTTCCTTCAGGCAGGATTGAGAGGCGGTGTTTGAAACTTCTGCAAGGTATATTGCAAACAGGTAAAGTGAGATGAGCTGTGCAATGTAAGACTTTGTTGCCGCAACGGAAACTTCGATTCCGGCGCTGACAGGAATCAGGCTGTCTGCCATTCTGGCCATCGTACTCTCCGGTCTGTTTGTAATGATAAGAACGTGAGAGCCTTTTTCTTTGACCTGCTTGATGGCGGTTATACTATCTGCTGTTTCGCCTGATTGCGAAATGCCTATGACCAGAGTGTTTGCATCCGCTATGGTTTCTCTGTATATGTATTCGCTCGATGCTTCGACATCGACGGGCATGTGCGCAAGCTGCTCTATTATGTATTTAGCGACCATACCTGCATGCAGCGAAGTTCCGCAGGCGATTATCTGTATGCGGTTTATGTTTTTCAGCCTTTCGGGTGTGAGTTTTACTTCATCCAGAATGATTTTTGAGTTTACGTCAACGAGTCTGCCACTTAAAACGTTTCTTACGACATCGGGTTGTTCATGTATTTCTTTGAGCATAAAGTGTTTATAGCCCATCTTGGAGAGTGCTGCAGGTTCAAAAGGAAGCATTTCAACCTGATTTGCAATAAGTCCGCCATCTTTGTCGTAAATTTCCACGTTTGCTTTTGTTACTCTGGCAACTTCGCCGTCGTTTAAATATATAACTTTTTTCGTATATTCAATAATTGCGGGGGTGTCGCTTGCGATGTAATTTTCGCCTTCGCCTAGGCCCACAAGAAGAGGCGCATTTTTTCTGGTTATTACTATTTCGTCGGGGATATCTTTATGCATAATGCACAGTGCGTATGCCCCTTTTATTTTTTTAACGGCAGTCCTTAGTGCAAGAAGAAGGTTTTTGTGCTTTGAATACTCGTGCGCGATAAGGTGTGCCATAGTTTCTGTGTCGGTTTGTGAGACAAACCTGCAGCCCATTTTTTCAAGTTCGGCGCGTAGTTCGAGGTGGTTTTCGATTATTCCGTTGTGTACAAGGGTTAAGCTGCCGCAGTTACAGGTGTGCGGGTGGGCGTTTTCAGTGGTAGGCAAACCGTGTGTCGCCCAACGGGTATGGCCTATTCCATATGTGGCTTTCGAACAAACAGCAGCTTCTGCTTTGGCTAAATCTTTTAAGTTGCTCAGTTTGCCGCCGGCTTTCAGAATTTTGACCTCACCTTTAACGCCAAGAGCGATGCCTGCAGAGTCATAGCCTCTGTATTCCAAGTGCGACAGTCCGTTTAAAAGAACTTCGCAAACATTTTTTTTACCTATATATCCTACTATTCCGCACATATAAAATCCTCAATTTACGGTATTTATTAATTTTACTATGCTAAATGTGCAGAGCAAATAAAGATTGTATTAAGAATTGTCAGTATTTGGTAATTTAATAATTCATCGCCCCTTTAGAAAGGACTTTTGTGGTACAGGAGGTATTGCAACCGCTGCCCGTGAGCGCTTCATATTCCAAGACAGGGGGCCGAATGACGGATGCATAATCTACATAACAAACTTTGCATATGCTGTACACCTAACGATATTCTGGAATTCAGTCGGAATTAACTATCTTCCCAAGCGTTCGAAGGTATCTCGAAGTTCGTAGGGCTTGAAGATTCCGTATTCTGTAATAATTCCTGCTATAAGTTCATTAGGTGTGACGTCGAAGCTTGGGTTTATAACACTTACACCTTCAGCGCATATTCTTTGGCCGTTGATGTGCGTTACTTCTTCTTCGTCACGAAGCTCTATGGGGATTTGCGAGCCATCGAGAATGTTAAAGTCAATGGTGGAACGGGGAGCGGCTATATAGAAGGGGACGCTAAAATACTTGGCACAAACAGCCAGCGTGCAAGTACCTATTTTGTTTGCGGTGTCGCCGTTTCCCGCTATTCTGTCTGCGCCTACAACCACGACGTCAATTTCACCTTTGGACATGAAGTAAGAACACATACCGTCAGTCAAAAGTGTTGTAGGGATTCCGTCCATAAGGAGTTCAAACGTTGTAATCTTTGCTCCCTGCTGTCTCGGGCGGGTTTCGTCGGCAAATACTCTTATGGTGTTGTCTTTTTCAAATGCGCTCCTAACTACGCCAAGTGCTGTGCCGTATGCAACCGTTGCAAGAGCGCCTGCATTGCAGTGCGTGAGGATTGTTGCGCCCTTTGGAATAATTGCCGCGCCGTGCTTGCCTATGCTTTTGTTAATATCCACATCTTGATTTTCCAGAGTTACGGCGTTTTGAATAAGGCTTTTACAGAGGCGCAAAATGTTTCCGTCATCCGCGTTGATAACTTTTATTTGCTCATCTATGGCCCATCTTAAATTCACTGCCGTGGGGCGCGAAGAGTTGAGGTACTCACATTTTTCAAGGAGTTCTTTTTTGAAGTTTTCAAAATGCTGATGCTTCTTAAAAAGCTCTATTGCGCCAAGCGCTACACCATGTGCGCCGGCTATACCTATGGCGGGAGCGCCTCTTACAATCATTGTTTTTATTGCATCATACATTTCTTCGAGTGTTTTAATTTCGACGTGCTTATACTCATAAGGGATTAAAGTTTGGTCAACCATCCTTGAAACACCGCCAAAATCTCCTACGTTAATCCACTCTATTGTCTTTCTTAACTTTTCGCCCATGGTTTTATTTACAGTTCCTCATCTATTTCAATATCTATATTTCCTTCTTCAAGCGGAGGGGGCGGCTCTATTTGGTTGTATATGTATGTAGTTGCCATACCCATTACCGCGTTGGTCATAGCCAGAGTAGCGGCTATCATTACTATTATAACCAAAAACAGCCAAAGTGACTGAAGGTTTATAAAGTAAGGTATACCGTAAGTATAGTAAGTTTTGAAAATTACTCCTATGATAAGAACTAACGGTATGAAAAGGATGAAAAATCCCAGTGTGGATGTAAAACCTATGATACCGCCCAATGTTGCTCCTTGTTGACTGTCAAGATAGCCGAGCATATTTCTTTTTTTCATAAATATCATTACTATAGGCGCACACAGAAAACACAGAGTAAATAAAACATAAATCATTAACGGGTTAATAAGGGCCACAACTCCTATTAGCGCGCCCAGAAGCGCTCCCAAAATTGCGCCTTGTTTTACTATTACAATATTCATTTTACCCCCTGTTTTTTATATGGAAACCGCCAAGTTTCTTGAGTGACATATTGCTATTGCAACAGAATCAATTGTATCATCTAATCTCGTATTCTCATTCAATGTAACAAATTTTTCAACCATCACCTTGACATCATCTTTACTGGCCCTGCCATGTCCTGTCAGCATCTGTTTAACTACCATCGGCGTATATTCACCTGACGGCACGGAGCATTTTTCAAGCGCGGCGAGTATTACGCCTCTTGCTTGCACAACGGGGATAATGGTCTTCTGGTTTTTGAAGAAAAATATCTGTTCTATGGAAGCTGTGTCGGGAGAGTATTTTTCACAGATGTGAACGATGTCGTTGAATATTTCAAGCAGTCTTTTTTGTGTGGGGAGGCTTTTGTCTGTTTGTATGGAACCGCAGTTGACAAGCTTATAGCCGTCATTTTCAACGTCAAGGATGCAGTAGCCTGTTATGTGTATTCCCGGGTCGATTCCTAATATTCTCATGGGGCTATTATATAAGAATAATTTTTATCGGGCTAATTGTTACTTATATTTACTTGTTCTCATAACTGCCGATAACTTATTAAGTAAATCGACAGTTATGAACAGGAACAAATTTCCAACTCCTGACGCAACGGGCAGAGAACGCGTAAGAGGTAGAGTGAGTGTACGGGCCGTTAAGATTATCGCTACTGAGGTAGTAACTGCCCTGCGAGACAGAACTCCAAAAGTAATACGGGACGCAATTACCATTATACGAACCCTGGCAAGCGGCACCCAGATAGTAACACTGCGCCGCTCCGTAACTGCTGCTACCGTAGTCACAAACCCCAAGGGGGATTCTTTTAAGTATTGTCTTATTTTATTACTTCGACAACATTTCTGTTTTTAGGTTTATTTATCGGCCCTAAGGCGTTTAAACCACCCCCGACGAGTTGAAAGA
>Ga0153996_1000342_pt1 | contig 21655 bp, 17 predicted proteins | sample TSNC080MetaG_FD_104728 | JGI IMG/M metagenome (GOLD analysis project Ga0153996, IMG submission 104728) | Attine ant fungus gardens microbial communities from North Carolina, USA - TSNC080 MetaG | ecosystem: Host-associated > Fungi > Mycelium > Unclassified | place: USA: North Carolina, Lumber...
AGACAGTGGGCTTTTGATGATTCCCACTCCCCGAAGTACCAGAAGTTCAAAACAGATGAACTCCCCCGTATCGGCTTCCGCCAGGATGAATGGGACTGGCAGCTCCTCATCCCTTACTTTGAATAGACTGCCGTATATAAAGGACTGCCTTTTTCGCCAGGTGCCTTTAGGTTATTTTAGCTGCGGCTCCTCCCATGACGTCACCTCCAGTATAGGTTGGCAAGCAGCAGGACCAGCTCTGCCACAGTACCTGTTGTCTGTTGTTTCACGGCAGTTTTTGGGATGGGGCTGCCGGTTTCTTTTTGTCCGGACGGACGGTTTGAGATCCATTCGGCCAGGCCCTTATGGATCACCATATACCATATACAGGCTGGCTGCCGGAGGGTGGCCTGCGTGGCTGCCGGTAAAAAACCCATGCAGGGCCTCATATTCCAAAAGGGCGTCCTCTTTTTCAGGCCGGGGTTTCATCCCCGGCTGCTGCCTTTTTTCTGAAAAAAACGGTCAATTGTCCTGGGGTGCACCTTCAGGCCTGTCTGCTGCTCCATCTGCCTTGAAATTTCATTTGACTTTGCATGTGGGTGTTCCTTCGCATAGCCGGTCACGAATGCCTTTCCCTCGTCATTGAATTTGTAGGCACTCCTTGCCCCGGGTTTCCGTGGGACCAGCGCCCCAAGGCCATCCGCCTCAAACAGCCTTTTGTTTTTATAGTAGCTTTCCCTTGAAAAGCCAAACTCTTTTGATGCCTGGCTGACATTCCTTTCACCGCTCTGGACACTGCGGAGCATCTCATATTTCACCTGTACAATGTCACGTGCATCAAAAAACCTGCTGTTTTGGAACATCATGTCAGATACCCTGGAATACTGTGGGTTAAAGCTCCCGTTTTCGCGTAAAACCTCTTCCTTGTCCATACCAACCGTCCCCGCTCCCTGATTTGTTACCCTTATTATGTCAGATCCTATTTCATTTGTCAATATACAATTGTCCCATTTTTGTATATTAGTCCATTGAACCTAACGAATTTGGATATATCAGATATAATTAGGTTGACACATTGACATAATTAGGTTGACAGCCTGTCAGATATGTTTTTGAGCAGGATTTCCAGGTTCCGTAAATCCTCAAAGCAGAAGTCACTACGTCCATTGGAAACCTGTAAGAACGGGGATGCCGGGAAAAAATCAGTCCATTCCGTTAAAACCAATAGATAAGAGCTGTTTTTATCCATGCAGAGAAGCCTGTCCTCGCCCCATGTATTCATACGTTCGATGACAGTGAGTACTTCTCCGGAGCGTGGGTGGAACGGATGGATAATGGAAACCTGTCTTTCATCGTCTGGTAAGGTTGTATTTGACAGCTTACTCCAAGCAGATGATCGAGCGGCTGAACCGTACCTACAAGGCTTCTTACCGCCACACAAATGGCTTTGACAACATCGATGGTCCCAACTATGATCTGGCTCTCTGGGTCGCCTATTATAACTTTCTCAGACCGCATAAGCATAATAAATATAAAGTCCTCAATGAAGTAGAAATGCTGCGGGGTGCTGACAACATGCCGGGCAAATGGCAGCTTCTCATCTTCCTTGGCCAGCAAACCATTCTGAATATGCAGAAAAATGGCACTGCTGCACCGGAGCGGAAGTGGAATACCGGAGCGGACGGCAGGCCGGCTGTGAGGATATGCCGCGAAAGTCTATGGACATAAGGCTCACGGATTATCCTGTTCCAGCAGAAAAGGGGCAACTGCGCCCTTTTCCTGCCTTCCGGCGAGGACGGGTTCGGGCAGAGCCCGAGAATGGGTCAAGGGACTGATCCCTTGTGGGTTCTTAGGGCAACGCCCTAAGCCCTCGGAGAGCTTATCGGAATAAATATCTGCAATTTTCAAGGTTCAATTGGGCATATTTTTTTACCCTGGTTTTTCATAAATTATTTGACACTACCTTACTTCACCTCACATGCTGCATAAAACCCTCTGTCTTTTCCATCAATCCACGCATTTTCTACAATATAAATCTTATCACGCAGACGGATATCATCAGATGAACTTCCTATTTGAATCTCAACTTCTCCTTTTTCTATCTTCCACTTCATATCTACATCAAGGAATGCTGTCTGGCTCGCCTGCATTGTAAACCTGACTTTTTTCTGCTCTCCCGCTTCCAGGCGCAGCCGTCTGAATCCGGCAAGTTCCTTCGCCGGTCTCGTCATACTTGCATAGAGATCGCGGATATACATCTGAACAATCTCATCTCCTGCAGCATCACCGGTATTCTTTATCGTTAATGCAATCTCAAACTGGCCGTTCGCACCGACCTCTTTTTGTGAAACCTCCAAATCCGAATATGCAAATGTGGTATAGGAGAGTCCATGTCCAAAAAAGTATCTTGGTGTATGCGGTGTATCGACATAATCTTTAAACCCAATACTTTCACCCTGATGATATGCAGAGCCATTTGGATGATTATAGTAAATCGGTATCTGCCCCGAATTATATGCAACAGAAACTGGTAATTTCCCACCGGGATTATATTCTCCCACCAATACCTGTGTGATTGCTTCCGCTCCCATTTCTGACGGACTCCACGCTTCCAGAATCGCATCCAGATACTCATCTGCCGTATCACTTGAAATTGGCCGTCCATCAAGATGTACCCCTATCATCGGCTTACCATACTGTGCTGCTTTCTGAATAAAAGTCTCCTGACAAAACGGAAGATTAATGTTCGTTGCATCAACACCCTCACCCATAGAGGCAACCGAACAGGAACCGTTTTTGCCGCCTAATGTCATGATCACAAGATCTGCCTCTTTTACGGCCTTCAAAGCTTCCTCTATATAAGAAGTGTCCTCACCTGCGATCGGGTATCCATATGCATAAAGAAATTCCACATCTGGTAATTTCGTCTTTAATCCCTCCAACAAACTTGGACACTCCGGCTTCAGAAGCTTCAGAATTGCATCAAACTTTTCTGTCTCATCACTCTGGATCTGAGTTCCAGGAATCAAAGGTACTTCCTTATTTTCAACACTTCCGGATTCCATCCCGGCAATGGAATTCGCTTCTGCGTGGACAGCCTCTACCATACTCAGGTGCGTGTATCCTCCAAAAAAGCTTCTTGCATTTACCGCATGACATCCTACCACAGCAATCTTTTTCACCTCTTTACTTATTGGCAATGTGCCGTTATTTTTCAGCAGAATCATAGATTCTAATGCAGATTGTAATGAAACCTTCTGATCTTGTTCATTTAAAAAGATCCTCCTGAGCTCTTCCCCTTCCAGTGCAAATGGATGTTCGAATATCCCCATCCGGAACTTTGTTTCGAGGACTCTTAGTACTGCCCGGTCAAGAATCTCAATATCGGCCTGCCCGGTCCGGAACCATTCTTTCATTTCCTCATTGAAGCAGACACAATTCTGCATTTCTACATCCATCCCGGCTTCCATACTCCTCAGCCCGACTTCTGCGAAACCCTCTCCTACCTTTTGTGCACTGTGAACATTGCTTATGGCAGAATAATCAGCGACACAGATACCATCAAATCCCATTTCATCCCGGAGGAATCTGGTCAGGAATTTCTTCGATACTGATAATGGTTCTCCATTAATAGAAGAATAACACGGCATCACTCCGCGCAGTTTTTCTTCAGCAATAGCCGACTGAAATGGCTTTCCATAGACTTCATATAAAAGGCGGTCTGCAACATCACAGTTCGCTCCATGAATGCCGCCCTGCGAATTGTGGAACCCAAGAAAATGTTTTGCTACAGATTCTGCTTTTCTGCCTGCGATTTCGCCCTCCTGTATCCCTCTTGTATAAGCCGTCCCCATTGCTGCTGCCAGAGCCGGGTCTTCTCCATAGGTTTCGCTCTGTCGTCCCATCCTGGAGTCTCTGGAAATATCAAGGACTGGTGCCAATATCTGGGTGATGCCACAAGCAAGTTCCTGCCTGCTGACTATCTGGCCAATCTCCTCTTCTAATACAGGATCCCAGGAAGAGCCTCTGGAAATCCCGGAAGGGAAACTTATGCCCTCCTGAATAAACGGACCACTTAACCCTTCCATATGGAAAATTGCCGGAATATGATGTTCACTGTTTGCCATGATCTTCTTCTGGAAATCCCGTTGCCAGGCACCCGCCTCTTCCAGGCTCTCGATTTCTCTCACAGCCAGTGTACTGACCTGACCAATACCATGCCGCATCTCATTTTCCACAACATCCTGATTACCTTTAAGAGGAAATATGCAGTTCACCTGTCCCATCTTCTCGTCCAGGCTCATTTTTGCGAGTAAATCCTTTGCCCGCTCTTCTGGCGATAGCTCTGTGTTTAAATATTTCTCCATAGCTTTCTCCTCTCGTAATTCAGAAATCTCATATTCTGTCATCCTTTCTTGTTACGTTGAATTATTATACTTGCATTTTAACACTGATTATGATACGATACTTGCCAAATACCGGATAAAAGCAGCCAAAAATTGCACCTTAAGAGAGGAATAAATGAAAGCCAACTATGAACTCCGCGAACAGCAAATGCAGGCATCCCCAATTGAAAACTTTGTATTTAATGAACATTTACATAAAGAGACAGAAATAGTCCTGATGCAGGAAGGAACACTTCTTCTCAAAATCCAGAGCAGCCAGAAAAGTATCTCTGCAGGGGAAGCCGCAATTATATTCCCAAACACGATACACAGCTACCAGACTGTCGGACACAGCCGGGGAATTTTGATTATCTTTGATATGCATATGGCCGGAGACTATGAGAAACTATTGACTGGCTATCATTGTGTTAATCCGTTTATCTCAAAAAAGGATATGGCAAAGGATCTCCCCATGTGTTTCAAAAGTCTAATGAGGGAAGATATGGCAGAAAAACCTGCACTCGCTCGTGGCTACATTGCTGTTTTACTTGGAAATCTGTTCGATATTCTGACATTAGAGAAAATCTCCGGAACGGATAAACATACTGACTTAAATTCTGTACTGCATTATGTAACAGATCACTATCGTGAGCATGTTACCCTGGAAGATATTGCAGCTAAGACAGGTATTGGTAAATATACGATTTCCCGCATTTTTAACCACGAGCTGCATTGCGGCCTTAATGAATACCTGAATTCTCTGCGGATTGGCTATGCCCAGCATCTGCTCAATAATCAAAACCTTCCTGTCACTGAAGTGGCATATGAATCTGGGTTTTCCAGCCTGCGTACATTCAATCGTTCCTTCCGGGAAGTACACAATATATCGCCGAGAGAATACCGGAAGCGACTTTATAAAGTCTGATATTATTCTAAGAATAAACGGCCAGATCAAGCCCTAAAGAACATCTGGCCTACAATGTCTTTGGAGATCAAATGGATGTCTTTTGATTACCGCCCTCTATGCTTTGCCTTTTTCTTTAGGGGCTTGATGATATAATCAAAACATTTTTACTCAACCTTTTCTCCTCCTTAATCTTCATGACCATCCAAAAATGCCCATACAGGTAGCAGATACATTATAGCACCTTGAGCTAACTTCAAGTCTATGCCATATTAAAATATTTTACTAAAATATTGGCTATGATGGATATTCAAGGAATTATCCGTTTGAACGTCTGATGAGGGATGCAAAAATTACAGAAATCTATGAGGGTACAAGCGAAGTGCAAAGAATGGTTATTTCTTCTTGGATGGGAATAAAATAAGCTGGAAACAGCTAATAAGAAAACGAATAGCATCAAATAAGATTCGATTGGATTTTCACATTATCCGGGAGTGGTTTTTAATTTTTCTTCTGCCACGTTATAATCAATCCGAAGAATGTACCCGTCAAAGGTATTCATTTCATGTTATACTGTGTTACAGATTTTTTATTCCCTTGTTTTTGCCCTTATAAGGCTTCGTAACATAGGGGGAAAAGGATATAATACAAGGGAAAGCATAAGGAATGTAGCCTTGATTATGATCTCTCCCGTGCAACACCACCAAGAGAAAAACAACCCAAGCAGTCTGGTACAAAATCAAGATTCTGGGTAGAATTCTTCATTTTCCCCAGCTGTAAAATAAGTTGTACATAAGCTCTCATATTGTTTCGGAGAGAAAGCCTTTAGCCACATCACATCTATCATCTGGCATATGGAATCTATCATCTGAACATTCGAAAATGCAAAAGCAGCAATTTCCCGAAAAATTGAACCTGCATGCAGCTTGTATTGTTGTCTGAGGTATAGATGCGTTGGTTTTTCCAGATGTTCTTCAATGTGATGGAAGAACTCGTGCAGCAAAATCGCTCGTCTTATTTCATTACCGCAAATATTCGCTTCTGGCTCAGTTTGTAAAAGCATCGCCGTAAACGATGCATTGTAATAAATGGTCTTTTCTGACGGTAGGTAAAAGCCTTTTTCACCTACTTTGAATAAATCCTGCTGAAAGGAAGTCTGGATATCTGCTACGCCATATTTTCGGAATTGATCTTCTAACATACCTTCTTGCTTAACAGGATATTTTTCTGCCATCGCACTGCCATATCGCACAGCTTCATCATACATTTTCCGAAGAACGTCCCGGGGTATCCGCGCATAAACAAGCTGATTTAACCACAGACAGTAATCTAGTAAACGCATATTGACTTTATTCTTTTCCCAACACACTGCTATAACCACCTTTTTCCTGGAATAGCACCTCGCTTCACCAGTTCTTTTTGCAACTCATCAATATCCGCCTGGTCAACTTTACAATTATTTTTAGCTGTGAGCGCAGCTGCTATGCCGGCAGCTTCTCCCAATGCCATGGCAGTGACAGAAATGCGTGCAGAAGCCAAAGCTTCATGCGAAGCAGAAATACAACGTCCGGTAACAAGTAAATTATGAAACGCCAAGGGAACCATGACACCATATGGGATATCATAACAACATACTTTTTCTTTGCGCATCCAGTTCAATTCGTTTCCAGCAGGATCATGTATATCAACAGGAAAAGCACACATAGCCACACTATCTTTTTGTTCCATATTATTCAACACATACTTCAAGGTAAGCGTTTTCCGCCCTTTTATCCGACGGCTTTCTCTTATGCCTGTCTGCGCCGCAAACGCCAAAAGATAGCAGTTTACAAATCCCGGAACATATTTACGCAAGAAAAGCAGTGCCTCTTCTGCCTGTTTGTGAGCCTCTAATACCGCAGCCGTCAAATCCTTCGCATTAACGCTTGAGAGATATGAAATGCGTGTCATATTCACAACCACCTCATTCGGACGCATTCCCTGAAAAAACAGCACCCGATCACGTGGTAATGAAAAATCTCCGTTATTTTTCGCTTGCTCCACAAGACTAAAAAAACCTGAAACTGCCAGATATTGTTCAAGATCGCATGCTCTGTTCATAATAAACTGTTCCGGATTTTTCCGCACATATTCCACTATTTGCGATATATCTACTCCTCCCACCGAAAACATCAGTGTCATCGGCTGAGGCATCCCGTCCTTGACACGGCCTATCATAAAATCTGCTCCGCACATTGCCGCCAAGTCACCGTCTCCGGTAGCATCAATATAATTTTTAGCGGTATAGGTTTCTTTTCCGCTCTTATTCACCACAGTCACACTTTTAATCTGCCCATTTTCATATTCAGCCGATTCCAACATTGTATATAATAATACCGAGATGCCCTTCTCTTCCCTAAGCAGATCAAAATATACCAGCTTCAGCATTTCCGTGTCTACAGGAGTAATAGTGGAAACCATGCCGATGGGATCCGGAATATGTCCCAAAGTAGCTCCCCGCGCGGTCAAACGATCTACAACTTCCTGCGCAAATCCTTTTACCACCTGATGCGATCCTGCATGAAAAGTCATCAGCGGACAGACCATCCCCATGGTATTCATTCCTCCCGGGCATCCATTTTTTTCAATTAGTAACACGCTGGCACCTTCCCTGGCCGCTGCGACAGCGGACGCCATCCCACTCGGACCGGCGCCGACCACTAATACATCGTACTTTTTTTTCACAATATCGCCTCTGTTTCTTTATATAATGGCTCCAAAACACGTATTTCCAGTTCAAAGGTTCTTGGCCAGCACAAAGTTGCAGTAAATCGTGGAATTCGCCCCCCGAATAATCTTGCAATCAATGGCCTATTCATAGTAAAGCTTTCATCTAATATCCGCTGGGCGGTATCGGTGTCAGTAAATCCCCACATATCCAATCCGGCATCCAATATCCTTTTTTCTGCTTCCTGACGCACCGTGCTTTGGTAGATCAGATCATCCAGTATCCTCTCTGAGGTGAACCGCTGGTTCACCGCATTATTCTCTCCTCCTGATGCTGCAATCTGTCCCAAAATCGTCCCCAGTGAATTACTGGCCGTATTCCATGACGCATAGCCATACAGCTTGGTTAACGGCATCATTTGTGACAGACACTGCATAAACGCTGGGTCACCGCCATTTGCATATGCCAAATCCAGCAAAAAGCAGCGATAGCCTTCATGAGCAAACGCAACAATTTTCTCAGCCATCCTGCTGCGCTGCTCGGGTGTGAAGTCCCCTGTGCAGATACGTTCCGGGCAATAGTCCCCTTGAGTATCCGCCGGCGGAAGAATAAATAGGCAATCCTTGGCATTCTCTTGCTGGGCAATATTCATAGCGCGCATGTGCCCGGCAAGATTTTGTACAAAAGGGCGATCCTCATACCTTGCTATGAAATTGGTGTTATCATGTAACCAGATAACTTGAATCTTCAACGGGTGTTTGGGCAGCGCTGCTGTCAATACTTGTTCCATACCAGCCTCATCCGTGCCGTTGTGCAGAAATACCTTGTGTTTTTGCTTAAGCTCAGTAATGGCTGTTTCCAGCTCTTTTTGCTCCAACTGTTGGATGCCGCGTTCGGAACAATCCTCTTGCAGAATCAAAAGTTGTTCAAGAATATTATCATGTGCTAACTCAAGACAGGCCCGGTTGATTTTCTGGTTTCGCCTGCGCACGGAAAGATACTGCTCCAGCACTGCTTCAGGAATTTGTGACTGTATCTTTTTCAGTTCGTCTGAATATACTGACGACTTATGCATATCCTCACACATTGCTTCTTCATATTTCAGCCTGGAAAACTCAGATACTTGCTTCCACCATCTCCAGCTTTCTTCACTTACCGCGCTTATCGTGGTACGCATCAGAATATTATTCGCGAAGATCCTAAGGTTTGGATGAGCTTTCTTGATGATACGCAACTGTTCCAACGCACACAAGCACTCCTCTAAACTGCGCATATTCTGTCGTGATGCGATTAATCCGCCATATAAAAGCTGTTCAATTGAAATCACGGCAGCATCACACTGTACACAAGCCTTTGCAAGCCAGTCAGCAACCTCTTTCTGCTTAGAGGGCTGCTTGAAATATCCTAACAGCGATCTGGGCGGCGAAATCAGCTCAATTCCATGAATCGCTGCTAATTGTTGCGGTAAAACACTGGTGCAAGGCCTGGAGTCTATAGGCAGTAAACATATTTTCAAATCACTACCTCCTCTCTCTTGATTGCTCACTACATCAACACTTACAAAGCATCTATAACCGCCCGAAACTGTGCAACGGTCTTGCCGATACTTTGGGTGTCTTTTCCCGTTACCACCGCACCCAGCATCAGCCCAGCAACACCGCATTGCCGCAACACAGGCACGTCATCAGGAACTATCTTGTGCTGCGTTGGAATAATCACCGGCAGGCTTGTATGCTTACATATAGTGTGATATTGAATGATATCCATTGCCGAAAGAGGCTGTCCATAGCTTTCCGGACACATCACAGATGCTTCTAAAGCGTCTGCGCCAATATGTTCACATGCTGCCACCTGATGCAATGCATAATCCGAAGATAACGCAAGCATCTTGCATATCGTTTTATTCTGCAGAATGATTGCAGGCATGTGGCCTGCATATAGAGAGATAAACGAAAAACCCGCCTGAACAGCCGCCTGATAATCCCGCAGCGCCGAATGAAGGTCACCTCCTACAACCAAACCGCATGGTCCTTTTGCCTCTGCAAGAATCTGCCGCAATACAGGCTCTTCTTGTGCAAAGCTTTTAAAAACCGTTTTGCTTGCGCGGTGTTCCACATTAATATGTATCTTAACAACATCCGCACCATTTTCCCATGCCGCGCGCGCAAGCGATAAATCATTTGCAGGCAGACTCATAATCAACGCTATTTTCTTTTTCTTTAATAATTCCAGATATGCATTTTCCACAGTATCCTTCACCTCCGTTCTTCCATTTTGCTTCACCCCACTCTTGACCGTCTCCGGTATCATACTTTACGCGGATGAGCCAACACTACCACTGGTTCATTTTCATCAATACCTTCCAGTTCCACCGCAGCCAAAGCTTTCAATTGCTCAAAATCCAGAATGGACGAATAGTCCGCTATACGGCTTCTATACAGTATGAAGACCTCCGGCAGAACCATACCGGCATCGCTGTAAGCCGCTTTGCTTTCGACAAACTCCATAATATCCTGCTGCGCTGACCTTCCGTTTATGCATTTAACCGTGCCGCCGTTACATTGCAATTTCACCACGCCAAAATCATCCAGCACGCGATAGCAAAGTTCTTTTTTACGTATCAGGCCAAAAAAACTTTTTTCTTCCTTACTGTGGAAGAAAACGGAAAGTCCTTGTGTCTTAGCCCCCAATACAATTTGATCGGAGGCCACTTTAAATGCTGCCGCGGCTTTTTTAGCAACCTCCTCGGCTGAAAGCGGTTTTAGATCAGCCACATTTTTATCCATTGGAAGAGCTCCCGTCACAATCGCACGCAGGATGTTTTTATTAGCGTCCACTTCTATCAGTACCTCTATCGTATTCGGATCCGCTCCCATAGCTTCCATACGAGCGATTGCTTCTCTGCGGATGGAAACAATATCTTTTTGTCCCGGCTCCACCACCGTGCGCTCGACCGTATCCCGCAGCATTGCAAGAGCAGCCCCGATCGCGGAAATAACCTCAGCCTTTTCAATGATCAGATAGTGCATATGCATCTTCTCACTCAGCCACGGTACCACCACAGTGCATCCGCCTCCGCCACCTACAAGTGAAACAATCTCCTTATCAAGATTATATTCTTCCAGCAGTGTTTCCACCACCGGACGTACCTTACCTATAGCCTTTTCTAAGATCTGTTGCGCCAACTGCAGCCCATCAAGTCCCATCTGTGTACCAAGCTCATCAAAAACCCTGCACACCGCTTCGCGGTTCCCAAAAGCATAATCACCTTCTTTCGTCATACCGGCTACAATGGATGCGTCCGTCAATGTTACAGCAAATCTCTTGCCTGCACTGTTAACAACCACAAGGTAATCTTCGGGATCTGAAGGCATTGGCCGCACAAATATCGCACGCAGCTCCTTCAATTCTTCTGCGGGACAAAAAGCTAAATATGGCAGACCTGCAATATGAGCACTGCGAGGCCCCACCTCACTGATCTTACTCTGCTGCACACGTACCATGGAACCGCCGCCAATACCGACGGTACGTGAATCCAAGGTCTTCAAGTATGTTAAATGCCCGCCTACGCTTGCGCTTTTGATCATCGCTTTTCCATTTTTAATTGCAGAGATGTCTGTACTAGTGCCACCCACTTCCAAAAAAATACCATCCGAAATTTTAGCAAACATTAAAGCTGCTGCTATACCGGCCGCTGGGCCCGAAAGCATTGTCAAAATCGGCCTTTGCTTCATCTGCTGCAAATCCATCACGCCACCGTCGCTGCGCATAACCATCAGCGGAGCTATAATACCGCTTTCTTTGATACTGGCATCTGTAAGAAGCGCCGTTGCGGTCATCTTGGGCAAGATACTCGCATTGACAACCGCCGTACGCGTACGTACCTTCAATCCATACAACTGTGAGATTTCATGGCTAGCGGTAGCCGGCAGTCCATATTCCGCAGCTATTTCCAATACGGATTGTTCATTACGTGCATCATCTACACCGAAGGCTTCGCTTGCTACAAGCACCTCGCTGCCATCTGCTTTTAGAGCCGATATGGCTCCACGTATCATTTCTGACCCAAAATTCTTTTGATCTGTATTTAGATAAATGTGTGACGTATCTAAATATTTGCCCGGACTAAACTCAAGACGGGTGATGTGTGTGTCGGATTTTGCTTTCACCGACCCTATGCCGCTGCCCATACCTACGATACCCACCTTTGCCACATCGCCCTCCAGCAAGGCGTTGGTAGCCTGTGTGGTACTATGGGCCACAAAACATACATCCCCAGGTGTTGCCTTGGTTTCCTCCATTACTTTCCTAAAAACGCAAATGATACCTTTGGCAACAGAATCCTTTGCCATATGGGTGGTAGGTGTTACCGCATGTGCTACTACCTTGTTATCCGGAACAGATATGGCTACCGCATGGGTAAACGTACCTCCCACATCAATGCCAATTCGTATCTTCTTTTTGCTCATTGATAATTCTCCTTTACAAAGTCCATGATTCATATGCCGGTATCATCAGAACTATCAGAAATACATTATGGCGCCCACGATCAAACCTATAATCGCACCAATCCATACATAGGGTAATGTTTTACGCAAGATATCATTTACATCGGAATTGGTGTAAGCGGCTGTCCAAACGTTTCCGGTATTTGTAGGATCACAAACTCCCTGTAATTGACCGGTAGACATCAGTCCTGACATCAAAGCCAAACCGGATATCTTCCCGGTGGATAACATCACTGCACCAATTCCAAGACCAAGTCCCCACACATTCAACGGTCCGCGATATAATGCCAACGGCGCCAATACAGAGAAAAAGATTACAAACATAATTCCGGTCGCAGGAAGAATTGAGGCAATCTGCGGTCCAATATGCTCAGTGACACGTGAATCCATAACCACTGTCAGCAGCATGCCTATGCCAATCAACAGAAAAATAGCTCCCGCAGTATCTGATATGCCTTGTGTCACTGATTTCGCAAGGTCTCTAAGCGAATGCCTGTTAATTGTTGTCAGTATGCCATAGAGAATGGCCACCACAAAACCAGTAATGATATCGGTTTCCAATCCCAGAACCATAACAAGAGGCACGAAGGGTGTAAGCATGGCCAAAAAATTCACTTTGCGCCCGGACTCCTCGGATGGTGTTTTTTCTGTGACCGTAGGAGCCGTCCAACTGATCTTCTTTTTTGAAAACAGTTTACCTCCAAACTTAACCTCAACTACAACAAAGGCAACTCCCACAACCATAAAGATAGCACCCAGAGGCCAAGCGTATGCACGTATAGCCTTAGTCGTAAGCCCCATGCCATCAATATACAAGCCCCAGTTTGTGAGGTTGAAGATGCCACCGATACTAGAAGCCATAATAAGAATACATCCTGATGTCAAAGGACTAAGTCCCACAGAAGCCATGATAGGCAATACAATGCTTCCAATCATAATCATTGACCCAAGACCACCCAGAGTGGTAAACAGTAGGCTGAGAACAACCATGAACACCAGGCCCAATACCAGTGGACGGTCTCCTGACAATTCAGATACCTTACGTACAATAGCTTGCGCTATGCCGGTTGTCTTGACATATTGCGCAAGGATAGCACCAAAAATCATCATTATCATAGACGATGCCAAACGGACAGGCCCATCTACAAACATCAGGGTAAGAATACCAGACTCTCCTGCCTCCGTATCGGTAAAGGGAATACCAGATACCAATGCAAACAAAAAAGCCATTAACGGGAGCGCAAACATTGCCGATAGTTTCTTAGTGTACATCATTACGCATAGAACGACAAAAATAATTGCAATTAAAACAGTTGTCATTATTTGTTCCTCCTTTTTTGGATTTTTCTATTTTACAGCTCAAAGCATAAAGTAAATGGACTGAAACCATTCCTTTTGCGCGACTGCCGCCATCCCCTTTTCCATAAAAGCATTTTCTTCCAGACAGCAAATCACTCGGCTGGTACAGCAATGAGACACCTGTAACCATTTTTCTTTATACTCCGGCGTAAGATACCCAATACAAATAGCTGCAATGTCAAAAAAAGATATTAGAGAACTCAGACTTTCCGGTGAAGGGTCTATATTTTGCATTTGCCCCGTGTAATTATAACGCCCCCGGCAAATCTTTTTATCCAGTATAAGCGCAGCTTTTTCTTTTGACGATTCATAAAAGCACATATAATTCTGTAACCCATATGCGCTGCCGAAAATCCCTTCTCGTACGGCTGCGCCGTTAACACGGTGGTCAATATATGTAAAGATTTGAAACTGCCGTTCTATCACTTCCTTTAAATGGACTTTATGCCAGTCATGATACTCACTCTTTACAACAATCTGCTCTTTGGAATCAATCTGACCGTCCAGACCAATGCCTATACCTAAAGCACCCGGATATGCAGCAAGCACTTCTTCCAGGCCTGATTCCAGCAGATTGATTGCGGGAGCATCCTTAGTTAATGGATATTGATAGACTTGCAAGACTGTATTCTGGCAGTCCGTAACCACTATTTTGAGTTGATCTTTGTACATATCCACTCCAATAAACTGTCCATAGTCTTTATTCAATTTATAGATCACTGAGCGGCGGCCACCAATCGAATCTTCCATACCATCATATAACAGCAAATTTAACTTGTACAAACTGTTTACTGAGGATGAAACCGTAGAATTACTTAATCCTGTCTCATTTACAAGCTCCGTCTTCGTTGCACTCCGCTTTGAAAAAATACATAGTAAAATATTTGTCAGATTTTTGATTTTTAATTTATCCAGCATTCCCTCTATCCATTCATACTTCTTACGAGCCTCGTAATAAGTTTATAAATTTATTATAGCACCAGTTCACACCTATGTCAATTAAAATAATTTAGTTTGTTATTAACTTATGATTCATTTATGATAATGTCTTAATATACCACAAGTGATTATGTCCCAGTCATAGTATAATAAAACCTCATGACTAAGAAATGAGGTGGACACAATCAGAAAGGTATTATTAACAATGGATGAAAATCAAAAATATGAGATCATAAAGAAGCTCGTTGACACAAATGGCAATAAGAAAACAGCTGCTTTAAAATTAGGTTGTACTGAGCGTCATGTTAACCGTATGATTGCAGGATATAAAGACAAAGGGAAAGCTTTCTTCGTTCACGGTAACAAAGGGCGCCAACCCGCGCATACGCTTCCAGAGGCCACAAGGCAGATGGTACTGGATCTTTACCGCACAAAATACTATGACTGTAACCTGACACACTTTTGTGAACTGTTAGATGAAAGAGAAGATTTAAAGGTTTCTGTCAGTTCTATCACTTCTATCCTTAGAAAGGAATTCATCCTGTCTCCTAAGGCAAACCGTTCCTCAAGAAAAGCGGTTAAAAAAGAACTGAAAGCCCTTCAGGAAAAGACAAAATCCAAAAAGAAGGCCGCCGTAATTCAAAGCTCCATCCTAGCTTTAGAAGATGCCCATCCAAGGCGTCCCAGGTGCTCTTATTTCGGTGAAATGCTTCAAATGGATGCTTCCCTCCATCTGTGGTTTGGAGATTCCAAAACCCAGCTCCACATCGCTGTGGATGATGCCACCGGGCACATCGTTGGTGCCTATTTTGATGAACAGGAAACCCTGCATGGCTATTATCAGGTTCTGTACCAGGTTCTCACCGGATACGGCATCCCTTACCAGTTTTTATGTCTTTTACTTTGCCAAAAAAAGAGGTTCCATTTTGCGGAGACCGAACTTTAAAATAGTCACATACAGTTGCCCCGACATCAGACAAAGTCTTTCTCACCCCCAACTGATGCCCCGTTACTCCTTTTTGATAGAGGAGCAATGGCACACACTCTCTGGTATGCTTGCTGTGTCCGATATGCGGATCATTTCCATGGTCTGCCTGAATAATCAGAATATCTTCCGGTCCCAAACAGTTAAGCACTTCTCCGATTCCTTTATCAGCAATCTCCAGTATCCTTTTATACTCTTTTGAAGACTGTAAATGACCGGCCAGGTCAGTTTCCTGTATATTCGTACATATAAATCCGAACTCCATGTTGCCAAGTGCCTCTGCCGTATACTGCAGACATCTTGCCACAGGCACACAGCTAATACTTGAACCGCCATCATTTGCAACAATATCTGCCACTTTTCCAATCAATACACAGTCATAACCGCTTCCGGTAAGAATCGCAGGCACCTGAACTTTTTTATCCACCCCATATCCAAGATGCAGGCACTGATATCCCTGTTCATAGGACCGGGATTTGGCTGATGCAATGCCAATATAGCGATTACTCTTTATTTCTTCTGCATTCCAGAGATCCTCCATGGTATTCCCGGTACCGCCAAAAACAATGACCCTGCCAACAGTAACTACTTCTCTTACCAGCCTGGCAACCTCAAGTTCCTTTTCAAATGGGATGCTGTCCAGCGGAGCCGTTACATTGTAACACATCCCCAAATCTGCTTCCAGATTGTCTGCAATCGTCACAAAATTGTCGCAGAGAAGGTACTTCAAACCTGAACGTTCGATGATTTCCACTTTATGTCCATTCTTTTTTAAATGTTCTGCAACTGTATCCACCTTTTCCTGAAACGGATGTTCTTCCGGCTTCTTAGGATATGTACCCATGATTTCCTGATGCCCCATAAATGTATCTGCACCAAAATGCATCAGTTCTGACTTTCCGTAATTAGCCTCAGGATTAAACTTCATACACAGACCTTCCTTCCCGTAAGCATTCATAAGACCCAGCCGTTCCAGATTCGGCAGCTTTAACTCGGGAAAGTCTTTCAGTATACTTCCCAATGTATTGGCATGCTCGTCGCCAGGGCGTACAGTTTTCACATCATCCATTGCGCCAATCCCAAATCCATCCAATACAATAACAACAAACCGCCTTTTCATTCTCTTGCCCTTCCTGCACAATCATATATGCCAACCAATTTTGGAGTTTTGCCCTTAAGCCCTTCTATCAGCACGACATCACTCCGGCATACAAACATCTGGTAGCGAAATGCCATAACTGCAGTATCGCCAACTTTACACTCTTTTGAAATCCCCAGGTGATAGTCGATCGCCTTGGCATCAGGCGGCACAACTGTCAGCCATTTGGATTTCTCAGGAGAGCAGCCGACCAGAACATTCCAGACATGGGAGCGCCGGTAATAGCCTCCGCCATAGCAATATGCCTGTCCCATAAAATTATGGGAAATCTCACTGATATAAGCGACCGCCGGCACCTCATCCAGTTCACGCATGGCATGCACCGGCGTAGTTCCGGTAAGTCCATGTCCCGGTTCCCCGCTGTTTCCGCCATAGTGTTTGATCTGTTCCATTGTATAGGTGCAGGTCGCTGACGGTGTATTAACCACCTCGGGTTCTATGCCCATCTCCTCCAGTATCTCTACGGCTTTCTGAACCGTAAACAGATTATTGGTCGGACGTATATCACCAACCTCATCATCATACAGAAAGCAAGGGAAGGACGTCACGCCTTTTATGCGGATATTATTACACGACTGTTCTATTCCGACAATCAAATCCGGCAGCTCCGAGAGCAGAAACCCGGCCGTCTGTCCGGAATAGATATCATCCTCCGGATCATAGACTCTGATTAAAATATCCTGTACCAGTCTCAGTTTTTTACAGACCTCATCAATTCGTTTTATCTTTTCAAAGGAATAAACCGTAATTAATTCCGGCCGATAATTTACAATCTTTTCTATCATACTATCCGGAATCTGCACGAGATGCCCCACATTGCCAATCGGTATTCCGGCTTCCATCATAACTTGAGCTTCCCGATAATCTACACATACAACACCATGGTAACCCAACTCGATTAACTTTCCGGCAATATAGGGGTTTCGCCCCAACTGCTTCAACATAAAATACAACCGGATTCCGTATTTCTTTGATTCTGCCAGCATGCGTTCTGCATTCGAAATAAGTGTATCCACATCAATCAGATAAGTATCTGGCTGGATGGCGCCGCTCCTATGTAAAGCAAATGCCGCTTCGATTAAAGCCGGATTTCTTTTTATGGTTTGTGCTAAGAACATCTAACCACCCTTTCAACTGCCTGTTTTAATATATCAATCACGGTATCCGCACCTGAGCGCATCGGATTAATTCGAATCATTCGGTATTCCAGTTCTCTGTCATAGGCCCGGAATGTGCCAGATATCCGGTAAAACATCGGTACAATCTCATACCGGGACTCTGAGCCTACCGGATAAGGCGCAGCTCCAAGCTTTTCGGCTTCCCGGAGGATCGCCTCAGCAATATTATCATGAAACTCTACCAGGATCACTTTGGATTGGGAATTGGCCAGAAATGCCGCCTTAATCCCAGACACTTCCCCCTGTTTCAACCTCTTTATACATGCTTCACTTACCTGTGCCTGAATCGCCAGGCTGACCGGAGCGGATACAAAGCCCCTCAGCACTGCCATCGCCTCGTGTCCCTGCGTCTGCATGCCTCCGGAATAGCTTTCTAAAGCCAGCCGGTCAATATATCCTTTACTTCCGACGATAACACCAATCCCTTCAGGTCCGAGCAATTTAAAAGCAGAAAAACAGGTCAGATCTGCTCCACATTCTACGCCTGTTTTCTTTACTTTGAAAACTGCATAGTTATCGTCTGTCAGTATAGGAATCTCTCTGGTTCCTTTTATAATTTGAATTACCTGTTCCATCTCGTAGCTGTCATCCGGCCACTGCCTTGTATATTGCACAATCGCGGCACGGATTTCCGGATGCTCCGTCAGAATTCTTGCTATTTCCTCCGGCTGATTGTAATCTGCCTCCACCGTTCTGATGCTAAGCATTGCTAAAGATGTTTTAGTCGTCGGATATACAGGTGCTTTGTGGATCAAAACTGTTTCTCCGCCGGAAAGCATTCCATGCAGACCAAATCGTATCGCCGCACTGCCGGCGCCTCTCACTAAAAGTGCTGCTTCCGCATGAAATATATCTGCAATCACCCGCTCCACTTTTGTTGTCGTAACCGGTTTATTGTAGCCGGGTACGACACCTATATCACCGCCGGCAAGAAACTGGCGCCCTTCAAATTCTCTGATAATACATGCTACTATCTGAAACTGCTTATCTATCGCTTCTTCCAATGTAATACTTTCCAACGGATATACCTGCATACTCTCCTCCTCGTTATGTAATCGCAGCTTATCTTTACCTTTTACGTTACCTCTTCATAAAGATGCTGTGGATTAGCTATTCCCCCCGATGTTCAAATAATGTCTAAGATTCTGGCAGGATTTTTAATGAGAAGCTTGTCTAACGTCTTTTGTTGTATCCCTCTCTTTTTCAGCAATGGTACAAAGTCTTTCATAACACTCATATAGCCGGAGTATGTTTTATTCACAGCCAGGTAGGATTTTCTGGATATATCCTGGGACAAAACAATATGATCCTCAAAACCACAATCTAACAGAAACATAAGATTATCTGCCCTTGCTTCATCCGGCAGGTACGAGGTCTTTCCGATGGTATCGAAACCGATATTTACACCTGTCTCTAAGACCTTGCAGCAATATGCCCGATCATTTGCCAGGTCCAAATGACCCAAAATAATTTTGTCGGGGTTCATACCTTCACTCTGCAATAAGGAGGACTGCTCAAGTGCCATCGTCCCCAACTGGCAATGTGTCGTAACTGCAAGCCCGGTATGGAATGAAGCCCTGGCTGCTGCCGACAGTACTTTTCGTTCACTGGGAGCGATTTCATTCTGACCGGATGCGACTTCACCAATCACACCTGCTTTTACCTCCGTACCATCAATGCCTTCCTGAATATCACGGCAAATGATATCACAGATCACTTCCACATCACCGGGCAGAATATATTCCGGATGATACTGCCAAAGATAGAAGCCTGTCGCACAGACAATATTTAAATCACATGCCTCGCTAATCCGAACCAGCTGCTTTGCATCCCGTCCCATATCATTACAGGTTACTTCGACGACAGTCTGAACTCCGTATTCCATCATTTGCTTTACTTCTTCAATGATTAAAGCTTCGCAGTTAAAATCAGAATCGCCACTACCTCTTACACGGGTCAGATTCAGTGCCAGGTGCTCATGGCACATGGTGATCCCAAGGTCTTTCGCTTCTATCAACCCTTTTACAGTCTGTATCATGGTTCCTCCCTTATTCATGTCTTCCCTGTCAGTGTGTAAACACTCGGTAAGGTTTATATCAGAGGTGTCAACCCAATGAGGTATGTAAGGTTTAAGATTATTCCGGTAAAAATTGCTGCAACCGGGCCAATCGCCATGCGCATAACTTTTCTTCCCGTCACTTCATTGATGAGATAAATAATTCCGCCAAGTATAAATCCCCCTGCTGCTCCCGCAGTCGTACTTGCTCCCATGGTACAGCAAGCTGCCACTGAACCAATCAGAAGCGCAAACTCCACACAAGTATTCATCGAACTTCTGATATTATCAGATGCATCTCTCATCGATGGGAAGTTACCAAGAAATTTGCCGATCAGCCCCAAAAGCATGATTTCTACCAAAATAATAATCGCTCCCAGCACAGCAGCTAGGATTGGATTTGGAGCCAGGTATCCGGCTACATAGACAAAGGTAAAGCCAGCCACACCGTAAACACCGGTTGTAATTGCTGTTGTTGCAATCAATGGTATAAAACTCAGTCCCCGCATAAACTCGTTGGCTGCCACTGTTCTAATCAGCGCAGATGCCTCCGACGTATCTCCCATCGCATATGCTTTCGATAAGTCAAACATGGAAACATCAGAACCGGCAAAAATATGAGCACTACATGCCATGGCAATCAATGCGCCTGATGCCATCAGGTATGGAAGATTCTTTCTGATTCTGGAAATACGTTCAGAAAAGATATTTAAAGTATCTGCCTCCGACTCCTTTTGCCCATTTCTTGCGTCTTTCATCACACAAAGTATAACCAGTGCAATGACGCCGGCCATCATGGTCCATGCGTCTCCGCTGATAGGAGTAAAGGAAGGTCCTGCTAAACGGAATATCAGAACAAGAACTGCCGTGATAACTCCTGTTTTGAAACCAAACTGCATAACAATAGCGATAATCGGGAAAATTGCAAAACCGGTTACTACGTAATTACCGACTTCACCCATTCCACCGATCAGGTCTACCGGCAAACCAGTCAGGACCGTATTGATTCCACCGATTCCAGTTAAACATAAGACACCGTATAGTCCACCGAGAATCGGAGCCAGCCATTTCTTAGGTGAGGCGATTCCGATAATATCCGTTGCCAAAAAGAGCAGCCATGGATTCAGAAGATTGGTTGCCAGGGCATTGCCGATACCGACCGACGCAATGAAGCCAACACTCAATCCAAATGCAACCGAAGCCATCTCGGTCCGGTGCATACGCCCCTCAATATACTCTGGAATTACCGGACGAATCCCATCGTGGAATACTGCCATTCCCATATGAGAAAGATACGCTGTCAGAGCACAAACCACCGTTACAATCAGAATATTTAATGCATTTACTTCCATACTTTTATCCCCCTATTTTTATACGTAGTGTAAAGTTTACACCCCTGTTTTTTTCTTAAAACCTTATATTCTCAAGGGTTACAGAGTTTTTTTGCAAAAAAACAATGACCCCCCCTTTTTTTGGACATAATTGAAATGTCACAA
>Ga0153996_1000343_pt1 | contig 21634 bp, 25 predicted proteins | sample TSNC080MetaG_FD_104728 | JGI IMG/M metagenome (GOLD analysis project Ga0153996, IMG submission 104728) | Attine ant fungus gardens microbial communities from North Carolina, USA - TSNC080 MetaG | ecosystem: Host-associated > Fungi > Mycelium > Unclassified | place: USA: North Carolina, Lumber...
CAGATACTTCACAACATTAGGCGTAGAGAATCTGCTGTTGTAGATAAATATCTGCTGCTTTTAGGAGAAACAAAGAGCTTAAACTGTGCAAAAAGTTGGAGACGATAATTCGCAAATCTATACGCAGAAAGAAACGCTACGGCGGTGCATTACTGGTGCAAGCTTTTTGATGAACCGAGCGAAGAGTACGGCATTGACGGCGGCAGAATCTCCAAGCTGGTATTAAGGCAGGATGGTGAGATGGTCTATGACTATGGCAGGGGATGGGACATCCCGCCGCAGACCCAGGAAGCAGAACAGGCACTCGCCATTCTAATGTACGAACACAATTAAGGATTTTACAACTAAAAATTCCAAGAGCGGGGCCAGACGGCTCTGTATCTTGTTGCTGATAAGCCGCAAAGATGCGGTTATTTTTATGCCATTTGGGAGGTGAGCATTTGAGAAAACTGAAGAAATACAAGCCGACTAGGTTCAAGACCAAGGACTCAGTATACAGTCAAGAGATGGCGGATTATGCGGTGGATTTTATTGAGGCCCTCTGTCACACCAAAGGTACATGGACTGGAAAACCGTTTGAACTGATTGACTGGCAGGAGCAGATTATCAGTGACATCTTCGGAACAATTAAGCCGAATGGCTACCGACAGTTCAATACTGCTTATATAGAAATTCCGAAGAAACAGGGAAAATCAGAACTTGCCGCTGCGGTGGCACTTCTTTTGACCTGCGGAGACGGAGAGGAAAGAGCCGAGGTATATGGCTGTGCTGCTGACCGCCAACAGGCAACCATCGTATTTGATGTGGCTGCCGATATGGTGCGTATGTGTCCGGCACTGAATAAGCGTGTGAAAATCCTGGCATCGCAGAAGAGGATCATCTTTCAGCCAACCAACAGTTTCTACCAGGTGCTGTCGGCAGAGGCGTACAGCAAGCATGGATTCAATATTCATGGGGTGGTGTTTGATGAACTTCATACCCAACCGAACAGAAAACTGTTTGATGTCATGATCAAGGGTTCCGGAGATGCACGTATGCAGCCATTGTATTTCCTTATTACAACAGCCGGAACAGATACCAACAGCATTTGTTATGAAACCCATCAGAAAGCAAAAGATATCCTGGAGGGCAGAAAACATGATTCCACATTTTATCCTGTAATTTATGGTGCAAATGAAGCAGACGATTGGACAGACCCAAAGGTCTGGAAGAAAGCCAATCCGTCCCTGGATATCACGGTCGGCATCGACAAGGTCAAAGCTGCCTGTGAGTCAGCAAAGCAAAACCCTGGCGAGGAGAACTCCTTCCGGCAGCTTAGACTGAATCAGTGGGTCAAGCAGGCTGTCCGTTGGATGCCAATGGATAAGTGGGATAAATGTGCATTTCCCGCCAATGCCGATGATCTGGACGGGCGTGTCTGTTATGGCGGGTTGGATTTGTCTTCTACCACAGATATTACAGCCTTTGTTCTGGTGTTCCCACCGGAAGACGAAGATGATAAATATAGTATCCTTCCATATTTTTGGATACCGGAAGACACCTTGGACTTGCGAGTCAAGCGTGACCATGTCCCCTATGATGTATGGGAACGGCAGGGATTTTTGCAGACCACGGAAGGAAATGTGGTGCATTACGGATATATCGAAAAGTTCATCGAGAGCCTGGGTGAACGGTATAACATCCGTGAGATTGCATTTGACCGCTGGGGTGCGGTGCAGATGGTGCAAAACCTGGAGGGCATGGGATTTACTGTTGTTCCGTTCGGACAGGGATTTAAGGATATGAGTCCTCCTACTAAGGAGTTGATGAAACTTACTCTGGAAGAAAAACTGGCACATGGCGGGCACCCGGTTCTCCGATGGATGATGGATAACATCTTCATCCGAACCGATCCTGCCGGAAATATCAAGGCAGACAAAGAAAAATCAACAGAGAAGATTGACGGTGCCATTGCAACGATTATGGGTCTTGACAGAGCCATTCGCTGTGGCAACAATGCAGGTGCTTCGGTTTATGATGACCGGGGCATTTTGTTTATTTAGGAAGGGGCGTGATTGTATATGAGCATTTTTAGTGGTCTGTTTCGGTCGAGGGATAAGCCTACAGATAGCACCACAGGCAGTGCCTACCGATTCTTATTCGGTGGCAGCACTTCCGGCAAACTGGTAACAGAGCGTTCTTCCATGCAAATGACGGCGATATATTCCTGCGTTCGTATTCTGGCGGAGGCAGTAGCAGGACTGCCACTGCAGCTCTACCGATACACCGAGGATGGCAGTAAGGAAAAGGCAATCGACCACCCGCTGTACTTTATTCTGCACGATGAACCAAATCCAGAAATGACATCCTTTGTCTTCCGTGAAACGCTCATGAGCCATCTGCTGCTTTGGGGCAATGCCTATGCACAGATTATCCGAAACGGTAAGGGTGAAGTGGTGGCACTGTATCCGCTGATGCCGAATCGCATGACGGTTGACCGTGATGATAAGGGGCATCTGTATTACGAATATCAGACCTCCTCGGATGAAGCAAAGACAACCAAGGGCGGCATGGTTCGGCTGAAACCGACCGATGTTCTCCATATTACCGGTCTTGGTTTTGACGGTCTGGTGGGCTATTCCCCAATTGCAATGGCAAAGAACGCCATCGGCATGGCAATCGCCTGCGAGGAATATGGTGCCAAGTTTTTTGCAAACGGTGCGACTCCTGGCGGAATTCTGGAATATCCGGGTGCGGTCAAAGACCCGGAGCGTGTACGTGAAAGCTGGAATAAAGGCTTCGGCGGCAGTTCCAATGCCAACAGGGTAGCTATTTTGGAAGAAGGAATGAAGTACACACCGATTTCCATTTCACCGGAACAGGCACAGTTTTTGGAAACAAGAAAATTTCAAATCAATGAAATCGCTCGAATTTTCCGAGTCCCGCCACACATGGTTGGTGATCTGGAGAAGTCGAGCTTTTCTAATATTGAGCAGCAGTCCCTGGAATTTGTGAAATACACACTGGACCCTTGGGTATCCAGGTGGGAGCAGGCAATGATGCGTTCCCTACTTTCCCAGGAAGAGAAGGCACAATATTTCGTCAAGTTCAATGTGGACGGTCTTCTCCGTGGCGATTACCAGAGCCGTATGAACGGTTATTCCATTGGAAGACAGAACGGCTGGATGAGTGCAAACGACATCCGGGCACTTGAAAACTTAGACCGCATTCCTGCCGAGCAAGGCGGTGATTTATATCTCATCAATGGAAACATGTGCAAGCTTGCGGATGCAGGTATCTTTGCAGCAAGCGGAAAGGAGGGAAATTCCGATGAAGAAGTTTTGGAAGTGGAAGAACCAGATGGTTCTGAATCAGGAGACACAGGAGCAGGTGCCGGAGAGGATGCTGTTTCTAAACGGCACAATCGCAGAGGACAGCTGGTTTGACGATGATGTCACTCCGCAGCTGTTCAAGGATGAACTGTTCGCAGAAAGTGGTGATGTCACCATCTGGATCAACAGTCCTGGCGGTGACTGTGTGGCAGCGGCACAAATCTACAATATGCTGATGGATTACAAGGGCAATGTCACCATCAAGATTGATGGCATTGCAGCATCCGCAGCATCGGTCATTGCGATGGCAGGCACAAAAGTGCTGATGAGTCCAGTATCCATGCTGATGATCCACAATCCGGCAACTGTGGCTTGGGGTGATTCTGGTGAGATGCAGAAAGCAATCGATATGCTTTGCGAAGTAAAGGAATCCATCATCAATGCCTATGAAATCAAGACTGGGATGAGCCGTGCAAAGCTGTCGCACCTCATGGATGCAGAAAGTTGGATGAATGCAAACAAGGCCGTGGAACTTGGCTTTGCTGATGATATCCTGCAACGCCCCAGTGATACGGAAGATATGGCACAGCCGCAGATTGCCATGATGTTCGAAAAGGCGGCGGTCACCAATTCGCTGATGGATAAGATTGCGAAAAAGTGTCATATCCAGTTGAAACCAATCGAACCAGAAACCAATAGAAGAACAGTTGATTCACTTATAGAGCGTCTTGACCTTATCAAACAACACATTTAATGGAGGTAAACTATTATGACTATTTTAGAACTGAGAGAAAAGCGTAACAAATCATGGAATGCAGCAAAGGCATTTCTGGATTCCCACCGTACAGAGAAAGGCACTCTTTCTGCCGAGGATGATGCTACCTACACAAAGATGGAGCAGGACATCAATGACCTTGGTAAGGAAATCGCCCGTATGGAGCGTCAGGAGCAGATGGAGGCAGAACTTAACAAGCCTGTGAACACTCCGCTGACTTCCAAGCCTTCTGCAAAAGGTAACGATCCAGAGAAAAATACTGGCCGTGCATCCGATGAATACCGCAAGGCAATGGTCGATGCATTCCGCTCCAACTTCAAGCGAGTGAGCAATGTCCTGCAAGAAGGTGTGGATGCCGATGGCGGTTACCTCGTACCAGAAGAGTACGACCACCGTATGATTGACACCCTTACTGAGGAAAACATCATGCGTTCCCTCGCAACCACCATCACCACTAGTGGTGAACACAAAATCAATATCGCAGCTACCAAGCCTGCCGCAGCCTGGATTGAAGAGGGTGGCGCACTTACTTTTGGTGATGCAACCTTCAGCCAGATTCTTCTGGATGCCCACAAACTCCATGTTGCTATCAAAGTAACGGAGGAGCTGCTTTATGACAATGCGTTCAATCTGGAGAACTACATCCTTACACAGTTTGGCAAGGCACTCGCAAACGCAGAAGAGGATGCATTCCTCAATGGCGATGGCACAGGCAAGCCTCTCGGCCTGTTTGCTGCGAAAGGCGGTGGTACTCTTGCTCAGAGCCTTACCGCAGCCATCAAATCCGACGATGTTCTGGATCTGGTGTATGCCCTCAAGCGTCCTTACCGTAAGAGTGCATCTTTCATCATGAATGATCAGATCCTTTCTTCCCTTCGTAAGCTGAAGGATAACAACGGAGCCTATATCTGGCAGCCTTCCTACCAGGCGGGTGAGCCTGACCGTCTGCTTGGCTATTCAGTACACACTTCTGCCTATGCACCGACCAATGCGATTTCCTTTGGTGACTACAGTTACTACAACATCGGTGACCGTGGCAGCCGTTCCTTCTCCGAACTCCGTGAGTTGTTCGCAGGCAACGGCATGATTGGTTATGTTGCCAAGGAGCGGGTAGATGGCAAGCTGATCCTTCCCGAATCCGTTCAGATTATGAAACTGAAAGCTACGGAATAAGCAAACACAACAAGCGGTGTCGTTTTTTAGAAACGGCACCTCCCTTTAATTTGGGTGAGGTGGTGATAGGTATGATTGTATCCCTTGAGGAGATGAAACAGTATCTCCGTGTGGATTATGACGATGATGATGCCCTTTTGGAGCAGTTGATAGGTGCCGGTGAAAATCTGTGCATGGACATTGCCAGAATGGACAATGCAGAAATATTTGCAGAAGAAAAGAATGCCAGGATAGCAGTCATGTATGCGGTGGCATATCAGTATGAACACCGGGAAGATGCAGACCATCATGCCCTGGTGCTTACTCTGCGGTCGTTGCTGTTTGGTATTCGGAAGGAGGGATTCTAATGAAGGTCGCACTACTTAATGTAAGGGTCACCTTTCAGAAAAATGCCGTAATCGTAGATGCCATCGGCAATCACAAAAATGGATGGAAAGATGAATATTCCTGCTATGCAACCGTCAGCGGCGAAGGCGGTACGGAAATACAAACAGCCGGGACTATAGTTGATCATGCAGACCTTGCTTTTACAGTTCGGTATTGCAGAAAGATATCTGTAATTACTACGGATGGATACCGGGTGCTGTTTAAAGGTGAAATATATAATATTTTGGCAATTGACCACATGAACTACAAGAGAAAATCAATCAAATTCCGGTGTGAGAAAGTGAGGCGGTAATTATGAGCAGTGACAGGGTTTCCATTGACGGAATGGCGGCTGCCATTATGGAAGGATTGGTGGAGTACACAGACCTTGCATCGGATGATTTAAAAGCCGCTGTGAAAAAGGCAGGTGCTACTGCAAGGAAAGAAATCCAGGCGAATGCGCCGAGCGATACCGGAGCCTATGCAAAAAGCTGGTCTGTGAAAAATACAAAGGAAACATCCAACACACTGGAAGTGACTGTGTATTCCAGAAATCGTTATCAACTGGCACATCTTTTAGAGTTTGGTCATGCTAAGCGTGGCGGCGGCAGGGTTGCCGGGAAAAGCCATATTGCTCCGGCAGAGGAAAAGGCAGTATCCGAACTGGAACAGGAAATCACAAGAAAACTGAGAGGTTAGGAATGGAAGAACTGCTTGCAATCATCAAGGAAACAGGTATCCCCTTTGCTTATGACCATTTTGCAGAGGGGGAATCCCCAGACCCACCTTTTATCTGTTACCTTCTTCCAGGCAGTGATAACTTTGCTGCAGATGGAAGAGTGTATTACAAGATAAATGAAGTGAGGATAGAGTTGTACACTGATTCTAAGGACTTGGCGGTGGAACAGAAACTGGAGGATGTCCTGGATGCACATGAAGTGTTTTATAACAAGTCCGAAACATGGATCGACAGCGAAAAACTGTATGAGATCCTTTATCAATTTACAGGCAGTTTTTTGCCTGTATGAACAAGTAGCGAGGCGGACCCGGAATGTCCGCATTTTAAGGAGGTCTGACAAATGGCAGATAAAAACAACAAGGTAAAATACAATCTGAAAAATACCCACTATGCTCTGCTTACAATTGTGGAAGATGGTAGTGTAAGCTATGGCACACCGACACCGATGCCGGGTGCTGTTTCCATCTCCCTGAATGCCAACGGCGAACCGGAGAACTTCTATGCAGACGGCGTGGCATATTACGTGATTAACAACAACATGGGTTATGACGGTGACCTAGAACTTGCTATGATTCCGGAGTCCTTTCGTCTGGAGTGCCTGAAAGAGGAACTGGACAGCAACGGTGTTCTGATTGAGAACTCTGATGTGGAACTTGGCTCCTTTGCCCTGCTCTTTGAGTTTGATGGTGACCAGAAGCATATCCGTCATGTCCTTTATAACTGTGCTGCATCCCGTCCGGGTATTGAAGGACAGACCAATGAGGACAGCAAAGAAGTGCAGACGGAGACACTTACCGTTACGGCAACACCGCTTAGTAACGGCATGGTCAAAGCGAAGACCGGAAATACCACAAATGCAACCGTTTATGCAAACTGGTATAAGGCGGTCTATGTTCCGACTGCGGATGCAACGGAAGAAGAGAATATTGGAGGTCAGGGATAATGAGCATGAAGCAGAATATTGAGATTGATGGTAAGCAGGTGCCTTTTCGGGCATCTGCCGCCATTCCCCGTATCTATCGTATGAAATTTCATCGTGACATTTATAAGGATTTGAAGTCTTTGGAAAAAAGTATCGGTGACGGCAATGAAGAGAGTTCCAATCTGGATATGTTCTCCTTGGAAATGTTTGAGAATATCGCCTATGTCATGGCGAAACATGCTGACTCGACTATCCCCGATAACCCGGAAGATTGGTTGGATGAGTTCAATACATTCTCTATTTACCAGGTACTTCCTCAGCTGATTCAACTTTGGGGATTGAATACCCAGACGGATATTGACTCTAAAAAAAAGTTCGCAGCACAGATCGTGAAATGACAACTCCGTTATTCCTGCTCCGATGCGTACAGCTTGGTCTTTCCATCCGTGACTTGGATTTGCTCACGATTGGTATGGTCAATGATATGTACGCAGAGAGCCGGAATGATGATTATAAGTACAGAGAGGTTGCGACTCAGGAGGATTTCGACAAATTTTAGCTATTTCTTTCTGTAAATCGTGGTTTTACCTTTTGCGACACTATGTGTTTCATATTCAAGAGGGTGTGTCTTTACAAAATGTGATAACTGCTTTGCAAGGCTCATTTTATCACTACGTGATAAACTAGGCCATTCATCTGGTACGAGAGAAGATACAATAAATGTATCTTTGCGATTGAGTTGACTCAAGTTATTCAACATAGCGTTTATTAGTGTGCTTAATGGAGAAATATTTCCTCGATTATCTGCATAAAGCATCACGCTGTAGTGCTGAAATGCTGATGCGGAAAACCCTAACTCCTTGGCGAGTGCAGTTACAATATCAAAATCAGATTGTGAATAATTAGAATAAATTCTTGGCATATAAATGCTCCTTTCGAATGTTGTTAAAGTATGGTGCTACTATATAAATATATAGTAGCACCATACTTTAATTTATGCAATAGTTTTTTATAAAAGGAGCAATAGACAAATTGTATATATCTGAATATACGGAAGGAGGTGCATCTAAATGGCAAACAGAATCAAGGGTATTACAGTAGAAATCGGTGGCGATACCACGAAACTTCAGACTGCCTTAAAGGGTGTCAACGGAGAAATCAAGAGCACTCAGTCCCAGCTTAAGGATGTGGAAAAACTTCTGAAACTTGACCCCAGCAATACAGAGCTACTTGCACAAAAGCAGAAACTTCTCGCTGATGCGGTATCTGAAACAAAGGAAAAACTATCAACTCTGAAAACAGCAGCGTAACAGGCGAATACGGCACTTGCCAATGGGGACATCTCCCAGGAGCAGTACGATGCACTTCAGCGTGAAATTATAGAAACAGAAAATGACCTAAAGAAGTTGGAAGAACAGGCCAATCAGTCAGCAACGGCGGTGCAGAAGATTGCCGCTAGCGGTGAAAAGCTGAAAACGGTTGGCAATAACATCTCCAGTGCCGGAGAGAAACTGCTCCCAGTCACTGCCGGAGTAATGGCTCTTGGAACGGCTGCTGTAACAACTGCAGCAAACTTTGAATCATCTATGTCCCAGGTGCAGGCTACAATGGGCATTACCAAAGACTCCATTTCTACAGTGAATGGAGAGTCTGTGAATACAATGGATACCCTTGGCAAGCTGGCAAAGAAGATGGGTGCGGAAACAGCCTTTTCTGCAAGTGAGTGTGCGCAGGCTTTAAATTACCTGGCTCTTGCCGGATATGATACGCAGGAGATGTGCGATACACTGCCGACCGTTTTGAACTTGGCGGCGGCTGGTGATATCGAACTTGCATTGGCATCCGATATGGTTACCGATGCCATGTCTGCTTTAGGTATGGGCGTGGATGAAGCAGGAACAATGGTAGACCAGATGGCAAAAACCGCATCTACCACCAACACTTCGGTGGCACAGCTTGGCGAAGGTATTCTAACCATTGGTGCAACAGCGAAATCCATCAAAGGCGGTACGGTTGAACTGAGCACGGCTCTTGGCATCCTTGCTAATAACGGTATTAAGGGTGCGGAAGGAGGTACGCATCTTCGTAACATCATTCTGTCCTTACAGAATCCAACGGATAAAGCAACGGCAAGCATGGAATCGTTGGGTGTCCAGGTCTATGACTCACAGGGAAATATGCGTAGCATGAATGACATTCTGGGTGATCTTAATAAGAGTATGGATGGCATGACTTCGGAAGAAAAGTCCAATATCATCAGTAATATATTTAATAAGACTGATTTGTCTTCTGTTAACGCTTTACTTGCTAATACCGGAGATACCTGGGATGAGTTGCAACAGTCCATCACAAACAGTGGTGGCGCAGCACAGCAGATGGCAGATACACAGCTTGATAACTTACAGGGTCAGCTGACGATTCTGAAATCTGCATTAGAGGGGCTCGCCATTTCCTTTGGCGAACTGATGATGCCTGCCATCAAACAGATTGTTGGTTGGGTTCAGAAATTTGTGGACTGGCTCAATGGTATGGATGATGGAACAAAGAAAGTGGTTGTAACAATTGCACTTTTGGCGGCAGCCCTTGGACCCGTTCTGATTGTAGTTGGTAAGGTAATCACAGCAGTCGGTACGATTATGACGATTGTTCCGAAGGTTGCCGGAGTTATTAATGTGGTCAAAGGAGCCTTTGCTGCTTTAAATGCCACAATGCATGCAAACCCAATTGTATTGATTATTGCGGCCATTGCAGCTTTGGTCGCAGCGTTCATTTATCTGTGGAATACCAATGAGGATTTCCGACAGTTTTGGATTGACTTATGGAATAACATCAAGGAGATAGCGGTTGCTGTGTGGGAGGCACTGAAGGAATTTTTCGCAGCAGCTTGGCAAGCCATCATTACAACGGCAACTACTATCTGGAATGAACTGGCATCTTTCTTCACCGGATTGTGGGAAGGAATTAAAACGGTTTTTACTACGGCAGTTACTGCAATCAGTACTTTCTTATCTACAGCATGGGCGGCAATCCAGACGGTCATTACCACGGTGTGGACAGCAATTTCCACCTTTATTACCACAATCATTACGGCAATTCAGACCTTCCTTACCACAGCATGGAACAACATAAAAACCGTAATTTCTACGGTATTAAGTGCAATTCAAACCGTGTTCACGACCGTGTGGAATGCAATAAAAACAGTCATTACCACAGTGGTCAATGGTATCAAATCCACGATTACCACTGTATGGAACGGCATCAAGTCCACAATTACTACGGTGATCAATGCAATCAAAACCGCCGTATCCACAGCATTCAGTACTATGTGGAACGGTATCAAGACCACTGTATCCGGAATTTATAACACCATCAAGACCGGGTTTGATAATGCCGTGAATTTTATTAAGAACCTGGCATCCTCGGCATTCAGCTGGGGTGCGGATATCATCAGTGGAATTGTAGATGGTATTAAAAGCTGTATCGGCAAGGTCAAAGATGCAGTTGAAAATGTGGCAAACACCATTAAATCCTTCCTGCATTTCTCAGTGCCGGATGAGGGTCCTCTTACGGATTATGAATCCTGGATGCCCGACTTTATGGAAGGACTGGCAAAGGGCATCGAGCAGAGCCGTGGGCTGGTGGAAAAGGCAGTCAGCGGTGTGGCATCGGATATGATTATCAATCCGAAGGTTGGAGCAGCTGACTTTGCCGGAGCAAGTGGTACAGACAGTTATTCTGCCGATACTGGCACAAGTATTGTCAATGCCATCCGTGAGGCAGTCAGTGGCATGGCAAACCAGAGCGGAGATATTGTGATTCCGGTATACATTGGCGGAACAATGCTTGATGAAGTAATTGTCACAGCACAGCAAAGAACAAATCTTAGAAGTGGAGGGAGATAAGCATGGCATTTATACAGTATTTGAAATTTAATGGTGTGGCACTCCCTCTGCCTACTTCCTATGACTGTGAATTGTCTGCGGTAGAAGCAGATACGACAGGAGAAACAGAGGCCGGCACAATGCAGAGGGATGTTATTAGGCATGGCGTTGTGTCGATTTCAGTCACATTTTCCGTATCGTCCGCCTGGTTGAAAAAGCTAACGACTTATTCCAAGCAGGATAAGTTGGCAGTGCAGTATTTTGATACGGAAACACTGGAAACAAAGGAAACAGAAATGTATGTGGATGGCTTTAAAGCAAAGCTGTATAAGGACACCTCTTACAAGGGATTGTGGACGGTGTCCTTTTCCTTGCATGAATTTTAAGGAGGTGGATCACGATGTATCCGGTATCGGGTGAATTTCTGAAAGCAATCGGGAGCAATACAAGAAAATATTACTGGACGGGTACGATTGTGACCAAGAACCAGGTGGTCTATGACTTTGGTAATGAGGATATTGTAAAGGGCAGCGGTTACATCAACCGTTCGGCCTGTGGAAACAGCGAGATAGAACTCGGCTCAGTGTATGCTGCGGAACTGGGAATTACGCTGTTTTCTACGAATGACCGTTATACCTTGGATGAAGCAAAGGTCGAGCTGTTCTTTCATCTGATTTTAGCAGATGGGAGTGAGGAGACAATCCCTATGGGGATTTTTGAAATCAACGAAGCCAACCGCACTGTGAAATGTCTGGAATTGAAAGCCTATGACTATATGCTTCGCTTTGAAAAGAACTTCAATGGCTTTGAAGCCGTCGGGACAGCTTATGATTTTCTTGCGTTATGTAGTAAAGCTTGTAAAGTAGAACTGGCACAGACAAAAGAACAGATATTGACTTTCCCGAATGCTGATATTACTCTTTCTATCTATCCGGAGAATGATATCGAAACCTATCGTGATGTGCTTTACTATACAGCACAGGTACTTGGCTGTTTTTGTTGCATTAATCGGGAAGGCAAGCTGGAACTCAGGAAATATGGAGCGGTTCCAATTTTGAAGATAGGGAACAAACAACGATTTTCAAGTAGCTTCTCTGATTTTATCACAAGGTACACCGCAGTCAGTTCGACCAACTTGAGAACGCAGATAGCGGAATATTATTCCCTTGAGTCAGATGATGGTCTGACCATGAACCTTGGTGTAAATCCGCTTTTACAGTTTGGATTGAAAGAAACCAGAAAGCAGCTGTGCGAAAATATCTTGCATGATTTATCAGAAATATCATACGTTCCTTTTGATTCTGATACTATTGGCAATCCAGCTCTGGATTTAGGTGATATTCTGACTTTTTCAGGAGGTCAGGCAGATGATTCCAAACATGCCTGTATTACTTCTGTTCAGTATCGAATTGGCGGAAAACAATCACTGAAATGCGTGGGGAAGAATCCAAGACTGGCACAGGCAAAATCAAAGAACGACAAAAACATCTCTGGATTGCTTAATCAGATTGAAGCAGGGAAAATAGGAATTCATACCTTTACCAATGCATCTGCTTTTTCTGTGGCAGATACCCATGTCAAGATTATCAGCATTGAGTTTGCCGCTTCTGAAGAAACACACGTGCAGTTCTTTGGAGAGGTTGTAATAGATGTACAGGCGGAGCAGATAGAGCGGAATGCCACAGCAAAGGGGAATATTACGATTCCAGATAATGCGTCATCGATAACGGAAACGGAGATAACTGTGGAACTGCCAGTTGCATGGCAGGAGGATGGCAAGGCAGAAGCGTATGTTACCTTTGAACTAAACGATGAGGAAATACTGACCTTCCACCCACAGGAAAGCTGGTGCAGTGGGAAACATACGCTGGCACTGTATTATCCCATTGAAAAAATTATTGCAGATTACACAAACACTTTTAATGTCTATCTGCGGCTGACTAAGGGAAATGGAAATATCGGAACAGGTGACTGTATTGCATCTATCAGTGGACAGTCAATGGCTGCGGCACCTGCATGGGATGGAAAAATTACAGTTGAAGAAACAATCATGCCATTTACAATTGGCGGTGGTATTGATTTACGAGCTTACACGGAGAATGTTTATACAGAAACGATGGAACTGGTACAGAGAAGCTATTCTGACCATATCAGCAGGATTACTATAGGAGCTTTCTGCAGCCCGGTTGAATCACAGGAGGGATTGAAATGAGACTAAAAGGTAATATGGTAATGGAACTGACGGATGTAAATACTCAGGAAGTTGAAACCATTACGGAAGAAAACATGATAACAGATGCAGTGAATCATATCCTCGGTACGAATCCGATGGGAGTATTCTACTGCGAAGCACAGTATTCAACTGGGATGGTATGGCAGGAAAATCTTCTGCCTATCTGTCCAAATATGATAGGGGGAATCTTGCTCTTTTCAAAGACCTTGGAGGAAAAGGCTGACAACATTTATCCTGCGTCCGATAACCTCCCGGTAGCCTATGCATCCAATGATGTAAATTCTACTGCAAATACAGCAAGAGGCAGTCTGAATCTGACAGAGAGCAAAAAGCTGGACAACGGCTATAAGTTTGTTTGGGAATTTACACCCAGTCAGGGAAATGGAACCATTGCGGCTATTGCCCTGACCAGCAAGTTTGGCGGGCAGAATGCATTTGGCAGTCTGGTAAATGACGCAAGTACCTTCTCCTTGATAAAGGAGGTAAATATTGGCTCCATGACAAATACACGGCAGATGGTACTATTTGAAGCAGTGGAGATGGATTTTGAGAAGAATTTACTGTATTCCATCACCTTTAAGGATTCCACCATTCTAATTAGAAAGCTCAGACTTCCAGTATTTAGTATTGGTTTAAACGAAAAGCTGGATGACAGTACCTATACTGTGCTTGAAGAAAAAGCGATCCCGGCACAAACATTTCGGTTTTTGGGTGACTATACATTGAACGGTGAATTTATGGATGGCCACGATGGATACTGGTATGGCTTTTCCAACGTAGGTAACTCCACTGGCAGTGCCGCAATGATGTGGACAAAGATTTCAAAATCGGATTATTCCATGACGGAGGACAGTGGACGCTTTCCAATGCCAAGCTGATGTCGGTTGGGGATCGTGATGGCAGTTCCAGCTATCCGGAACGAAACATTCGATGTTGTGTAAGGAATGGATATCTATATGCGCCTGCTTACGACAAAAAAGGTATCTATAAAATTAACATTGCCAATTCGTCAGATGTAACATTGATTAATTTTGGCTTTACCTCAAAATGGAAGCCTTTGTGCGATGCTGGCTCCTGTGAGGTGTATATGACATTGATTGGTGACATCATTCTGGCAGGTGACTTTCAGGTGTTGGCGAATGATGCGATAGTGCGTACCTTAGGAAGTGCAAGGCTGAATGATTCTGCCACACCACTGTTTCAATACAAGGAATTTCTGGTTGGATGGGGAGGAAGTTATGGAAGTGAGTACAGAAATATTTATTTACTGACTCCGTATCTCGCTTCTATCAACAATCTTTCGTCAGCGGTGGTAAAAACCGAGGATAAGACCATGAAGATTACCTACACGCTGACGGAAGAAGTGTCCTAATTGTTGTGGGAAAAGCCGCTATGATGATGTAGCAGGAATGAGAAGCGGCTATTGAAAATATTTGTGGATGCTCCAGAAGATACACTTAAGTGTTTGTCTATTTCTTTTTTGATTTAACTCTGGTTTTCTTTGCGGAGGAATCATAATGGTCATGTTCCTCACACACCATCATGACAGGTTGTTCAGAAGGTACAAGGCGAATGTGGATTTCACCATCTTCGTAGTCAACTTGTAGGGCATCACCAATATGAAAACCCAGTGCGTCCAGCCATTTCCCTTCCATCTGAATTTTTGGAATTTGGCGGTAAGTACTGCCGCCGAAGTAGGAACGGGAAGCTGTCTGTCTGCTGGAATATAAAACTTTAATTTTCTTTGTCTGCATATGCATGACCTCCTTTTGCTTTTTGGTAGTGCCATGTTAAATCAGGTTTCGGATTATATCCACTCAATTCTGCGCCATAAAATAGACAAACATTTTGCAGAGTAATTGTGTAATAAGACACAACAGAAAATAGCAAAAAATCAGGAATCAAGCGACTGCTCAATAACGGGTGGCCGCTTTTTCTATACAAAAAATCAAAGAAAGCGAGGAATTTCACATGAAAGAATTCTGGAACACGATTCAATTTGTCTTTGCAGGCATCGGAGGCTGGCTTGGTTATTTCCTTGGCGGTTGTGATGGTCTGCTCTATGCACTGCTTGCTTTTGTGGTAGCGGATTACCTTACAGGGGTGATGTGTGCCATCTCTGACAAGACCCTCTCCAGTGATGTCGGTTTCCGTGGTATCTGCCGTAAAGTACTGATTTTTATTCTGGTAGGGATTGCAAACATCCTGGATGTCCAGGTGGTCGGAACCGGCAGTGTGCTGCGTACAGCAATCATTTTCTTCTACATCTCCAATGAGGGTGTTTCCCTTCTGGAAAATGCCGGACATCTTGGTCTGCCAATCCCGGAGAAACTAAAAACTGTATTAGAACAGCTGCATGACCGCAGCGAGAAAGGAGATGAATAATTATGGCTATTAACATCACAAAAAAGACAAGCATCACAAACACAACTGCTGTATCCGGCAGAGCAATCAAGTACATCGTTGTTCACTATACCGCCGGTGTGACTTCCAAACCCGGCTCGGCGGCAAATACCATTGATTGGTTCATGAATCCGAGTGCACAGGCATCTGCCGATTTCTGTATCGATGATGCAAATACGATGCAGTACAATCCCGACATCCGCAACCGCTATACCTGGCACTGTGGCGGCAGAAATTATAGCAGCAAGGGCGGTTCACTTTATGGCATCGTAAAGAATGCTAACTCCATTGGTATTGAAATTTGCTCGACCAATGATACTGGTAGAATGACTAATGCCAATGATGGACATTACAGCTATACCAATGCGGTGGTTACCCGTGCTGTGGAACTGGTGACATATCTGATGGAGCAGTTTGGCATAGATGCTGCTCATGTAATCCGCCATTATGATGTGAACGGCAAGCCTTGCCCTGGCATCATTGGTTGGAACGCAGACAGTGGTGATGAATCCAAATGGAATGCATTCAGGGCAAGGCTGACAATAGCATCCACATCTGCTGCATCAGATATGCAGGCTACTGCATTTGCGAATCTGTCTGAAGCCGATGTAGTAAAGAAAGTCGGTGACCTATTTGCCGCCAACATGAAAGCAAGCGGTATCCTGGCATCTGTATCTCTTGCCCAGTTTATCCAGGAGAGTGGATATGGAAAATCAGAGCTGGCACAGAAAGCTAATAACTGTTTTGGTATGAAGTGTTCTCTTTCCGGTAACACTTGGCCAGGATCTTCCTGGGATGGGACAAGCAAATACGCGAAACAGACACAAGAAGATAATGGCAACGGCAGCCTCTATACCATCATAGCTGACTTCCGTAAGTATACTTGTGTCGAGGATTCCATTGCTGACCATTCCGCATATCTGCTTGGTGCCATGAATGGCAGTAAGAAACGCTACGATGGTCTGAAGGGCTGCACCGATTACAAGACTGCAATCCAGATTATCAAGGATGGCGGTTATGCTACCGACACGCAGTATGTAAGTCGTATCTGTGCTTTAATTGAGAAGTACAATCTGATCCAGTATGACACTGCGGCAGCAGATACCACCGTCTGGTATCGTGTCCGTAAGGCCTGGGCAGATAGCAAAGGACAAAAAGGTGCCTATAAGGTACTGGCAAATGCAAAGAAAAGTGCGGATGCCAATCCTGACTATTTTGTTTTTGATGAAAACGGAAAAGTGCTGTATCCATTGCCTGCTGCATTTCAGCCTTATGTGGTAAGAGTTGCAATCTCTGATTTGAATATCCGCCGTGGTCCTGGTACGAACTATTCCAGAACCGGACAGTTCACTGGTGTCGGCTCTTTTACCATCGTGGAAGAGAGTGCCGGACAGGGTGCGTATTCCGGATGGGGCAAGCTGAAGAGTGGTGCAGGATGGATTTCGCTTGATTTCTGCACACAAGTTTAATATGAATTTTTACAATGCCTGCTGAGGAGTATTTCCTTGGTAGGCATTATTTTTTTATCCAAATTGGGAGTTTTGCTGTTTTCCAATACATAGCTGTCAGAAGGAATAAATCAATCGGATTGTTGTTTCCGGCTGTAGGTAGACGGAAATAAATCCATCCTTCAGATAGGAGGGGGTACCATGCAGGTAACAAAACTGACAGCAGAACAGATTGGTGCTGCACCGAAGAAACACCAGTACAGCGAAGAAGAAATGCAGCGTGAATATAACTATATTAGAGCGGAGCAAATGACAAAAAAACTGCTCATTAAGGGTCTGATAACCGAGGAAGAATACGGAAAAATCATGGTGAAAAACCGCCAGATATTCTCCCCGTTTTTGTCAAATTTATATCCCACAGAATCGTTGATAATACAGGGGGTTAGAGGTAAAATGTCACCTACCGGAGAGGAGGTGAGTTGATGAAACGGATAACAAAAATCAAGGAAAACGATAGCCTTGGCTTGGGAAAAAAGCTGCGTGTTGCAATTTACTGCCGTGTTTCCACCGACAGCGATGAACAGCTGGTCAGCCTGGAAGCACAAAAGAACCATTACGAGTCTTACATCAAGGCAAATTCGGAATGGGAGTTTGCCGGACTGTATTTCGATGAGGGGATTTCCGGCACGAAGAAAGCAAAGCGAGTGGCGCTCCTTCAAATGATGAAGGACTGCGAACAGGGAAAGATTGATTTTATTATTACAAAGTCCATCAGCCGTTTTGCCAGGAATACAACAGACTGTCTGGAGATGGTAAGAAAGCTGATAGACCTTGGGATATTCGTATTTTTTGAGAAGGAAAATCTGAACACGGGGTCGATGGAGAGTGAACTGATGCTTTCCATTTTGAGCAGCCTTGCGGAAAGCGAGTCGGTTTCCATTTCGGAAAACAGCAAATGGGCAATTCAGAAACGCTTTCAGAATGGCACATTCACGATTTCCTATCCGCCATACGGATATAAGAATGTGAATGGCGAGATGGTGGTTGACCCGATGCAGGCAGAAGTTGTGAAATTCATATTTGCCGAGACACTTGCAGGCAAGAGTTCGGGTGTGATTGCATCCGAACTGCAGGAGCGAAAGATTCCTTCCCGTAAGGGCGGTAACTGGACTCCGACAACGGTGCGTGGTATCCTTTCCAATGAAAAATATGTGGGTGATGTAATATTCCAGAAAACCTATACGGATTCCCATTTCAACAGACATACGAATTATGGCGAACGGGATCAGTACATGATGCAGAACCACCATGAAGCTATCATCAGCCGAGAGGATTTTGAAGCCGTCGGGTTGTTAATCAACCAACGGGCAAAGGAAAAAGGAATCCGTAAGGGCACCAGTAAATACCAGAACCGCTACCCGTTCTCCGGTAAGATCATCTGCGGAGAGTGCGGTGCGAAGTTTAAACGCCGGATTCACAGCACAAGTCGAATAAAATACGCTGCATGGTGCTGCAATCAGCACATTGAGGATATTTCAAAATGCTCCTTGCAGTTCATCCGGGAAGATACACTGGAACAGGCATTTGTCAGAATGATGAATAAGATGGTGTTTGGGAGAAAGGTTGTATTAAAACCACTGCTTGATGCACTGCGTGAAACAAGCAGGACAGATGGATTATGGCGAATCAATGAACTGGAATCCAGATTGGAAAAGAACTTGGAACGCCGACAGGTGCTGATGGGGCTTATGACCAAAGGATACTTGGAACCGGCACTGTTCAATCAGGAGAACAATGAACTGCTGGCAGAGGTAGAGCAAATGAATATAGAAAAAGAAAATCTGTCCTTTACAATCAATGGAGAACTGACTCGCACCGAAGAGGTCAGCAGGCTTTTACGATTTGCTAATAAAGAAGAAATGCTGACCGTTTTTGACGGGGATTTATTTGAAGATTATGTGGAGCAGATAGTGGTCTGCTCCAGAGACGAGATAGCATTCCACATGAAGTGCGGTCTAATTTTGAAGGAAGGAGTGTAGAACATGGGACATACACCATACGGATACCGGATTAAAAACGGAAAAGCGGTAGTCGATGAAGACCAGGCGGCTCAGATACGGATAATGTATGATGGGTATCTGCGAGGATTGGGACTTATGGATGCCGCAAAAGAAGCTGGGATGAAAATGTACCACGGTTCCGTCAAGCGGATGTTGCAGAACAGTCATTACCTTGGAGATGCCTATTATCCGGCAATTATTGACCGAGAGACCTTTGATGCGGCACTTGCCGAACAACAGAAAAGAGCCAAGGCACTGGGCAGAGTTTTTGAACCAAAGGAAATAGAAGAACTACAGCCTACCGTGCAGTTTTCCATCGGCAGGATTTCAAAGAAATATGAAGACCCGTTCAAGCAGGCAGAATATGCCTATGGTCTGATAGAAAGCGAGGTCAGAGAAAATGGCACAGAGTAGAATTACAGTCATTCCGGCAAGACAGCGTGTCGGAACGCAGAAGAAAACAGCGGAAAAGCCGAAGGTGCGTGTGGCTGCCTACTGCCGTGTTTCCACCGATAGTGATGAACAGGCTACCAGTTACGCTGCCCAGATTGAACATTATACAGATTTCATTCAGAAGAAACTGGATTGGACTTTCGCCGGAATCTATGCAGATGATGGTATTTCTGGCACCAACACTAAAAAGCGTGAAGAGTTTAATCGCATGATTGAAGACTGTATGGCAGGTAAAATTGATATGATTATTACCAAATCCATCAGCCGATTTGCAAGAAATACGCTGGACTGCCTGAAATATATCCGTCAGCTGAAGGATAAAAACATCCCGGTCTTTTTCGAGAAGGAGGCAATCAACACGATGGATGCCAAGGGCGAGGTACTCCTTACCATCATGGCATCCCTTGCACAGCAGGAAAGCCAGTCACTTTCGCAGAATGTGAAGTTGGGATTGCAGTACCGTTACCAACAGGGACTGGTGCAGGTCAATCATAATCGTTTCATGGGATACACCAAGGATGTGGACGGACATCTTATTATTGAGCCAACGGAGGCAAAGGTGGTCCAGCGAATCTACCGTGAATACCTGGAAGGTGCAAGCCTGCTTCAAATTGGCAGAGGGCTGGAAGAGGATGGAATCCTTACGGCTGCCGGAAAGAAACGATGGAGACCGGAAACAGTCAAGAAAATCCTACAGAATGAAAAATACATCGGAGATGCCTTGTTGCAGAAAACCTATACGGTAGATTTCCTCACCAAAAAGCGAGTGAAGAACAACGGTATCGTTCCGCAGTATTATGTGGAGAACAGCCATCCGGCTATCATTCCCCGTGACCTTTATATGCAGGTGCAGGAAGAAATCCTCCGCAGAGCGAACATCCACAGCGGTACGGAGCAGAAAAAGCGAGTCTACAGCAACCGATATGCTTTGTCCAGCATTGTGGTATGCGGACACTGCAGAGATATTTTCCGCAGAATCAAATGGAACAATCATGGGTGCAAGTCCACGGTATGGCGATGCGTGAGCCGGGTGGAGAAAGACGGACCAGACTGCTCTGCAAGGACGGTCAAGGAAGAAACTCTCCAGGAGGTTGTGGTAAGGGCGGTCAATGTGATGAATGTCAGCAAGGATACCTTTCTACCCCTTTTGCAGGCGAACATTGAATCGGCCCTTGGCGGTAACAGCGAAGAAGCCATAGCTGTCATTGATGAAAAGCTGATGGAACTTCAGAAGGAACTGCTGAAACTGGCGAATGCCAAGAAGGACTATGAACCGATAGCCGACGAAATCGATCGCCTCCGGGAAGAAAAGCAGAATATCCTGGTGGACGATGCCGGGCGTGAGGGTACCAGACAACGTGTGCAGGATATGATGGAGTACCTCCAGGAACATCCTGCGGAAGTCACCGAGTATGATGAACAGCTGGTCAGACGGCTTATTGAAAAGGTCACAGTGTTTGATGAAAAATTCGTGGTGGAATTTAAAGCCGGGGTTGAGGTGGAAATTGAACTGTAAGCAAAAGAAAATAGTATGGCGGACTAATCACAGAGTTCGATGCCGGGATGTAGAGTGGTATGGTAGAGTACATTACGGTGGATAAGGATGAAAATATGACGGTGACATTTAAGGACGGCACCGAGATAACAGCATAATAGCGGACAGAGATTAACGGCCACCTTACAGAAATGTAGGGTGTTTTCTTTTTGTCGATTTTGTAAATTTACACTTGGAACGATTGAATATAAAGTAAAAGTACGGTACAATTAACTATCTGATTTGTGAAATTAGTTGACAGCTTGATTTTGAAGAGGCAGTACAGAATGATAAAGAACAATATTGAATTAGATGTAAAAGTAAAATGTATAGAAA
>Ga0153996_1000344_pt1 | contig 21611 bp, 21 predicted proteins | sample TSNC080MetaG_FD_104728 | JGI IMG/M metagenome (GOLD analysis project Ga0153996, IMG submission 104728) | Attine ant fungus gardens microbial communities from North Carolina, USA - TSNC080 MetaG | ecosystem: Host-associated > Fungi > Mycelium > Unclassified | place: USA: North Carolina, Lumber...
ATTCTATTGACAATAGTTGCTTTTGCGTTTATTATTTTGGTTGGGGGGAGTTTCCCTCCCCCTTGACTTAATCAATCAGTTTTGTTATAATTTCTATAACAGATTTGATGAGATTAAGTAGAGCGGTGATAAGAACGATTATTTGAAGTTGGTTGTTCTTATCACTTTTCTTTTGCTTATCCATCGGTAACACCCCCTTTCTTATAATACTATTATACATCTAACGCTAGACAAATACAAGACGGAATAGTTCACAAAATATCTAACGCTAGACAATATATTTTTGTGCAATATCACGTTAGACAATTATGAGACTTTCTGCTAAAATAAAGAAAAAAGGAGTTTTGTCATGGATAAAGAGAAAAGACAGGCACGAACAGACTATAAGCGCAATTTTAATGCTGAAACATACGACAGGCTATATCCCTATGTAAAAAAAGGCAAGAAAGCGAAGTATGAAGAATGCGCTAAATCACTTGGAATGAGCTTAAATGAGTTCATAGAGACAACGCTTGACGAAAAGGTGGAAGAGATGGAAGGTAAAGTTTAAGCCCCGATTAAGGGGCTTTTGCATATTATATCATTCTGGTTTTTGACTTGCATTTTGACTTGCATATTTACGTTTTTTTATGTATTTTTGTGTCAGAACACGAAACTCTTATAAAAATCAAAAATCCCACAACCCCTTTAAAACCAAGGAATCACAGGACTTTTCCATAAAGCTAATGAGGGGATTCGAACCCCTGACCTACGCATTACGAATGCGTTGCTCTACCAGCTGAGCTACATTAGCCGACCTAGATCATTATACCTCCAATTATATAGAATGTCCACTATTTTTTTAACCTCCTAAGGAAGTCCCCCGCTTCTAAGCGAAGCGGATTACGAGTATCCTCTTTGACTCCAGTCAAATACCCCGCGACAAACTGTGGGGTATTTGACCCTCGCGCTTCTCTAGAGTTCCGCATTAAAGAAAGATTTTAACTTATAAATTACATTTTCTGAAGTCGCATTAATTGTTGCCGCTTCATTGATATTCGATATTTCCTCTAGGTTCTCAATTGTTGCATTATAACCAATCGTATAAATCGGTATTTGCATACCTGCAATAATATCCTTAATCTCTGATAAACCAAGCCCATCCGTCTGATTGCCATCACTCAGCAAAATTATCATCGGCTTAACATCAGGATTTTCTTCCTGATAATCTTTCAGCATTTTAAGAGCCACTAAAATTGCATTATTGGTGGCTGTTCCCCCAGATGCACTCATGTACTCTATGGCACCTTTAAAATACGATCTCTGTGTTTCATCAAACATACCAATCGGCAAATCTCTGTAAACCTTGGAGTCATAAGTCACTAATCCTATTGCATGCTCATCGCCGATATAATCCGAAGCATTCAGCAATGATGCTTTCAACTGATTCAGTGGGTCTCCCATCATACTTCCGGATGTATCTGCAATGAAAACAGCCGCTACAGGTCGTACACTCTTCTCAACCTTCCATAACTTCTGTGCTGAAATAATAGTATTCCCATTCATACCTGTTTCATCGCCGACATAAGAATCCACGTCTTCCTGATTAAAGCCATATTCAGTAAATACCTTCTGAGATTCTTCGTTTAAACAATATTCAATAAACTTATCCAAAGCAGCCTCTTTATCGGTGGACAAATCTCCTATCGCATATATAGGATTATCATGCCTTACGCCAAAGGGCGTAAATATATAATCCCTTAATTCAGTCGTATTTACAAAGTTCTGATGTTCATATACAAAGGACTTAATTGTACCTTTTTCTACGGAATTCCTCAATTGAATCGTTGTAAAGGAAACATGGGTTACATTTTTCTGGAACTTGGCAAATCCTTCTGCTGCCGTATCGCTTAACGGGTCTGAGGGATCCAGGCTGTACAATAAAGACAGTAAAAAATTTAATCCTGTAGAACTTGCATAAGGATTCGTATAACCAAATGTCAACTCACCAGAGGTAATCGCCTGGTTAATCGTATCAATATTAACTTCACCATACTTTTCCTTAAACTCTTCATATTTATCTTTCTCTAAAACAAAACCTGCCACATTACCTGCCAGCCGTTCCTCTTTTAAAGCCAGAGACACCCCTTTAGCCTCCAGCATTTGGCCCCATAGCTGATTAGACGGCGTGTAAGCATCAGGAACATATTTGCCTGATGAGATATAGTCAATAGCCTCTCCGGAAGCAATGGAGCGGACAGATACGGAGACCACCTTACCATTCACGGTAAATTGCTGTTCATTAAACTTTTCTGCTACGGCATTCAGCGCACCATCGGTTCCTGTGCCTGATTTTTCAGTGGACGATGCAATTTCTATAACTAATTCAGAGTCACCCTGGGTCGTTAAAGGATATTCTGAAATATCCGGTAGTTCATCAGCTAATGCCAACGTATCATATTTACCGCTTCCTGAACTTTTTCGGAGGGTACTGTCACTAACTGATACTTTTTTCAGCTGATTATCCAGTTTAATTCCTGCCTCTGTGGTGGTTATGCCACTTTCTGAACTGTTTTTTACTGTACTAAATACAAATACACCTATGAATATTGCAACACAGGCGGCTGCTATACCAATAATAGTATAAAGAGCAGATTTCTTCATGCGATTTTCCTCCTTACTGATGATTATATTTGTAATTCAACGCATCAATTAACGCTTTAAGGTCATAATCTTCTTTCAGTTCATCGTCATTAATTTGGCGTACACTCATTAATAATTGATTAAACATTTTAAGGTTTTCATTATTATTATTAAGCTTTGACTCAATGCTGGTTTGAAGTTTATGATACGAATCCTGGCGTTCTGCCTTGTCTGAATGCCTGGAATTCCAAATGATGATGTCCGGAATAAAGCTTTTCATATTTTGAAGTAATAAACTTTCAGAATTCGCTACTGTTTTCGTTATGACATCATAATCCATATTTTTAAACTTCATGACCTTTTTAAGAGTTTCTTTATCTTCATAAAAAGTATCAATCTGCGAAACAGCTTCATCCATTAATGCTGCCAGTTTAGGCTTCTCGCTTCTAACATCGTTAAAAAAACTCCTGTAATCTTCAGCTGTATAGTCTTCAAAGCTGTCATTTTCATACTTTTCTCTGATGCCATCAATCTCTTCATATATTGCACTTTTCAAAGAAAAGATTCCCCTGAGCAATCGTATGTTTATAACTAAGATGATAATAACATAACCGCCAATAGCCATCCAGGTCAAGGCTTTTTTCACAGGACTTCCTTCTATAATTAGAAACCAATAATTTTTACTGGCAACGGTATAAGCGACCATTCCAATAATAAATGCCGCTAAATCCACAACGAGTATCAACATAAATTTTACAAATCTTTTTTTCTGTATTTCCATTACGCACCCCCCAAAGCAGGTTCAATCATGCATCTCTTTTGTTGCTGTCGAATAACTGTTACTCATTATATCATATTTCACTATTTTATAGAAGTAAATTATATATTAAAAAAACCTCCAATCTCTGGCAGAGGTTCTGTCTGGCAGTGATTGGAGGGTAAGGTTATATGTTATTTATGACCTTTTTATATGTATTGAAAAGGAAAACGGTACATAATACGAGGGAACATATTTCAGCAATCGGAAATGCAAACCATACAAGAGACAAATCTCCGATTTTAGAAAGTAAAAAAGCCGCAGGAAGAAGCACGACTAATTGCCGGCAGATAGAGATAATCAAACTTTGAATCCCTTTGCCCAAGGCCTGAAATACCGAAGAAGAGATAATGCCATACCCCGCAAAAATAAAACAAAGACTTATCCTTCTTAATGCCGGAACCCCAATAGACAGCATGTTTTCGCTGGCATTGAATAAATTCAAAAAGAATTTAGGAAATAGCTGTATAATTAAAAATCCTATAATCATAATTGACATGGCGTATAAAATACTGAGCTTTATTGTTTTAATCAAACGCCCTCTATTTCTAGCACCATAGTTGAAAGCTACAATCGGCACCATACCATTATTTAATCCAAAGACCGGCAGAAAAACAAATCCCTGGATTCGAAAATATACGCTAAAAACTGCAATAGCTGTTGGTGTAAAAGACATTAAAATTTTATTCATGCCAAAGTTCATAACCGACCCGATGGCCTGCATCATAATTGAAGGAATTCCCACATAAAGCAGACTTTGAATAATGAGCCCTTTAGGCCTGAAGCCTTTAAAGTTAATTTTAATATCAGTATTTTTGGTCTTATGGAAATATATTGCCATTAACGCTGCTATAATCTGCCCTATAACAGTAGCAGCGGCTGCTCCGGCCACTCCCATTTTAGGGAATCCAAAGTAGCCGAAAATCATGATAGGGTCTAAAATAATATTAATAATAGCACCCGTTATCTGTGTAATCATCGAATATAGAGTTTTACCTGTAGATTGCAGAAGCCTTTCGAAGGTAAACTGACCAAATAATCCAAATGAGAAGATACAACAGATTCTAAGATAGGTCGAACCATAATCAACAATATTTCCCAAATCCGTCTGCATTCCCAGAAAGGCACGGGTCCCAAATAAGCCAATGGCTAAAAATACAAGATAACCGATAAAAACTAAAAACAAACCCTGAGCAGCCGCATCATTAGCCTTTTCAAAGTTCTTTTCGCCCAGACTTCTGGATAAGAGCGCATTAATACCGACGCCTAATCCTGCTCCGACTGCAATCATCAAATTCTGTATGGGCACGGCAAGACCAACAGCAGTAAGTGCTTCTTCACTTAATCTGGCAACAAATATACTGTCTACAACATTGTAAAGTGCCTGGACAAGCATGGATATAATCATTGGCAAAGACATGGAAATAAGCAGCTTGTTTATCGGCATTGTACCCATCTTATTTTCTTTTTCTAAAGTTAAATCCTGATTCATTATTCACCTCATCATAAAATTGAATGCCACACAATACTACAGTAAGATTGAGAACTTGTCAAGTCAGATAAATTATATTAAATAAAAATAAGTATTGACAAAAATTTTCACACAAGTTGCAGAATGGATAGAAGATGCCGTTCTTTCAGGTGCCTTTCCCGAGAAAAGTCAGATTCCCTCTATTACAGAGTTCTCAATATCGTGTAAAATCAATCCGGCGACAGCCTTAAAAGGCATTAATCTATTAGTTAACCAGGGAATCATCTATAAGAAAAGGGGCCTGGGCATGTTTGTAGCGACAGGAGCACTCCATACACTAAGAGAAAAAAGAAAGGAAAGCTTCTATAAGAACTTTATTGAAAATCTTATAATCGAAGCCAAACGGCTGGATTTAAATGAAAGCGAAATTAAAATAATGATAGAAAGAGGGTTTAAAGGATGAATGGAATCGCTGTAAATCATATATCCAAAAGATTTGGGACTACTCATGCGCTTGATGATGTGAGTATCATATTTAAAGAAAACAAAATTTACGGCTTACTTGGAAGAAACGGTGCGGGAAAATCTACATTACTAAATATCATCACAAACCGCATTTTTACCGACGACGGCGAAATCTTAATTGATCATCAACCGGCTCAGGAAAATGATCAGGCGCTTAGAAAAGTCTACCTAATGAGCGAAAAGGACTTTTATCCCGAAAAAATGAAAGTCAATGACGGATTCAAGTGGAGTCAGGAATTTTATCCTGATTTTGATATGGAATATGCACTTTCTCTATCTGAGAAATTTACACTTAATATAAAGAATAAAATCAAATCCCTATCCACAGGGTATACGACTATTTTTAAGGTCATTACTGCGCTTGCTTCCAATGTCCCATATATACTACTGGATGAACCTATTTTAGGTTTAGATAACTCTATAAGAGTATTATTGAAAAATACAGTGAGTTTCCCTGTACGATAGTTATGAGTACACACCTGATTGAAGAAGTAGCTCCATTAATTGAGGAGGTCATCATTATTAAAGACGGGAAAATAATCATCAATGAATCCAAAGAAGAATTGCTAACTAAAGGATATACCGTATCTGGACCTGCATCACTGGTAGAAAAATACATTAATGGAAAAAATGTTTTAAGCATCAATGTCATCGGTGGATTGAAGACAGCATGCATCTTGGGACAGCAAGAACATAAAAGCTTACCTGATGGACTGGAAACAGGGACAATGGATCTGCAGAACCTATTTATACAATTAACCAATATTTAAAATCAGGAGGAGAATCAAAGTGAAAGCAGCTATCAAATATCAATTTAATGACATAAAAAATTTGCTCCTTGGATATTATGGTGTCATCCTATTTATCATTTTTTTATCAGTTCTTTAATGGTTATGAGATCAGAAAACTCTACCGGCTCTTTTTCAGGCATGGAAATTACCAGTGCGATTTTCATACTTGTTGTAGGTATTACAGGCTTTAAGGAAAACTTCCTTCTCCTTATTCAAAATAGCATTTCTAGAAGAAGCTGCCCTTTTAGATAAAATACTGTTAAATATAATACAGTTAGCGATTAGCAGCAACAGAATTGAGTTTCAAAGTCTATTTAAAATCATTTATGAAAATACATTCTCTACTATGGGCACGGCGGCCGGTTTTATCACAGCAGTTTGCTTATGCCAACACTAATTTTCGTATTCTTGGATTGATTATCGAAACAGTATCAGGACAAAGTTATGCTGCATTTATGACAGAACAGATTCTATTGCCGCTTGGGTTGGAAAGTACATATACAGACCCGCTAAAAGCGCAGAACACGGGAAAAGTAGTGGAAGGAAGCAGGCTATCTTTTTTTCGGGCATGGCGTTATGATGTTCCTGTAGCAGAGGGAAATATCCCTACGGGTTATATCTATTCCAATATCAGCGATATGAGCCGCTGGCTGCAAATCCATATGGGAGAGATAGAAGTATCGGAGCAATTTCAGAGAATCATTGAGAAATCCCATCAGCCTAATCCGGACAGTATTGTGGACGATAATACACAATACGCGGCTGGTTGGTTTATCAATGGTGAAACTGGCGAAATCTATCATTCCGGCGGCACGCCAAATTATTCTACAAATGTTGCGATTCGCACTCAAAGCAATATCGCTGTCTGCGTACTGAATAATATGAATGCCTCTGTAAATACCAATAACATTGCCACTAATATACTTAATATTTTAGAGGGTAAATCAGCCACAACATATCAAGCTGACGTTTGGTGTGTTTTTGACCTGATTTTCTCGTCCATAACCATCGTTGGCGTTGTAGGTATATTCATATTTATCCTCATTGCGTTACGGCTGGTTGGGCAAATCCGCAAGGTTCAGCGGAAAAAGGTGAAATTAACCCGGAAGCGCATGTTATCCTTCATTCTGCCGTCTATCTTAACTCTGTTTACAACATTGGCTGCTGTTATCATTCCTATTGTGTTTGGAAGCTCTTGGGTTGATTTAGCATTGTGGGCTCCGCTTAGCTTGTTTTCGGGCATGGTCTCACTTATCGTATTGTCCGTATGTGCTTTTGGCGTTTCTTTTGTTTCGATAACTTATAAGAAGTTATAGCAGCGCAATATCTTATGAGTCGATAGTCATTATATGCATAACAGACAGAAAGATGTAATTTAAGTATAGCGTAATTTATTATGAAAGAAACGAAAATCATCTTATTTTCTATGATTATTGTATTGCTGTTTATAGTGATGCAGGGATGCTCCCAGCCCTAACCATAAGACTCGGCGATCCTGCCGAGGCAGAGGTAATAGATATAATGCTTGTATGCTAAGTGAAAACCATGACTTGTTTCCGTAAATAGGAAATGAATCATGGTTTTTAACAATAAAAAATATCAATAAAAATAAATAAAGACTGGTATTTATGTCGGAAAATGTTATAATGGTTAATGTGAATATTTTTACTTGAGAAAAGGTGGCAGTATGAAGAAGAAGACCAAAAGAGGGCCGAGTATAGGATTGATTATAGTTATTATATTATGTGTGACGACAATTGCCGGCGCAGCCGGATGGGGATATACAGCATATAAATTAAAAGGAGCCAATGAGTTGATGGTTCAAATGCAGGAGAAGATTCTGGACTTCGAAGCCACTATCACAGAACTTGAAGAAAGAATCAATACGGCTGAAAGTGATAAGGCGACTATACAATCTGATATGGAAGCTTTGAAGGGTCAAAAAGAAACACTGGAAAGTGAAAAAGCTGGTTTAGAAACGGAATTGAATAATGTAAAGACTCAACTGGAAGATTTAAAAAAACAGATTGATGAAGGGCAGATCCTATCGAGTAATTATTATGGAACCCGCCCTGAAAAAATTGTAGCTTTAACATTTGATGATGGTCCGGGGCCGTATACAGAAAGGCTGTTGGAGGAATTAAAAACCAGAGATGTCAAAGCTACTTTTTTTGTACTGGGAAGCAGGGCGGAACAATATACCGGGCTGATAAAACGCATGGCTTTGGAGGGGCATGAAATTGGAAACCACTCTTATGATCATACCGTTTTGACGAAAATCACAAAACAGGATGCATCGGATAACTTGTTAAAGTCCTCGGAAGCTATTTATAATGCCTCGGGGGGGATCACACCAAAATTAGTACGGCCGCCGGGAGGGAACTATAATGGAACGATTCAGGATATTTGTAAGGAAAATAACTGGTCTATTGCTCTTTGGTCACTGGATACCAGAGATTGGGAGAGCCGTAACGAAACTGCCATTTTAGATGCGGTATTTAATCATGGACAGTACAGCGTTAAAGACGGTTCCATTCTTTTATTGCATGACATATATGAGACAAGTGTCAATGCATCACTGGAGCTTATTGATAGACTAAAAGCAGAGGGCTACACATTAGTGACAGTATCGGAACTTTTGTATTGGGATAATGGAGGTGCCGAGGCAGGCAACGTATATAATTAGTATAACTAGGAACCTTATGATAAAAAAGGTTCCTTTTTAATCTCTTTGACTGTCGTTTTCTAACATTATATACCCTCCATTGATAATAAGGCTTATGCATTTTTGCCATAAGCATAGACGTATTTTGAATTTCTATTGTTGGAGAATGAATGATAAAATATAAACAAAAAAGCAAATTAATTTAGGAGGAAATCATTATGGGTAAGATGGAAGCAGATGTAGTAGTAATCGGCGGAGGCGCCTCTGGGATTTGTGCAGCCGTAGCTGCGGCTCAAAAGGAAGCATCGGTGGTTTTAATTGAAAAAGGAAGTACTCTGGGCGGAGCCGCAAACATGGGCATGGGGTTTTTTGCGGTAGAGTCCAAGTATCAAAAAGCGCAATTGGTGAATCACACTATTGAGGATCTCTTTGATAAGTTTATGACATTTACCCATTGGAAAGTAAATGCCCGCCTCGTCAGAAAATATATGGAAATGTCAGCAAGCACCATTGACTGGATTGAAGATATGGGTGTTGAATTTCTTGGGGCATTCAAATATTTCGAAGACTCAAACCAGACATGGCATATTGTGAAAACTCCTGGTTCTAATAAACCGGCGGAACGCTGTGCCTCCGCGATGTTTAAAAAGATAACGGATGAAGCCGAAGAGAATGAAGTGGAAATATTATTCCAGACAGCAGCTACTAAAATACTTACAGGAGATAAGAATCAGGTATTAGGCGTTATGGCTAAAAATGAAGCCGGTGAAGAATTTGAGATTGAGTGTTCGGCTGTTATCGTGGCTACCGGCGGATTTGGTGATAACGTAGACATGATTAAAGACAGAATCGGGCTGACATGGCATAAGGATTTATATTCATTTAGAATCCCGGGACTTAAAGGCGATGGTATTCGCATGATAGAAGAAGTGGGCGGCATGGCAGATCCGTCGATGATTGAAGTGACCTATACTACACCGGGTGTGACCGATGTTTACAAAGTTATTTCCGAAACAATGAGACAGCCTAATCTGATGGTGAATTTAGATGGTAAACGTATTATTAATGAAGATATCATGAATAATACCAACTTCACTGGTAATGCGATTTCAGTACAAAGAGAGAGAAAGGCTTTTACCATCATTACGGACTCCATCATTGATGAATACCGTGCGCAAGGCGGCTTAGATTATATTACAGTTCATCATAATATTAAGAATGTAGACTTATGGGATCGAGAAGTAGAGGCCTATTTACAGGGAGGGGCATCAGAAAGCCTTGCCGACGGTCTTGCCGAGTTACAGGACAAGATGAGCAGTGAGGATGACAAGCATTTCTTTGTATGTGACAGTCTGGAGGAAGTAGCAAAAGTAACCGGTATCGATGATAAGAATCTTGTGAAGACGGTTGAAGAATATAATGCGATGGCAGGACGCTACGATAAAGGTTTTAGTAAGGATCCGAGACATATGAGAGAATTGAAAGAAGGCGGCAAGTATTATGTTGCAGAACATTTCATGTGTGGCTACGGCACCTTAGGCGGAGTGAAAACAGACGATGAACTACGGATCCTTGATAAATCCATGCTTCCGCTGCCTGGCCTGTATGGCTGTGGTACAGATGTATGCTCGATTTTTGGTGACAGCTATAACTTCACAATGCCAGGCATGACTATGGGATTTGCTATTAATTCAGGCAGGCTTGCCGGGATGAACGCCATAGATTATATAGATTCAGATGATTTTGTTGAGTAAGTTGATTGAAGGGGTAAGTAATGAATAAAGTAACTATGTACATTAACGATATACCTGTTGAAGCTGTTCCCGGTGAAAGCATTTTGGAAGCAGCTAAAAAAGCCGATATTTATATCCCTCATATATGCTCACATCCGGATCTGACGCCTCAAGGCGGATGTAAACTATGTATTGTAGAGGTTGAAGGCCTGGACAAGCCGGTATGTTCTTGTGAAACCACAGTTAAAGAAGGCATGGTGGTTAAGTCTGATACGGATAAGTTAGGCAAAATGCGCTCTGTTTCCATGGAATTGATGCTCGCCGGCCATCCCCATGACTGCACATCATGTAAAGCCTATATGAATTGCGAACTGCAGGCTTTAATGCAGTATTTGGGAACGGTTCATGCGAGGATGAGAGATATACATAAAAGGAACACAAAAATTAATGTGGTTAATCCCCTGATTGTCAGAGAAATGGAACGTTGTATCCAATGCGGCCGATGTGTGCGGGCCTGCAATGAGTTAAGGCAGGTTAATGCCATTGACTATAAAAAGAAAGATAAAGAAGTTTATATCGGAACAGATAATGATCTGCCATTTGTAGATACAGACTGCAGGTTTTGCGGTGCTTGTATCCAGGTCTGTCCTACCGGTGCCCTTCAGGATGCCCAAGGGACATTCAGGACAGATATTCCCAAAGATGAAGCATTGATTCCCTGTCAGGCAGAATGTCCTGCCCATATAGATATTCCTTCTTATGTAAGGTTTGTGGGTGAGGGTAAATATTCAGATGCTGTGGGTGTTATCAGGGAAAAGGTACCTTTCCCCCATGCATTGGGATTTGTGTGCAATCATCGTTGTGAAACAGGCTGTAAACGGGAAAAGCTTAATGAGGCCATTTCCATACGTGATTTAAAGCGTTTTGCCGTTGAACATGATACAGAGATGACATGGAAAGCAAAAGATACGAAGAAACCCGCCACAGGAAAAAAAGTAGGAATTGTTGGTGCCGGACCAACGGGGCTTACGGCAGCTTATTATCTGAATAAATTGGGGCATTCGGTAATTGTATATGAAAGAGGAGCACTTGCGGGTGGTATGATGACTTATGGTATGCCGGAATATCGAATACCTGAGGAAGATATCCAAAAAGAAATTTCGTATATCATAGACCAAGGTGTCAAGCTCGAAACCAATACGCAAATAGGTTCGGTGACGGATTTCAAGGAAAATGGAGGGTTTGATGCTGCTCTTGTGGCTATTGGGGCAAGCTATGGCCGGAGAATGAATTTGGCGGGTTCAGATTTAAAACAGGTTTATACAGCTATAGAGGTTTTGAAAAATATCAGGCTTCATAAAGAAATGGATCTGGGGAAGACAACGACGATTATTGGTGGAGGAAATGTTGCATTTGACTGCGCAAGAAGCTTAATCAGAGAAGGAAAGAATGTCAATGTTGCCTGTCTTGAAAAGGGAAGCGCCATGCTTGCCGATGACTTGGAAATTAAAGAAGGATTAGAGGAAGGCATTAGGCTTTATGACGGATATACCAATATTGAGATTCAGGGAAGTGAAGATAGGGTTACCGGTTTACATATCAGAGAGATCAAAGGTTTTCATTTTGACGCGCAAAGGAAGCTAGTCTGTGAGGAAGTTCCTGATTCTGATAAAGTACTTGTCACGGACAGCGTTGTATTTGCGGCAGGACAGATGACAGGACTTACGGAAGCTTTTGGAATAGGGTTGAATCGTTTTGGTTTCCCAGATGCAGATATGCAGAAGTTGTCAACATCTGTGGATGGTGTATTTGCAGCAGGAGACGTGATGACAGGAACCAAATTTATAATTGATGCGATTGCGGCGGGACGCCGGGCGGCATCGGCTATTGATCAATATCTGGGCGGTGACGGAGATCTTGAGGAGACGTATGTAGAACGTGATAAGCAGCAGAGTATAGGTGTTATCCAAAACTTTTCCAGGTTATCCAGGGTACTGCCGGAGATTTTATCAGTTGATGACAGGAAGAACAGCTTTGACAGGGTTGATTTGAACTTCCAGGAGAAAGAGGCAGTATATGAATCTTCAAGATGCCTTCAGTGTGATTTGAGAGTTTCTTTACAGCCAGTAAAGAACTGGAATGCATACGGACATAAATAGGAGGAGGAAGAAATGTGTAATTTAGATAAGCAATGTACTGAGATAATTAATAAATTCCCCGACATTTCTGACTGTCCTGTTTCCTGGGCAAAGGACGTTATTAAAATTGCCAGAAAAGAAGCTTGTGGAAAAAGTGTCATGTGCAGAGATGGGCTTTGGCAGATAGAGGAGATAGTCAATGATGCTGTTACCGGTGATGGCCAGTCGGAAGATTTAGAATTGATGGGAGAAATCCTTGATACGATGGAGCTGCTGGGTTGTGATATGGTACAAAAAGCGGCAGGGGTAGTCAAGACATCTATATTAGGCTATATGGAAGAATGGGAAAATCATATCAAGAGAAAAAGGTGTAAGGCATTAGTTTGCAAGGCTTATTATACGGTGCACGCAGACCCGGACAAGTGTACCGGCGAAGGCAGCTGTATTAAAGTCTGTCCGGAAGGGGCGATTGAAGGAGGAGAAGGCTTAATCAGCGTAATCAACCAAGATAAGTGTACCCGGTGTGGTGAATGCTATACGGTTTGCACCAAAGAAGCGATTATGCGGGCGGGAGCTGTCAAACCAAAGACACCCAAACAGCCTGTACCGGTGGGTTCATTTGAAGAAGCCAGCCAGGGGCGCGGCCGCAGGCGTCGAAGATAAAATGAACAAGGGAGATGCTGCAAAATGACGCATACCCTCCATTGACAATGGAGGGTAAAGTTATACTGTAACAGCCCTTTCATTTTCCTGATTATCGCCCTCGGTGCGCTTAAATTCTAAAAAAGCATCATAAAACAGGCTGACGGCTGGATTTGTACCAGAGCGTTTATAAACAAGCTTTGTATCAACATAGCAGTCTTCGTCACACAGCCTCTTTTTAATAAGTGAAGACGGTGTGAAGGGAACAACATGCTCAGGCAGGATAAGAAGTCCTTGGTTTAATGTTACAAGAAACAGTGCGGATTGAATATTAGGAGCTTCTTTAGCGACTTTGTATTCTGAGTTATATTGTGAAAATAATTTACGGTGTAATAAATCTGTTTTGGGATTTGTTTTCGCTCCTAATGCAATGATTGGCTGTGATGACAAATCATGGATACATAGTGAGTTTCTGGTTGCAAAAGGGTGTGAATCAGGGAAGAAAACATATAGTGGATCCCTATATAAAAGTATTGTTTCAAAGTCATTAAAATCATCCTTTGTTATATCCATGGCAAATCCCATATCCAATTTATCATTTATCAATGCGGATGCTAATTCTTCTGCTTCATAGGCATTGATGTTCAACTGAATATTCGGATGAATACGGGAAAAATAAAGCGTGAATTTAGACAGTATATGCTTATCGCCATATGTGGAGAAGCCGGCAAGGAGGTTGCCCGACAATCCCATTGATGCAGTGCGGATACGTTCCAGTGCGGCATCATATTGATGCAGAATGGTTTCACAGTCTTTAAGGAATATATTTCCGATCTCAGTTAGTTCTACGTTGTGTGTGCTGCGTATTAAAAGCTTTGCACCGACTTGCTGTTCCAAATCATGAATATGCCTGCTTAAAACGGACTGTGTCAGATAAAGCTGGCCGGCAGCCTTGCTAAAGTTTAAACATTGGCTCAGCACAACGAATTCATGTAATTTTTTTAAATCCATTGATACCACCTCCTGAAATGGTCTGATGCATAGCTTAATTATAACAGATGATACTGTCAAAATACAAGTGGAGAAAATCCCGATTATACCATTTTAACATAAGTAGATTTTGTTTAAGAATTACCAAATAAAATCCGATAATGATATACTTTATATAGAGATAGTATAATATAAAAGAAAAAAGGAGATTAAATAAATAATGAGAAAAGTATCAGTAAAAGAGGGTGCGGCATATCAGGCCCCGGGACATTTTGAAATGAAAGCTATCCGTTTGCATAGCAAAGAGGAAAGTAATTGTGAGAGTTTTACTCTAGGATTATCACATTTTCTGCCGGGAGGCGGCACTGAATTCGTGAAACCTCCGGTTGAGTTGATTTACTTTATTTTAGAGGGTGAAATGACGGTTACTTCAGAAAAGGAGACAGTTGTATTGGGTAAATATGACTCCATACATTTTGACAGGTTTGAAGGCAAATCAATTATGAATAAAAGTAATATGCCGGCAAGTATGTTAGTTATCGCCGGAATGCCTCCGGCACAGAAATAAAGAGAAAGAGAAGGAGATTTTAAAATGGAAAATATGTTTCGCTTAGATGGAAAAAAAGCTGTTGTTGTGGGCGGCGCAGGCGGCATCGGGCAGGCGATTGCCCAGGGTCTGGCTGAATTTGGCGCTCAGGTTATCATTGCAAGCCGCAAGGAAGAATCATTACAAAGAGCTGTCCGGGAAATTAAGGAAGCATCTGGGAAAGAAGTTTCTTATTGCACATGTGATGCTACAGATGAAGATAGCATCAATGCTCTGGCACAGGCGGCGGATGAAAAAAACGGCAAAACTGATATTCTTGTCTGCTCGCAAGGTTTCAACCAGAAATACGACGCCGTAGATTTCCCAATGGATGTATGGTCTAACATGTTTGATGTCAATGTTAAAGGTGTTATGATGTGCAATAAAGTTTTCGGTAAGAAAATGAAAGAAGCTGGTTACGGAAAAATTGTTAATATTACATCAGTGAGAGGAGCAATCGCAACCTTCCCGATGAAAGGTAATGCAGGTTATTGTGCAACAAAAGGAGCCATTGATATGATGACACGTCAGCTGGCAGCAGAGTTGGGGCCTGAAGTTACTGTTAATGGTATCGGACCGACTGTTACCGCAACACCGATGATGGAGAAATTCCTTAACGATGAAGCAAAAGCCAATATCGCCGGAAGTGTTCCGATGCAGCGTATGGCTACGCCTGAAGATTGTGTCGGTGCCGCCATATTCCTTGCATCAGAAGCATCAAGCTATGTGACGGGACAAATTATTTATCCTGATGGCGGTTTGACAGCCATCGGCTGATTTACCTCGATATCATCAATACATATTTTAGAAAGAAGGAAACAATTATGAAAAGAGAAGCCGTTATTGTAGCTTATGGACGCAGCGCCTGCTGCCGTGCCAGAAAAGGCTCATTTGCTAATATGCACCCTGTCGACTATGCAGCCCAGACGCTGAAGGGTGTTCTTGGAAAGGTAACAGAGCTTAAGCCCGAACAGATTGATGATGTGATTGTCGGCTGTGCAATGCCCATCAATCAGTTAAATTTGAATACGGCCCGCTTAATCGTAAACAGGGCGGAGCTTCCGGAGAGTGTACCGGCGCAGACAATTAATCGTTTCTGCTCATCCTCCCTTCAGGCAATTGCAACAGCTGCCAATGCAATTATGTCCGGGCAGCAAGATTGTGTCGTTGCCGGCGGTGTTGAGGATATGAGCCATTGCTTTGTACCTTATCCTGAGGAATATAAGAATAAATGGCTTGAAGAGAACTATATCGGCGCCTATATGAGTATGGGTGAAACTGCCGAGAGAGTTGCTGAAAAATATGGCATTACCCGTGAGATGATGGAAGAGATGGCTGTAGAATCCCACGCTAAGGCGGATGCAGCCCAGAAAGCCGGCAAGTTGGCGCCTTCTATTATTCCTGTCACAGCAGTAGATCCTGAGGGGAATGAGAAAATTGTTACAGAGGATGAGGGAATCCGTCCCGGAACCAGTATGGAGCGCCTTGCAACGCTGAATCCTTGTTTCCGTCCTGAAGGACTTGTAACCGCTGCCACCTCATCACAGACAACCGATGCAGCGGCATTTGTTGTAGTAATGGCATCGGATATGGCTGAAAAACTGGGGATTAAGCCCCTGGCTAAGTTTGTTGGTTTTTCTGTAACAGGCTGCGATGCCACGATGATGGGCATGGGTCCTAAGTATGCAATTCCTAAGGTCATGGAAAAGACAAATCTCTCCATTGATGATATGGATACAATTGAGCTGAACGAAGCATTTGCTTCACAGGCACTAGCATGCATCAATGAGTTGAATTTGCCTAAGGAAAAAGTGAATCCTTACGGTGGTGCGATGGCACTGGGACATCCTATGGGAGCTACCGGAGCTTTCATGACGGGTAAGGCCATTGACTATCTGAAGGATAATAACAAGAAATATGCCCTTGTCACCATGTGTATTGGCGGCGGCATGGGTGCAGCAGGAATCTTTGAGAACATTCAGTAAGGAGGAAGAACATGAACGTATCTGATATCAAGAAAATTACATGCTATGGAGCAGGTGTCATCGGCGGCGGTTTTGCAGCATATTTTGCACTGAAAGGCTTGCCGGTTAACGTATTTGTCCGCAGCGAAGCCAGTGCCGAGAGAGCTAAGAAATCCATAAAGACACCTATCGACTCCTATGTAAAATATGGAATTACCGATGATGGACAAAAGCTGTGGGATTTAATCAACATTACCACTGACCCGCAAGAAGCATTAAGCGGCGTATACTTCATTCAGGAAAATGGAGCGGAATCTTATGAGGCAAAGCATGAGATGCTGGCTATCATGGATAAATATGCACCTGCGGAAGCGATAATCGCTTCATCATCTTCAGGATTATCTGTGACGAAAATCGCAGAAGGCTCTGCACATCCTGAGCGGGTTATTGTTGCTCATCCTTTCAACCCGGCATATCTTATTCCTCTTGTTGAGATCTGCAAGGGAGAGGAGACATCCCAGGAAGTTCTGGATGTAGCTGTAGCGTTTTACAAGAAATATGACAAAGAACCTATTGTACTTCAGAAAGAGAAATTAGGCTTTGTTGCCAACCGCCTTGCCCATGCCCTGTGGAGAGAAGAGATTGCCCTGGTTTGTGAGGGTGTTGTCACGATGGAAGAGTGTGATAAGGCCATCTTCTATGGTCCTGGTCTCCGCTGGGGAATTATGGGTCCAGCCATGGGATATGAACTGGGTGGTGGTGACCTCGGACTGAAAGGCTGTGCTATTAAATTTGGAGCCATGACAGAGGGCGTGTTCTCAGATATTTCTGATATGAAAAAGGTTCCGCCGGAATGGCCGGATTTATCAGGGGAACAGATTGTACCTCTTATGGAGCACATGCCTGACTTTGTAGGCCATACAAAAGAAGAAATTGCTTCTTTCCGTGACTATATGTTGGTTGAAATGTTGAAGATGCATCAAAAATTATAATAATTGTATGGCGTGTAATACACGCCTTGGAGAAAGGAAGGACTTTAATATGAAGAAGACCATTATTACAGCCGCTTTGACAGGCGCTGTTACACCGGCAGGTTATGATATTCCGGCAACACCCGAAAAAATTGCGGAAGAAGCTTATGGCTGCTGGCAGAGAGGAGCTGCTATTGTCCATTTGCATATGCGCGATGACGAGGGTCTGGGAACAATGGATCATGAAAAGTTCCGTGAGACGATTCGCCTGATTCGCGCTCATGAGGATTGTGATGTCGTCATTAACTGTACCTCTTCCGGTGACAACCGCGTTTCTGGAGGTGATCCCGAAGGAAATGCTATCCGTATGTATCACCACAGAATTCTGGACGGGATCGAAATGGGTTCCTATGATGCAGGCTCTTTTAACTGGATGCCCGGCGGTGTATTCATGAACACACCTCAATTCCTTGCTGACCTTGGAGAGCTGTATATGGAACGAGGCATCAAGCCGGAAATTGAGATTTTTGACGCAGGTATGCTTGGCGTAACAGAATATTTTGTCAAGAAAGGCAAACTGCCTACCCCATGCCACTACCAGTTCTGCCTTGGTGTATTAGGCGCTATGCCGGCAACTGTTGAGAACCTGCTATATCTTCTTCACCATATTCCGGAGGGCAGCACGTGGTCTGCGTTCGGTGTTGGAGCCGGCCATATGCCTATTATGTACGCCGCTTTGGCCCTGGGTGGCCATATCCGTGTTGGCATGGAAGACAATGTTGTTTTTGCTAAAGATGAAAACGGAAATAGAATCAAGGCTACCAACTATATGTTGCTCGACCGTGCTGTCAGTGCCGTTGAAGCATTTGGCAACAAACCGGCAACCCCGGCAGAGGCGCGTGAAATATTGGGAATTAAGCCACTGGTAAGATAGTCATAGATAAAAATAATGTAAAATTGGAGGTGTGTAATGAGTAACTACGACAATATGGCATATGGTAAATATGGCGTAGATTTTGAGCAACGAATAGATTTTGACAAATTGAGAAAAGAACGTCTCAAAAAGGCACAAAGCACAATGCAGGCAGATGGTATATCCGGCGTTTTGACCTTCAATGCTGACAATATCAGATATTTAACCGGATTTTATGTGACAACACCTAATCGTGCCGGTGAGTATAGTTTTGTTTTTTGCCCGGCGGTAGGAGAGCCTACGTTATTTACAGGTATTCCTGAGGAAACTTCACGACGTATGCCATGGCTGAATGGAAGAATTAAAGCAGATGTTGGAAGTGGTCCGTCGGCATCGGATGCCGGTGCTGATTCTGCTGTTATAAAGCGCCAGGTTGGAGAAGTTATGGCTCTTATGGCGGAAGCAGGTATTTCAAAAAACGAATTAATTGGAATTGACGGAACGATATTATCAGGTTATTATATGGAAGCTTTTACCCGCGAAGGGATTAAGACAAAAGTGTGCAAAGCAACCCTTGATAAAGCACGTATGATTAAAAATTCAGAAGAAATCAAGATTATGCGGCAAGTAGCCATGAATACCGAAATTGCCTTTGCCAGCATTATTAAAGCTATTGAACCAGGCGTACGAGAGTGTGATTTGGTAGGTATCGGTATTAAAGCTTTATATGAGCAAGGTTGTGACCACACGGAAGATTTGGTATGTATGTCAGGAGAGAATACAAACCCTTATAATTGGACATTCACCGATAAGGTTATCCGTCCGGGAGATTTGATTTATATTGATGTTGATGGTGCATCTTACTTAGGGTATAAATCATGTGTATACAGAACTTTTTGCTGTGGCAAGGCTACCCAGGAGCAAAAAGATACTTATGCAGAAGCCTATGGCTGGCTGTATGACGGGATAGCTGCCTGTAAAAAAGGGAATACAAACTATGATATCCAGAAAGCATTCCCACAGTCACCTTCAGCATGGGGAAGAGATAGCTGGGAGGGAATGGATCCTTTCTGCTTAGCTCATGGCTTGGGATTGACATTGCATGACCGCCCATTTGTTACACATAATTATGTCGTTAACAAGAGTCCTGAAGTTCCGCTGGAGCCAGGGATGATACTGGCCGTAGAAACTTACGCCGGCAAACCAAACCAACCAATGGGTGTGCGTTTAGAGGAGATGGTATTGGTTACTGAAAAAGGTCCAGAAGTATTATCCAGATTCCCGATTAAAGAATTAATGGAGTGCTGGATGCCATATTAATGTATCGAGAAAGACCACTTGCTTAATTGAGTGGTCTTTCTCGTGAAAAAACAATACTTTAGTACCTGAAATTCTTTTGTTGCATATTTTTATACAGTGCATATTATGTTATAGATATATGAAATGCTGGAGGATAGTATATATGACCATGAATGCAACTGTACTGCGTACAGATTCAGATAATATGCTGGTCAGAGACGATAACACAGGCGATGAAGTCCGGGTTAATACCCGTGACGCCCGAAGATTTTCTCCCGGAGATCTCGTTAGTATTACCTATAGCGGTGCAATGACACGAAGCATACCCCCTCAAATTTCTGCGATTTCTATTCGGAAGAGGGCAAGGCCGTCAAGGCCGCCAGAACCGGCACCTCCACCAGGGCCAACTGAAATGAGGGCTGTTATACTGGTAAGAAGACGAAATTCTCTATTAGTCAGAGATATGAGCAACAACAGACAGGCTCTTGTTAATTTTCCCCATGCCCACCATTTTTGTGTGGGACAGCGAATTATGGTAAGATATGATACCATAAAGCTAGGTAATCCACCTGTAATCAATGCGATCGACATAAGCCCTATATGCTAAGGCAAGTAAAATATTAGAAGGAATTCACATTCTCATGTATTCCACATACGGCAAAAGAATTGGATAATGCTGCACATCATGAGGAGATTCAATTTACTGCTGTAAGTAGTATGCTATTCGTAATGAAGGTGTAGAAAAACATTTTGTAGTTCTACACCTTCATTACATCCACGTTATATTTTTTGGCATCATCCAAATTCTAAAATCTTCCTTGTGAAAAAGGTATTCTTTATTTTAACCTCCTAAGGAAGTCCCCCGCTTCTAAGCGAAGCGAAAGCGGTGTGACAGAGTCAAAAACACTCTGAGGACTTACTTGTTTCAGTGAGTGTTCAGGCGCTCACTGAAATAGCAGCGGAGCTGCTGGGAGGTTACGAGTAAGTAGCGAAGCGGATTACGAGTATCCTCTTTGACCATGGGAGATCTGCTCATTATTATGTTAATTTTTAGTTGTAAAGAATTCATTTATATAGTATGATAAGATAACAATATTAATTATCAGGCATTTCTGCCAAATTATTCCCAAATGGAACAATTAAATAGTTGAATATAAGCGTTATATTCTTGTGAAGATTCGGAGTGAATGCTATAATGGAAGCAAGAAAGTTTCTCTTATATTTACAACATTACAATGCAAGGAGGGGTGGAAATAGTTTTAGGTAGTTTATAAAAGTTTATAAAACTTTCTTTATTTATTATAAGGATATGTTATAATAAATCTAAGAGGTGATATGAATGAAATACTATTCAATAGGCGAATTTGCTGAGTTGATAGGAAAGACAGCACAAACATTAAGAAATTGGGATAAACGAGATATTCTTAAACCGCATCACATAACGGATAGTGGTTATAGATATTATTCGCAAGAACAACTTAATC
>Ga0153996_1000345_pt1 | contig 21605 bp, 20 predicted proteins | sample TSNC080MetaG_FD_104728 | JGI IMG/M metagenome (GOLD analysis project Ga0153996, IMG submission 104728) | Attine ant fungus gardens microbial communities from North Carolina, USA - TSNC080 MetaG | ecosystem: Host-associated > Fungi > Mycelium > Unclassified | place: USA: North Carolina, Lumber...
CCATCAGCAGCCAACTGCATTTTCAAGGTTTCCATTTCAAAGTAATAAAATGGAATATCGGTCCCCATCAAAAGCTTGTCGCCGCACCGCAGTGCCGCCCTTGTTACCGCCGACGCGGAAACGGTGGCGCTGTCCAGATAAATATTGCTGTTTCTAAGTGCAATCGTGATTGCCTCGTTTGCCAGCCAGCAACCGCCCATATGAGCCATCTGCACGGAGACCCCCGGCCACCGCTGTGCAGTTTTCTCCACCTGCAGCGGCGAACTGTAAGGCGCCTCGGAAGTACAGTGAATAATAACATGCATGTTGTACTGATCACAGACTTCCAGCAGCGGATCCAGCAGGCAGGCACTATCACCCGGAAATCCATCCGTAACAGGATGAAGTTTTAAACCCCTGAATCCAAAATCCTTAACACAATGGATCAGCTGTTCTCTGGCATCTTCATGCCACGGGTTAATGTAAGCAAACGGAATCAGACGTTCACGGTGATTTTTGGTGTCTTCGTATAACTGCTGATTCAGCCCCCGCTTTGACGTCATCGCAAAGACAAAGGATTTCTCAATCTGACACCGATCCATTTCATCCATCAGGTCTTTTGTCGACATTCTTTTGCCATTACGGTTTCCCAGATGTACGTGCGCATCCATTCGTTTCAAGACCTTTTCCCTCCTCTCCACATCTGCTTTTTATTTTAATTTTTTATCAATTAATGTTATTATTCTTTTTGTATACTGCAGTTGGTTGGCCGCATTGGCGCAAATATCCATGGCATGGGTCAGCAGAACATCCATCGGCACCTCTTCACCACTGCAATAGTGCTGCAGCAGTTTCGTCTGATTTTGATGGGCGGACAGGAGCAGAGCCTCAGCTTCCTCAAACAAGGCTTCCATCCTTTCCGTATCCTCTGCCAGATATGCATCCATAGCATCATAGGTTTTTGCATTGGCCTCGCCGCTATTGGCTACCATTGCCATTATCAAAACTTCTCTTTCTTGATTAGTCATTCCAAACTTCCCCTTTTATATTATAATTTATTGCAGCCGTTCAGGTGGTCAGGGCGGCTTCCTCCCTGAATTTCTGCCGGTCATAGGCCATCAGGAAAGGATAGTACAGAACACAATCCATTACCAGCAAAATGAGCCACCACAATACCGCTTTAAAATCGCCGGTACTCAAGAATGAACCAAACAATCCCGGCAGCGCCCAGTGCAGACCGATATAGGTTTTTCCCACCAGCCCAATTGCCATAACAAGGTAAGTCAGCGAAAGATTAAGTACCTGGGCAAAGATAAACGGAATTAGGAAAACAGGATTAAGCACAATCGGAAGGCCGAACCATAACGGCTCCGTCACACCAAAGAAACCGGGAATCGCCGCCAGTTTACCAACCTGTTTCATATGCGAGGAACGGCATCTTAAGATCATTAGAATACATAAAGCCGTAGTCGCTGTCGAACCCTGCTGGAAAAATCCTTCAAAAGACGGTGTAATAATATGCGGAAGTACCTGCCCCGCTGCGTGGGCGACAGCATTCATCTCCAGATTCTTAAGGGCAAATGGTGATAAAATACCGACATTAAAGCTGACGATGGAATGGCCGTGAATGCCAGCAAACCACAATAGCATATTAATCGTTGATTCAACGATAATGGCGATCAGCGAATCGGCAGCAATCACAAGCGGTTTGAAAACACCTGTAATCAGTAATGGAATATCAACCCCCAGAACAATCCGCACCAGCCAGATGACAATAACAATTGATGCGAATGAGAAAAGTGACTCAAAGGACGCCGATACCATCGGCGGTATCCCCAGCGGCATTTTTATGACCAGACCCTTCTTCTTAAAGAAGTAGGAAACCGACACCGCAAAAACGCTGGTAAGGAGTGCCAGGAAGATCCCTTCCCCACCCAGATATTGAGTTGAGATCATTCCGTCCTTTAGCGGATTGGCCGCTATCAGGAAAACCACAACCGAAATGAGTCCATTGATCAGCGGTTCTAACCCCACCGTCTTTGATAAAGAATACCCCATGGAAAATGACACATATACGGCGATAATACCCATCGTCAATTGAAACGGTATGGCAATCTGGTCTGCATACGGACCGATAAAATTCGCCCACATCTCGCTGGGGAAATAAGCAATCAGTAAGAAAATACTGCCAATCAAAATAATTGTTATTGTAGATGTAAATGCATCCCGGACGGCTAAAAGATACTTGTTTTCCGCAACCTTCATCAGCGGCGGCAGCAATTTGTTTTCCACAAAATTCATTAAGCTACGCATATAAATCCTCCTTATTTACTCTGGCATAATTTCTTTGCTTGTTCCAATACCTTATTTGCATCACCCAGCCCATAAGCCACCACATCAATAGAAGCGACGGGAACCTGATAAACGGAGCACTTCTCTGTAACAGAAGCCATGTAATTGCGAACCTGAGGTGCAAGCAGCACAACATCATATCTGGAAAAATCAATCTCCTTGATTGCGGCAACAGATTCGCACTCTACTTCGATACCATCATTTCCTCCTTGTGCCAATTGAACAATTTTACTAACCATGCCTTTACTCGTAACCGCCCATTGACAAATCATCAACAATTTCATTCGGTAAACCCCCTTTATTTTTGTTTACTGTGAACAATATATATTGGTCTGATTTGATTATATCACATCAAAATTTCTTTTAAACATGCTCTCTTTATTCTGATACATTTGTCGCAAAAAATGAATAAATCCATATTTTACTAATATTTTGTTTTTACAATTCTTCCAATTGCAAATAGAATATGATATGATTTCAATGAAAGTATTGATTGGGATGGGGTATGTTTTGGAGGGTATGTTTTGGAATAAATACCAGAAAGATGAGGTGCCATGAGCCTATTTTCCAGATTGAAAAAAAACTATGATCTGACACCGTCAGAAAGACACCTGGTTGATTTTATTATGATTAACTCAAACGACGTGATAGAGATGTCCATGACCGAACTAGCCAAAGCCACGTTCATTTCACGTTCAACGATAGCCCGTTTTTGTGAAAAGAACGGTTTTAACGGTTATCATGATTTTAAAACGCAACTAGCGATAGAGATGAACCTTTTTCTGAAAGAAAATGCCAGTGGTCTGATCTTCCCGATCGAATCCCAAGATAAGCCGCGGGACATCATTGACCGAATGACCTCCAACAGCATATATTCTTTAATGGAAACAAGCAAAGCTAACAAACCGGAGCTCCTGGAAGAGATCGTGAACAAAATGAAAGCAGCCCGAAATCTGATGTTTTTCGGTACAAACTTCTCCCATATGGCTGCCCAGGATGCCGCCTTACGTTTCCTGCAGTCAGGATTGCCGGTAGTCTCATATGCCACCCCAGACGAAATGATGGTTCAGGCCCAATTTGCCGGGAAAGAGGATACGGCGTTACTGTTGTCCTACTCCGGCCAGGCTAAAAAACTGTTAAAAATCGCCGACATTCTTAAAAAGCGAGGGGCGACCTGTATTTCCATTACCGCCAATAGCAACAATCCGTTAGCCGAAATTTCTGATTATAATCTTTACGTCAACGCAACCGATGCCATATCCGACACCTTTGCCACATCATCAAGAATCGCCATGCTGAATGTCATTGATATTCTATATATGATGTATGTCCATTCTGATATCGATTGCCATTTGAAATTATTAAATACTGTGGAGACGGATTTGTAAGTATCTTACTCATCGGAAGCAGTGGAAACCTTTGTTCTCTGATATTTTTCCCAAGCTTTCTTCAAATCGGAATTGTCAGAAATTTGCTTAATAATGGACTCTGTGTTTTTCAACTTGCTTCGACTGCCTCTATGTTCTGCTGTTGCAAGCAACGCTTCAGCAAATAACATGTTGTCATTAATATACATTTATATTCCCTCCTATCATAGTTAACTTTCATATCGAAATTGCATCCTGTTTCTATACGAAAGTTAACTTTTTATTTGATATCAACATGATTGCAACGATTTTACCATATATCACCTCTTACAGGGGTTTACCTGCTAATATTTCCTGATAATCTTTATAATTCTTCTCCAACAAAGCTGGGGTATCCAACTTATATGGACAATTGCTGCTGCACTGCCCACAGTGGAGGCAATCTGCAATTCTTGCCATCATGCTCTGTGATTTTTCTGTTAAATGTCCGACAGAAGGTGACCTGCGGATTAACAAAGACATTCTGGCACAGATATTGATTTCAATTCCAGCTGGACAAGGCATACAGTAACCGCAGCCACGGCAAAATTCTCCCGACAGTTCGTTCCTGTCACTTTCAATCAACTGACTGATCTCTTCGGTCATAGCCGGTGTATTTTGGATATAAGATAAAAATTCATCCAATTCGTTTTCTCTTTGTATACCCCAGATGGGAAGCACATGGTCATACTGGTCTAAATAAGCGTAAGCTGCCGCAGAATTGGTAATCAATCCGCCAGACAGTGCCTTCATGGCAATAAAGCCCATTCCTGCCTGCCCGCATGCCCGAACCAGCTCAATGTCTTTCTTTGTAGAAAGATAAGAAAATGGAAACTGAAGGGTTTCATAAAGCCCGGATTCCACCGCTTCCCATGCAAGCTTTAACTGATGGTTCGTGATTCCAATATGGCGAATTTTCCCCTGTTCTTTGGCTTCTGACATAGCTTCATATAACCCGCTTCCATCCCCCTGTCGGGGGCAAAAATCAATATTGTGAAACTGATAAATATCAATATAATCTGTCTGCAGTTTAGTCAGACTTTCATTCAAATCCTTCCAAAATCCTTCAATGGTACAAGACTTGGTCTTTGTTGCTATATAAACCTGCTCTCGAATTTCTTTTAAAGCCTCTCCTAATTTTTCCTCGCTGTCACTGTATCCTCTGGCAGTATCAAAAAATGTAATCCCCTGATCATAGGCTTTTCGAAAAAGGCGTATGGCCGTCTCCTTTGATACCCGTTGTATCGGTAAGGCTCCGAAACCATTTTTATTTACGGTTATTCCTGTTTTACCCAATGTAATATTGCTCAATCTCTTACCTCCTGTCAAATTTCACCTTAATAAATTGCTTCTTGAATAAGTATTTTTACGTTTGATTGTGACATTCTTATTTCTGAATTGCTCGTGAATTGCTAAAGTTTCCAGATAGTATATACACGAGATGTATGCTATAATAACCTTAAATACCAAGATACGTTTGACTTGATTTGCGTAAATACACTATCGGGAAAGTACCGAACAATAAGGAGGCCTGCCTTGATTAGTATTCCCTTGATTCTTGAAAAGCTCAAGTTCGTGGATGCGAAAGCCATCAACACTTCGAATCGTAATTATGCCGCAATCATTCGAAATGCAAATATCGCTGATTTTGCAAACGATACCATCATCAATGTTGTCACCGCTGAAGATTTAAGATCTTCTCCATCAAAAATGCGAGGTGCCTGTTTCGTAATTGGTAATCAGTTTCCAATAGATAACCTGGAAGGTATTGAAACAGTCGTATTTCCTGAAGATACTCAAATAGATGATTTGATTGCTCAAGCCAATCAGGTCTTCACAGAATTCGAGCGATACCAAAAATATATGATGAAAATCAATGAAACAGCAGCCAAAAATAATAACTTATTGGAAATATTCAGTGTTTTTGCGGAATACTGTAACAATCCTGTCATCCTTGGGGATCGCAGCGGTAATATAATTTTAAAAGAGAATGTGAATGAAAATCTCGCACTTTTGGAAGAAACACTTGAATCCAATATAAGGCAAGGTTATGTTCCATATGATTCTTCCTATCAGTCAGGAAGGCCACAAGCAAGAACCAGGATACTGGCCTCTCCTGAACCTGTTTTGTCACATGAACGATTTGCGAGCAAGCATACTCGAATTTCATATAGAGTTCGCGGATATAATGGTCAATTTGATCATTATCTTTCCATTTTCGCCGTCTACAATCCTTACGGGTACTTTGATAAGGATATTTTAAAGTATACAGCTGATTTGATATCATATACGCTCCCAGCCAAGATTCGCCTTCAGATCGAAGCACCGTGCGATTATGTTTTAGAGAGTTTAGTCAATGGTTCATTATCAGACCAGAAATCTCTCGAAGATCGAATGAAGAATTGCAGAATGACCACTACTGATTGTTACTTGATAACATTCATCAGAATCATAAATAGCGAGAATGTTTCAAATGAAGCCGATCTGGATCGTACCGATCAATTAAGTGTCAAGAACACAATCAATAAACTATTTCCATCTTTTATTAACATTATGTACGATAATGGCATTCTGCTGTTATTGCAGGCTCGTTCCAGGGAAGAAATAAATGACAAAGTCGATTCAATAAAAATACATCTCGAAAATAATAACTTGATTATTGGCCATAGCAGAATTTATGGAGATCTCATGGAAACTCGAAAAAAATATGAGGAAGCAAAACTCGCTGCGGAGGTCGGTTCAAAAATATATTCTAATCGAAGAGAATTCATGTTCCAGGATCTATATTTTGAAATAATGATTGTTTTGGCAAATAATCAGACCGGCATTGATAAATTTGTTGTCGACGGATTGCTCCAGTTAAGAGAACTCGATAAAATCAGGAATACTGAATATTTCAATACACTGTATGAATACCTGATATGCGGAGCAAATATCAATGAAATCAGTCGGAAGCTTTTTATTCACAGAAACACTGCTCTATATCGAATCAACAAAGCAAAAGAAGTTCTTAATATGGACATTGACATTCCAAATAGCGACAATCTATTTCAACTTTACTTTTCGTTTAGATGCATACAAGTGCTGGATGCATTGGATATTAAGCCTATACAGCAAGAGATCATATAGTATCAACTGAACCACTCCGGTTGTATCGGATGGTGGTTCAGTTTCCTGCTATTACTATGAGTTAAATTCAATGAAACCTTTATCCAGAGCCGGTTTACCCGTTGATAAATTCATAAGCCTGAAATACGCTTTGTTTTCTCCAACCCTCCACAGTTGAACTTCAATGGCGGTTCCAGGGTAAAGGATATTTCTAATCTGTACACCAAATCGTTTCATTCGTTCCGGTTCTTTCGGAAAAAGTTGTTTTATTGACATGCGGCAAGCATATCCAAAAGTACATAATCCCTGCATAATCTGTTTCTCAAAACCCAAACTGGCAGCATACTCTAAATCAACATGAGTACGATTTGTATCTCCTGATAATCTGTATAAGAAGCTCTGAGTATTTGGAACAAAATCTTTTTCAACACAGTCAGGATCCCTGTCGGGAAATATAACCTCATTTTTAGGATAGCTCTCGCAAGCAGGAGCATTGTATAATTTACAATAAATATCTCCAATATTTGTAAACACTTTATCACCTGTTTGATCATAAGCGGTCAACTCGGTTCTGACCACGGAGCCTTTACCGTTTCTGTCATAAACATTGGCAACAACATCCTCGAAAGTAAGTTTATCACCCATCGGATTAATGGGTTTGTGAATCAAAATCTCATGAGTCATATGCAAGCTGCCTTTTAAGTCAAGATTCAGGCACCTGACTGCGTTTTGCGGAATATCTCTATACGGAGTAATCCCGAAGGTTCCCCAATAAGGAACAACACCAAACGATGGGATAGCTTTCAGCTTTTTTTCGTAAAGATATTCCATTTCATCCTCTTTCGCGCCAACCCCAAGTGCATATAATACCATATCTCTCCACGTATACTCAAAAGTCTGTTTTCCCGTGGTAGTCCCAATGACTGCATTAGTAAGTTCGGACAATTCAATACCCTCCTTCATCACATTCTTCTTTTAAGATAGGCACTCCTATTGTTATCGAGTGCACTCCAAGGCAGCTGACCATTTCAAAAACTTCCAGGATTTCCTCCTTCGTCGCACCTGCATTTAGTGCATTTTCAATGTGGATTTTTAATTCCGGTTCATGTAAAGTAGTTGCCGATGCATTGATTGCAATGTAGATCAGTTCCTTCGTCTTTGGTTCAAGACAACCATTGTTCCACGGTACATTTGAAAATCCTGCAAAGGCTTCAAAAATCTCTTCATCTAATTTAAGTATAGTTTGGAGTTCGTCAGACCAATAGCCGCCTTTATCTCTTATGTAATCGTCCTTTATCTCTTTTTGTCTTTCTGTAAGTTCGATTCCAGAAATATCCATACCTCTCTTTTGCAATATGTCAACTAATGATGGAATACCCACCGTCAACGTGTGAGAGCCAAGAGTACTTGTTATTTCAATAACTTCCATAATTTCTTTGCTGGTTGCACCCAATTCTAATGCGTGCCGAATATGACCCCTTATTCCAGGCGCATGCAAATGTGTTATTGAGGCATCGATTGCAATATAAATAAACTCTTTAATTTTGGGTTCAACATATCCTTTCTTATTCGGAACAGATGACAACGATGAATAGGCTTTTAAAATTTCTTCGTCTAATACCAAAATAGTCTCCCAAAGCTCACTCCATTTCCATTTTCCTCTTTCTTTTATAAACTGCTCTTTTGTTTCATTTTGACTTACAGTAAGTTCTATACTCATTCTATTTGCACCTTTCTTAAAGTTTACATATGCGGTGGTTGACAGGTTGATTTTTCTACCTGTCAACCACTCATTGAACGCTACAATAGCTACAGCGGGACAGCGCCCACGATAATGGCTGCAAGAAGGAAGATGAGACCGACAGCCCACGCCCACAGGAAGGTACGTTTCTGGTGTTCACCAATGTCTATACCGCAAAGACCGGTCAGAATGAAATTGGAGGATGCGAGCGGAGTGATGGGGAAGCCAACGGTCCAAAAACCACCGGCAATCACCGCACGGCTTAAAATAATTGGGGAAACACCGAAGGCAGCTCCAGTCTCTGCAAGAACAGGTAGTACACCATAGAAGAAGCTGTCACCGTCAAAGAACAAATTCAGCGGTGTACCCATGAGACCCAGCAACAAGGGCAATTGCCCCCCCAGACTCTGTGGAATAATGTTAACAAGCGATTGCGCCATGGCTTCCAGAATGCCAGAGTTCTTCAGCATGCCGGAATAGCAGCCAGCTGCCCACAACAGGTTGATTGCCCAAATCATATCCTTGGCGTGGCTGTCAACCACTTTGCGCTGCAAATCGAGGCTTGGGAAGTTGACAATCAGGCAGAGGACTGTTGCGAGGATAAAACAAGGAGCTGGGGGCAGGAGATTCATCACAAGGCAGACAATCGTTACAATAATGAGAATCCAGTTAATCCAAAGAAGTTTTGGCCGCCTCAGGGCTTGCTGGTCTTCCGAAATCTCCAGCTCCAGTATGCCCGCATCCATCTTCGCAGGATTATAACCCAGGCGCCTTCTCTCACCGAGACCCAGGATGACGGATACGCCAAGGCAGGCCAGGAGGGCCGCAATCAAGGGGACAATCAATGGGGTAAAGATCGCATCCATCTCAATACCCAAGGAAGCTGCAGCGCGGATGACAGCACCGCCCCAGGGGAGAGTGTTCATTGTACCGGCACCAAGTGCAGCAATTGTGGCCAGTACACGTATGTCCATTTTCATACGGTCGAAGATGGGTTTCATGGCCGGAATCGTGATGAGAAACGTGGTGGCGCCGGAACCGTCCAGGTGGGTGATGCAGGTGACGATAAGGGCACCGATACAAATTTTAACAGGGTCTGTGCCAACCCTTTTTAGCACAAAGTTGATGGGTACATCAAATGCACCAACATCGGACATCATACCAAAGAAAACCATGGAGAATGTGAACATAACCCCTATACTGGCGATGGAAGTAATACCGGAGGCAATATAGGATCCGATGTTTGCACCTTGGCCGATTACAATACAGGCAAAGGCAGGGATAAGCGTAAACGCAGTGAATGGTGTTACTTTCTTGGACATTATTGCTACCAGGCAAAGAATAACGGTAATATAACCGACAGCAGCCAGCATATATCTTTCCTCCTGTTCCTATATTTATTTGATGAAATTGCTTTCGCGCAGTTTATTGATATCTTCCATCTTCATGCCAAGGAGATCTGTCAGGAGTTCATCGGTGTGCTCGCCCAGTAAAGAGGGAGAATACGTCTCTGGCTCAATGATGCCATTCATTTTGATTGGCATACCAACGACTTTAAATTTGCCGATAACCTGATCTTCCACTTCGATAATCATCTTGTGAGCCTTAACATTAGGATCCTCAAAGAGGTCTGCAACGTTTTGCACCAGCGCAACAGGCACATCATGGGCTGTCAGGATTTCCTGCACCTCTTTCTTCGTCCGCTGAGTGGTCCACCCTTCTAAATATTGTTTGATCATGGTATCATAGTTCTTATTGCGCAGTCTGCCATCGGCAAGCTCAGGATTCGTCGCCAGTTCCGGATGACCAATGGCCTCGCACAGATTTATCCACTGCTTTTCCAGCATTATAGTAATGCAGATATAGCCGTCCTTAGCGGGATACTGTCCCCAGGGAGACATATGGTCCCACGCACCTCTGGTCATGGACTGACCCAATGAGCCATATCTGGCGATGGCCATATCATCAAAGACCATGCTGGTGTCCATCATTGCCGCATCCACGCGGCGGCCCTTCCCCGTCTTCTCGCGCTCATACAACGCCATAGAAATACCGGCAAATGCCATAATCCCAGTGGATGTATCTGCAATAGATAGTGCAAACGGTGCAGGAGGGCCATCCTTAGGGCCAATCATGTCTACCATACCACCCATAGCCTCGGCGATAATAGAGAATGCCGGGCGACTGCCATAAGGACTCTCTAATACCGAAGGATCGCCAAAGCCATTGATGGTGGCATAGATCAGTCTGTCGTTAATCTTATGTACTTCTTCCCATCCCAAGCCAAATTTCTCCATAATGCCAGGACGGAAATTAGCGACCAGCACATCAAAGTGAGGCAGGAGCTTTTTGATGATTTCCTGGCCTTCCGGGTTCTTTAGATTAACAGCAATACTCTTTTTACTTCTGTTAAAGCGCAGGAAGTTATCCGTCCGCTTCCCCTTTTCCGTTTCTACAGACATACCAGCTGTGCGGTAAGCTGTGCCCGTCAGAGGTTCTACCTGCACAACTTCTGCACCATAGTCCGCCAACATCATCGTGCAAAGCGGACCGCTGAGAAACTGCGTAAAATCCATTACGCGCAGGCCCTGTAAGGGATACCTTTTTTCAGACATTTCTTTAGACACTTTTCGTTACCTCCGTCTTTTATTTTTGGGATTTATGTTTATCCCATTCTTCGTTCAAAATGGATAGTCCGTTCGCCACTGAATGTACACCAAGGCAGCTGACCATTTCAAAGACCTCAAGTATCTCTTCCTTGGTTGCACCTGCGTTCAGTGCATTTTCCACATGGATTTTGATTCCGGGTTCTTGTAAAGTTGTTGGCGAGACATTGATTGCAATGAAGAGCAATTCTTTCGTCTTTGGATCCAGACTTCCACTTTTCCATGGTTCATACGAAAAAGCGAAAAAGGCATCAAAGATATCTTCGTCCAGTTTTAGTATATTTTCGAGATCATCAGACCAATCGCCACGCTTTTGGCCGATATATTCTTCTTTGAGCGCTTTTTGTTTCTCTGTAAGTTTCATTGAGGAAATATCAGTACCTCTTTTTTGCAAGGCATCTGCCAAAACCGGAATTCCCATTGTTAGTGTATGGGAGCCAATCGTACCTGCTATTTCCATAACTTCTAACACTTCTTCTTTCGATGCACCATGAGTGAATGCTTGTTGGATATGCCCCCGCAAGCCCGGCTCATAAAAATGTGTGATGGAATCATCAAGTGCTATGTAGATAAACTCCTTCACTTTGGGTTCAATAAATCCTTTTTGGTTCGGGAGCGACGATAACTTGGAATAGCCTTTTACAAATTCCTCATCTAACAGCAGGATCGACTGCCAAAAATCACTCCATATCCATTCTCCTCGTTCTTTCATGAACTGTTCTTTTATCTGTTTTTGACTTTCTGTAAGCACATTATTCATTATTATTTCTCCTTATAGATTTCTGTTTCGAACTCAGTAAATGTCTTAAATACAGGCTGATCAACAAAGGGGTAAAGATGTGCAAAGAACACACCGACCATTCGCTTTGTGGGATCAATCCAGTAGAACGTGTTTGTTCCACCTGCCCAAAACTGGCTGCCGGCACCTCGACCGGTCGGCAGTTCTTCCAGCGTAAGCATATCTGCCAACCCCCATTTTTTCGTGATCCCCGGGTAGAATTCGGTATCAATACACATGGGGTTTGTACCCTTCAGCATCGTGACCGGGAAATCCCCGATCTGATTCGTGCGCATCATTGCCACGGTTTCCGGTTGAAGGATGCGGGCGCCATTAAAAAAGCCGTCATGCAGCATTACCTGAAGCAATTTCATATAATCCAGCGCAGTGGAATACAGCCCGGAGGCCCCTGGGTAAAATTCCGGGGTCTGACACGGCTCGAAAGCGAACACCTCCAATTCACCGCTTGATTTGCGCACTTGTACCGTCGCCAAACGTTGACGGATATCCGGGCGAAGGATAAAATCAGTATCGTTCATGCCAAGGGGGGAGAATATGTGCTCTTTGAAATACTCCCGCAAAGACTGACCGCTTGCGGCCTCCACCACTTTCCCCACCCACTCCGTATTGGGGCCGTATTCCCATTGAACGCCCGGATCAAATACAATCGGAATGTTGATGCTGGCATTCTTGCCGGTTGTAATACTGGGAATATTATACTTCAGTACATATTTTCTGATTTTTTCATTCCAGCCGTCAAATGCAAACCCGGCTGTGTGGTTTAAGAGTTGTCGAAGTGTAATTGGACTTCTCGCCGGGTGCAGTATTGGCTGATCGTCCTGGCTAAATCCCTCAAGTACATTTACAAATTCCAACTCCGGCACGATCTTCCCGACCGGATCGTCCAATTTGAGCTTTCCTTTTTCAACAAGCTGCATGGCTGCGATGCAGGTCGGCAGTTTCGTCATCGATCGGATCCAAAACGCTGTATCAAGGGTCATGGGTTCGTCCGTATCCATTCCACGCGTTCCAACTGCGCCTTGATAGATGATGCCGTCATCGGTTGCGGCGGCAGCAACCAGACCAGGGATTACTTTATTTGATACGGCGTGTTGCAGGATGCAGTCTATTTTCTCGCTTAATAGATATCCTGTTTTTCCAGACATGTTCAGGTCCTCCTTTTTTTTAGTCTAATTTAATTTGATATCCCTGCAATTGTTAAGAATTGCTTCAAGAGAGTCACGAAATATCATTTGATCCGTGTTCAATACAACCGTTTTTCCACCTCCATCTACAACTGCCTGCAGACCGGCAGCATCCGCTTTTGATGAAGGGCATGCCATGAACACAATATTGCGCTCATTACATTTTTGGATGATTGTATTGCATGCTTCCGTAATCTCAGAATCATCGACTCCCCCTCCGCTCTTTATTTTCCCAAGACTTTGACCGTAATCAGCTCTTCCGAACATGACCATATCTCTGCCGGGTTTCAATTCATCTATAATTCCATCTAAATCATTCATCGCCGCCGGATCTTCGATTAATGCAACTAACGAAACATTAGCGGCCCATTCAAGATAATGCCCCCAATTAGCCGGCTGATATCCCGTGGAGCGATTACCTCTACAGGTGCTGGCCTTGCCAACAGGTGGATAGCGCAAATAATCCTGTGCTTCCCTGCAATCTTCTCTGCTGCAGATATGAGGGACAAGGACCCCTTGAGCACCCAGTTCTACCGCCGAACGTATGAGATAGGGAACCGTCCCCGGCACACGCACCATGGGGGTAAGTCCGCTTAATTGAGCAGTAATGATCTGGTGCTCCAGTGTTTCCGGATTCATCATGGTGTGTTCCGTATCAATAATGACAAAGTCAAGCCCTACATCTCCAACAATTTCAATAATAGAAGGATCTCTCGTATAAATGAATATTCCCACAGGGGCTCTGCCATTGTTGATCGCCGCTAAGACTTTGTTTTCTGTATAAATATTTCTCATAATAAACTCCTTGTTATGTAGTTAAACTTTTATGACGTTGTGATAAAAGCCAATCTCATCGTCGGTTATCGCTTCGAATTCTACCCCGGACACTTTCCCGATGATAACAGTAAAGTGGGAAGGTTTATCTGTCGCCCCCGATGCCACTTTTGTACCTGGCATCAAGTGTCCACAAACAGTGTAGTCTTTATTAGAGGCTGTACAATGTGCATGGATATAAGGAGAGCCATGTCCGTTCATGGATCCAATCATATTCCATTTATCACGATTCGTTTCAATGACACCCTTTATTGTAGGAAACATATTTGAAATCGAATGCGGTGAAGCGGAGACATCTTCTAAGCTGGTTACGGTAGTGCCAATCGTACCTCGCAGACTAATTTCACATTTTCCTTCCATTGTAGCGATTGCAACGTTCATCGGATTCATGAGAGGATTTTTCGGAAAATGCTGGTATGTAAAATTTACAGCAGCCCCGCTCCCCTCAAGAATAACACCCGTCTTTACATCTTTTTGGACGCAAATATCCCACAGGGCTTCCAGAATGTCTTCTCCCGGTTCTAAACGAACATAGATAATTTCCTCAATTTTTCCGCTTTCCATTAATCTTTTCATTCTGATTCTCCTCCTGATTATGTTTTTAACTCACAGGGATTTCGCCCTTGGCTTTCATTACAGGAATTTTCTTGACGTAAATGAATGCAGCTGCTACCGCCACGATCATAGCAAAGACAAAACCTGCGGCCATTTTGTTAGTTGCATTAACTTCACCAAACAGCGATCCAAGTCCACCCAGTGCATAAGGAGTTAAATATGTGCCAATGTTGGTCATTCCTTGCGTAATACTCAGCGCAACCGCTCCTAACCTGTCTCCGGCAACAATTGTCACTTCCGAGTATACTGTTGTAAATGCTATATAATTGAATAGCCCACAGAAAATGGCTCCTATGTATGCTGCCTGTAGTGAAGGCTGAAGAACGGTGATAATAAGTCCAACCCCAAGGAAGAAATAACTTACGGGAACAGTCCAATTTTTTAGGACTTTCCGTGCATAAGGATATAAGAATCCATTTAAAACTCCCATGATTCTGATAATCGAACTGGCAAGCCCTACCTCCACAGACGTTCCAAGGTTATGTTCACGAATTATGAAGATAGATATGTTCTGATTATAAGCGGAAACCGCAAAATAAAATACTAATTGACACAATGCCATAGCTATAATTACACCAGGTACCTGCCTAATAGCGCTGAAGCCATTATCAGACTTCTTGTTTTCCCCTTGATTGCCTGCTTTTTGTTTAACCACAGTATTCTTTGGCATCATGATCAGATAGATGATAACCGCAGGTATTATCAGCAGCCCCAGCAGGTAAGCTTTCGGCCAATCAGCACCGTCATTCCCTGAGGCGATGTTTCCACCAAGCAAGAAGACAACTGTAGACCCTAAGGCTTGAAGAGCTAACATGATAGACAAATATTTGCCCCTGACCTCCGGAGTAGTATAATCAGCCATCAATGCAGGTCCCAACACCGCAACGGATCCCTGTGGTATAGAAGCAATTGCAGCAGCAACGATCAACATCCAGAATGGACCATTGTAAGTACCGACGAAATAAAAAATCATCATGTAAATAAAAATACAAACCGGAATCGCCAATACCATGTAATTTTTAGGAATTTTCATGGTCAATGGACCCACCGCAAATGATATAAACAATCCAATAAGATTAGGCAGTGTAATAATTAGCATCACCTGATTGGGTGTATATTGCGGATAGGAATTCATGATATAAGCAATTAATGCCTGCGTTAAGAAAAACATAAGAAAGAAAAAACCTATTACATATAAAGAGATTATTCCTTTCAAGTTCTTATTATCTGTAGTACCTGACTTTAAACTAGCATTCGTTTCATCCATTTATTTTATTCCTCTCTAATATTATTTGGGCAGCTTGCATTATCTGCCAACGCTCTTTGTTGCAAAGCGTTAATGAACCATATGTAACCTCCTCTCTTTACAGATTTCATAAATGTACCTCTGATACAAAGCGTTAATAAATCATATGTAACCTTTATCTAACTCGTGGTCATGGGGCTGAAAGCCCCAAAACTACGGTATTTTTTCAGCAACGATAGAACCTTTGTGCTTTATGTACTAATATGTCATAGGATTTACTCAACGCTTAATATAGTAGTCACAGTATCGCATAATTTTTTGAAAATTACATTATTTAAACAAACCAAAAGACGTGGGTTATTCTTGCATGTTGATTGTGCTTAATATACAATTGAAAGAGCAGACCAGGATCATCTGCATATACACCTCCAGCGGTACCCATACCCATCCCGCATGTAGAGCTTGGGAAACAATGGACTCATCTCATCTATCAATAAAAAAGAGACCACATCTTTTCATCTCATGAAAATGAAGAATGTGATCTCTTTTAAAATTGTTGTTATAATAACATCATCCAAATATCCGAGAACAGGGATAAAATCAGGTACTAAGTCTATTGGCGAAAGAGCAAGCTATAAAGACCGCAGGAACGTCTGTTTTAAGCTGTTTTGCACGCTGTTTCAGATTCATAATTATGCCCCTTTCCGGCTCCGCTGGACGCCTTAACCAATTCCACTATTGGGATTATGGCAAACGCCAATCCAAACGCAGCGAAGAAGTTGCCGGCCGACAGCGCGGTGAGCTTAAATACGGTATTAAGCCCCGGAATGTAGATGACCGAAATCGTCAGCACAAAGGACAACAGCATTGCTCCAAGCAGAAATTTATTATGCTTCTTCATCTTGAAAATTGACTTTGTTCTTGAACGCAGATTGATGGAATGGAATATCTCACACATGGAAAGCGTGAGAAAAGCCATTGTCATCCCTGTAATATGGGACTGCGCATTCCCTATGAGGAAGGAAACGAGCGTCAGCGCCGCTACAATGACTCCCTGATAAATTACATTCACACCAAGCCCGCCCGCAAAAATGCCTTCCTTAGAATCCCGGGGTTGCTGCTTCATACTGTCTTCCTCGGCCTCTTCCATGTCAAGAGCCATAGCCGGGAAGGTATCAGTGATCAAATTGATCCAGAGTATATGAATAGGCGCGAATAACTGCCAATTGAACAGAGTGCCGATGAAGATCGCTATGACCTCGCTCAAATTGGAAGCCAGCAAAAACTGTATGGCCTTGCGGATATTCTCGTAAATCCTCCGGCCTTCCTCAACGGCGCATACAATGGTTGCAAAATTATCGTCCGCCAGCACCATGTCGGCCACATTCTTTGTCACGTCAGTGCCGGTGATGCCCATGCCTACGCCGATGTCGGCAGATTTCAGCGCCGGAGCATCGTTTACGCCATCGCCGGTCATGGCCGTTATCTTTCCCTTTTTACGCCAGGCGTTTACGACCCTGACCTTATGCTCCGGCTGAACGCGGGCGTACACCGAAATTTTTTCAAGAATTTTTTCAAAAGACCATTCCTTTCTTCATTCTCCCAATTTACTGAACGCGTATTATCAAAACCCTATAGCCACTTGAAAGCCGCTTTTTATTGCCCTGCCAATAGAGCAGCCGTTTTTATCAATCTCAATGACCTGGATGCCCTTTTTCCGAAGTGCGGGTATCATGGCGTTCCGCTCACCATTTGAAGTCATGATGACAATATCCGGCTTGCGTGCCGCAATATGCTCCGCTGTAACAGGTAAGCCTAAATGCACATCAACCTGATTACGCTTCATTTCATCTATAAACCATGTCACGGCATCCGCTAATTTTCCGTCGTTCATCTTTCCGCCCAACTCGTTCTTTCTTTCGCATAGAAAAACATTATGCCCTCGTTGTGACGCGGTAATGGCCGCCTGCATTCCGGCGGGGCCGCCGCCCACTATGACGATACTTTTACATTTCGCAGCCGGAGTCATATTGTGCTCGCTGTATTTACCCTCCTGACCAAGATAAGGATTGAGCGCGCAGACGATATGTCCTACATCCCGCATAGACTCACCTTCTTCTTCATCATAAAAAAATTTTCTGATTTCTTTTTCCCTTCCGAGCTGCGCTTTCATAGGCCAATACGGGTCACATATCAGTTGCTCTGATAATTCGATCAGATCGGCAGAACCCCTTGCAATAATCTCCGAGCATTGTTCCGGATCATTGAAGTCTACACTTTTCCCAACTGGAATTGTCAGGTTGGATTTGACCGTTTCGGAAAAACCGTTATCATTCTCTGATAAAATCAAGTAGCTTGCCCCGGACGCTTTCCAGCGTGTGACGGCGCTATCCTCCGGGGCTGGTCGTTCGCTGTGCGAAATGCTTACCCATGCAGCCGGGATATGAATCCCGATGATGAGTCTGCCGCCGTATCTTTCCGAAATACCCCGCACAAGCGCCTGGGCTTCCATGTCCTTTTGGTCTTCTTTGGAAAAATCAAGGGCTATACCGTCAAACCCGGCTTCACAGATTAATTCCGTTGTATCTTTAATGGTGCTAATGGAAGTATTGAGCCGTGCAACAACTCTTGTTCCATAGGTGTGAATGAGCTCGGAAAATTCCCTCCATGCAGCCCAACAAGTCTTGTCAAATACAAGGCAGGGTTCCAGCTCAATAAGGCCAGCCCCGCCTTTTGCGCGTTCCAAATAATAAGCCACAAGCTGAGTTGTCACTTTCCCATCTCTTGCGAAACCCGTCGTCGGCCCATGGAATATAATCCTGTTTTCTAAAGTATGATTGCCAAGTTGGATTTCGGAGAAAAGAGCATCATACATATCAATCACCTCGCCTGTCCCCCCAGAAAAATAACGCAACCGTACCAGGGCCTGTGTGGCATCCTATTGTCGTACCAATATTGTTGATTTCAACATGGCCGGTCAGGTTTGGAAAACGGCTCTCCACAAGATCGGCAACGGCACGGGCGTCATCATAACAATAAGCATGTGAAATATAGCATTTACCATTGTAATTCAGCCCGTCCGCCGCGTGTTTTTCCATTTGATTTACAATTTTTTCTATCACTTTTTCTTTGCCCCTGATTTTATAGCGGGGAATAAGTCGCCCAAGGCTATCCACATTCAACAGCGGACAGATATTTAACACAGTACCAACCCAGCCGGACGCCTTGGAAACACGCCCACCCTTGATATAAAAAGTAAGGTCTGTGGAGAAAAACCAATGCTGCAAGTCAAGTTTGTGATTGTTTGCCCAATCATATAATTCATCGATTCCCATTCCGGCATCGCGCAAATCCGCCAGCTTATCCATAAACAAGCCGTATCCTGAAGATGCACAAAGGGAATCTACCAGATATATTTTTCTATCGGGATAACTTTCAAGCAAGTCGATTCTCGCTACGTTGGCTGCGTTCATCACTCCGGTAATGCCGGAAGAAAGGCATACGTGAATAATGTCCATTCCCTGCTGCAAAAACGGTTCAAAATAGGAATAAAATTCACCTATACCAATTTGTGCCGTTTTTGTTTCCGCTCCGTTTGCCATTGCCTGATAAAACTCGTCAAGCGGAAAGGATTTTCCGAGATCATCCCAATACTCTTTTCCATCCAAATAATAATGGTAGCAGGCGAAAGGGAGTTCCCTGCTTTCAAAATGCTCCAGTGCCAGGTCCGCAGTGGAACAGCAACTGAGAATATATCCTTTTTCCTTATTAATTCCCATATTTGTTATCACATCTCCTATCCCTGCGAAGCGTTCCACAGTTTGTCGGCAACAGGCGTCCAGCAATCCGCCGTGCATTTGCATAACATTGTTTTTTCACTCATGATGTAACCTCTTTTCGTTTAGTATTTTTATAGGCCAGTTACCTATGCAAATATATTAGCATGACGAAAATATTTGATAAATCATCAAGAATCTGCGATTGTCGGCTTTTTACACAAAGGAGAAGGAATTGTCTGTTTTTTAGACAAACGATGTAATTTGTCTAAGGAATTACTAAATCAGCTTTTTAAGTGTATCGGCTAAAAGTTTCTTAGTCAGTTCAGGTTTTGGCATAGTGGCCTCCTTGTCCGAGGATAGATAGAAAACCCTCCATGGTTAAGCCATTGAAATACCAACCAATATCGACGCCTGTTAAAGCTGATCGCATCGAATCGTCTTCAAAACAACAACCTTTTAATTTTGCGGAAATTTCTTTGGTGTCGCCATTGCCAAAATAATCGCCAAAAAAACTAATGTTTTCAATAATTCCCTTTTTTGTAACATCAATATAGATTTCAAGTTTCCCGCATCCCTCTACACGGCGCGATTTTTGAATTGTATACGCGGGCGATGCTCCATAGTTCCATTCCCACCTGCGATACACCTCGTCGCGTAACTTCCGGACGGCCTGTTCTTCCTCTTGGGCCAGCACATATGTCTGCATATCATTTTCACGGAACATAAAATCACGCAAGGCATCCCTGAATTCTATGACCGATATATCCTTTCGTAAATAGGGCTTAATATTGGTTACTCTGCTCTTCACCGACTTGATGCCTTTAGACTCTATTTTATCTTTTGACACTTGTAATGCGTTCGCAACGAGCTGTAAATCTGAATCAAACATAATGGTTCCATGGTGCATTATGCGCCCCTTTTTCATATACTGAGCATTACCCGAGAATTTCTTTCCATCAATAGTCATATCATTGCGGCCAGAAATTTCAACCTCTACACCCATTGTTGCAAGCGCCCGCGCGACCGGTTTGCAAAACAAAGAAAAATCAAAATGACTTCCTTCATTATCATCTGTGATAAACGTGAAGCAGAGGTTGCCCAGATCGTGATAAACCGCTCCACCACCTGAAAGACGCCGCACAACCGTAATTCCCTTTTCCTTTACATATGCTGTGTTAATTTCAGCAATTGTGTTCTGGTGTTTTCCCACTACAATGGTATTGTTGTTCTGCCATAACATAAAATAACTGCAGCTGCGGTCAAGACAGTCAAATACATATTGTTCCAACGCAAGGTTGTAATAAGGATCCGTGCTATTACTTTGTATGTAATACATGTGCTCTATTCCCTCCTCAATAACATTTGATAAGACAACATCAGATGACTACGAACATCTGGATCATCAAGGTTGATTGAAATCATTTCATTGATCCGGCGCAACCTGTATTGAAGTGTATTTCTGTGAATATAGAGTCTGTCCGATGCCATCACAGTATTGCGTTCACATCGCAAATACATATAGATAGTGTCTAACAGCTGAGTACCGTTTTTGTCATCGTAGTCTTTCAAGGTAATTATGGCCGGATGACAAAGCTCTGTATTAGCTTCCAAATCCAGCAGCTGATCAGTCAGGTATGCCCATGCGTGGTCGTAACAAGCACTGAGTTGCATATCACCGCTCCTATACCGAATTGCAATTTGAGTTTGTTTATAATACGCAGGCAGGTTATCCCAATTCATGAAAGGAACTGAGACGCCACCCGCAAATTCCAACTTCCGCATACATTCTTCTATTTTAGGACGATAGATGATAAAGTTTTCCTCACTCATGATAGAAATCGGTTGATTGTTGTAAACAAATGTAATCGATTGCGGCAGATTCTTTTCGATCTGTCC
>Ga0153996_1000346_pt1 | contig 21572 bp, 15 predicted proteins | sample TSNC080MetaG_FD_104728 | JGI IMG/M metagenome (GOLD analysis project Ga0153996, IMG submission 104728) | Attine ant fungus gardens microbial communities from North Carolina, USA - TSNC080 MetaG | ecosystem: Host-associated > Fungi > Mycelium > Unclassified | place: USA: North Carolina, Lumber...
AAAAAAATAATTGACAGCTTGATGAAAATTTGATAGTATGAAAGATGCACTATTGTGGTGAGATATGCCTATCTTACGGTAGAAGTGTAAAATAGATCAAGATATAGGGGTGAATCGTCTATGGAGAATTACAGAATGCGCCCGGTGCAATCCGGCAAAGGCGTGCGAATGAGTTACTCGAGACAAAAAGAAGTTCTGGAAATGCCGAATCTGATTGAGATTCAGAAGGATTCATACCAGTGGTTCTTGGATGAAGGGTTAAAGGAGGTCTTTGACGACATTTCACCCATTGCTGATTTCAGCGGACATTTAAGCCTGGAATTCGTAGATTTTGCATTGTGCAGAAATGATGTAAAATATTCCATAGAGGAGTGCAAAGAGCGTGACGCTACTTTTGCGGCCCCCCTCAAGGTAAAAGTTCGTCTCATTAATGAGGAGACAAGTGAAATTAAAGAACACGAAATTTTTATGGGTGACCTGCCGCTGATGACAGAGACAGGCTCCTTTGTAATTAATGGTGCGGAGCGTGTTATCGTAAGTCAGCTGGTACGTTCTCCTGGTATTTATTACGGAATTGCCCATGACAAGATTGGTAAAAACCTGTATTCCTGCACGGTAATTCCGAACCGCGGCGCTTGGCTGGAGTATGAAACAGATTCGAACGATGTCTTTTATGTGCGTGTAGACCGGACCCGTAAGGTACCGGTAACCGTGCTGGTGCGTGCGCTTGGTGTGGGAACGAATCCGGAGATCCTGGAGCTCTTTGGTGAAGACCCGATGATTATGGCAAGTCTGGGCAAGGACACTGCCACGAATGCAGACGAAGGTCTGCTGGATCTCTATAAGAAGATTCGTCCCGGTGAGCCTCTCTACGTAGATAATGCGAGAAGCTTATTAGAGAGTATGTTCTTTGATCCCAGAAGATACGATCTTGCAAAGGTTGGCCGTTACAAATTCAATAAAAAGCTGCACTTTAAGAACCGCATTGTGGGTAAAATATTGGCGGAAGACGTAATTAATGCAGAGACCGGAGAAGTGTTTGGCGAGGCCGGCGCGGTCGTTACGAAGACGATGGCTGTGGATATCCAGGATGCCGGCGTTCCTTTTGTGTGGATTCAGGGAGAGGAAAGAAAAGTAAAAGTTCTTTCTAATATGATGGTAGATATCACCAAGCATGTAAGCTTTGACCCTATGGACTATGGCGTGCGGGAGAATGTATTCTATCCGGCGCTGGTATCCCTGATGCGGGAGTATCCGGGAGAGGAAGAGCTGGCAGCAGTCCTGCAGAAAAATTTGTCCATACTGATTCCGAAGCATATTACGAAAGAAGATATCTTTGCGTCGATCAATTACTGCATGCATTTGAGTGAGGGAATCGGTAATCACGATGATATTGACCATTTGGGCAACCGCCGTATCCGTGCGGTAGGAGAGTTGCTGCAGAATCAGTACCGCATTGGCCTGTCCCGCATGGAGAGGGTTGTGCGTGAACGTATGACCACACAGGACCAGGAGGATATTACGCCCCAGTCCTTAATTAATATTAAGCCCGTAACGGCAGCCGTGAAAGAGTTCTTCGGAAGCTCCCAGCTGTCCCAGTTTATGGATCAGAATAATCCGCTGGCAGAGCTGACTCACAAGCGGCGTCTGTCTGCGTTAGGGCCGGGTGGTCTGTCTCGTGACCGCGCAGGCTTCGAGGTTCGTGACGTTCACTATTCCCATTATGGAAGAATGTGCCCGATTGAGACCCCGGAAGGTCCGAATATCGGTTTAATTAACTCCCTGGCTACGTATGCCCGGGTAAATGAGTATGGTTTTATTGAAGCGCCTTATCGTATTGTGGATAAGACGGATCCTGAGAATCCGGTCGTAACCGACCAGGTAGTCTATATGACGGCGGATGAAGAGGATACCTTTATTGTCGCGCAGGCGAACTCCCCTCTGGATGAGGAAGGTCACTTTGTTAATAACAATGTAGCCGGTCGTTTTATGGAGGAGACCTCGGAATTCCAGAAGGCGAAAGTCGATCTGATGGACGTATCTCCTAAGATGGTATTCTCGGTAGCTACTTCCATGATTCCTTTCCTGGAGAACGATGACGCGAACCGGGCGCTGATGGGCTCAAACATGCAGCGTCAGGCAGTACCGCTGATGATGACGGAAACACCTATCGTCGGGACAGGAATGGAAGCGAAGGCTGCAGTAGACTCCGGCGTTTGTGTATTGGCAAGGAAGCCTGGTGTGATTGAGAGGGTGGATGCCCGAACGATCGTGGTAAAGACCGAAGAGGGCGCCAGAGAAGTTTATAATCTGACGAAGTTCAAGAGAAGCAACCAGAGCAACTGCTATAACCAGAAGCCTATTGTCAACAAGGGCCAGGTGATCGTAAAGGGCGATGTTCTGGCAGATGGCCCGGCGACTCAGGGCGGTGAAATCGGTCTGGGTAAGAATCCGTTGATTGGATTCATGACATGGGAAGGATATAATTACGAGGATGCCGTATTGTTGAGTGAGCGTCTGGTGCAGGACGATGTATATACGTCCATTCATATTGAAGAATACGAAGCAGAGGCGCGCGACACGAAGCTGGGGCCGGAAGAAATTACCCGTGACGTACCCGGTGTGGGGGATGAGTCCCTGAAGGACCTGGACGAGCGGGGAATTATCCGGATTGGTGCGGAGGTACGTGCCGGTGATATTCTGGTGGGCAAAGTTACGCCGAAGGGTGAGACGGAGCTGACGGCGGAAGAGCGCCTGCTGCGTGCGATCTTTGGCGAGAAGGCCCGTGAAGTCCGGGATACCTCTCTGAAGGTTCCTCATGGTGCTTATGGTATCGTCGTCGATGCGAAGGTATTTACGCGGGAGAACGGTGATGAGCTGTCCCCTGGTGTGAATGAGACAGTTCGCATTTATATAGCGCAGAAGAGAAAAATTTCCGTGGGAGATAAAATGGCGGGCCGCCATGGTAATAAGGGTGTTGTATCCCGTGTGCTGCCGGTAGAAGATATGCCGTATCTGCCCAATGGACGTCCGCTTGATATTGTATTGAATCCTCTGGGCGTGCCTTCCCGTATGAACATCGGACAGGTGCTGGAGACTCACTTGAGCCTGGCTTCCGAGGCTCTTGGATTTAAGGTGATTACACCGGTATTTGACGGTGCTAACGAGATTGACATTATGGACACCCTGGAGGTAGCCAATGATTATGTCAATACCGATTGGGAAGAATTTAAGAAGAAATACAAGGGAATTCTTCGCCCGGATGTTATAGAATACCTGGGCAATAACCTGGCACGCCGCGAGGTGTGGAAGGGTGTGCCGATTTCCCGTGATGGTAAAGTGCAGCTGCGCGACGGCCGTACCGGCGAAGACTTTGACAGCCGGGTTACCATTGGCCACATGCACTATCTGAAGCTTCACCATCTGGTAGATGATAAGATCCATGCCCGTTCGACCGGTCCCTACTCGCTGGTAACTCAGCAGCCTCTGGGCGGCAAAGCTCAGTTCGGCGGACAGCGTTTCGGTGAGATGGAGGTTTGGGCTCTGGAGGCATACGGCGCTGCTTATACGCTGCAGGAGATTCTGACTGTGAAGTCGGATGATGTAATCGGTCGTGTAAAGACTTATGAAGCCATTATTAAGGGCGGTAATATTCCTACGCCAGGCGTACCGGAATCCTTTAAAGTTCTGCTCAAAGAGCTGCAGTCTCTGGGACTGGATGTCAAGCTGCTCCGTGATGACGGAAGCGAGGTTGAGGTCAAAGAGAATGCCGAGTATGTAGAGAAGGATCTGCATTCTGTAATTGAAGGTGAACGGGATTTCCATCGTGATGAGTCTTACGGCGCTATGGGATACCAGGAGCAGGAATTCTCCGAAGAAGGTGAATTGGTGGATGTCGCCGATGAGCTGGAAATAGAAGAAGAGGATTTTGAATTGGAACCTGCGATAGAGCTTGACGGAGAATAGAGAGGAGATCGAATATGCCCGCAATGAATGAAGAAACTTACCAGCCTCTGGTATTTGATGCGATTAAAATTGGCTTAGCGTCTCCAGAGAAGATTCTGAGTTGGTCCCGGGGTGAAGTGAAAAAGCCGGAGACCATTAACTATAGGACCCTGAAACCGGAAAAGGAAGGGTTATTCTGTGAGCGCATCTTCGGTCCCAACAAGGACTGGGAGTGCCACTGCGGAAAGTATAAGAAAATCCGTTATAAGGGTGTAATTTGTGACCGCTGCGGCGTAGAAGTAACCAAAGCAAATGTGCGCCGTGAGCGTATGGGGCATATTGCACTGGCGGCTCCGGTATCCCATATCTGGTATTTTAAAGGAATTCCCAGCCGGATGGGTCTAATTTTGGACCTGTCCCCCAGAACGCTGGAGAAGGTGCTGTATTTTGCTTCTTACATTGTACTGGATAAAGGAAATACCGATCTGCAGTACAAACAGGTGCTTTCTGAGAAGGAATTTCGGGAAGCGGTAGACAAATGGGGTCGTACTTTCCGTGTGGGAATGGGTGCGGAAGCTATTCAGGAGCTGCTGCATGACATTGATCTGAAGAAGGACTCCGAGGATCTGCGGACTAAGCTGAAGGACGCATCTGGCCAGAAGCGTGCCCGGATTATTAAGCGTCTGGAAGTGGTGGAAGCCTTTAAAGGATCCGGCAATAAGCCGGAATGGATGATTATGGATGTAGTCCCGGTTATTCCTCCCGATCTGCGCCCGATGGTTCAGCTGGATGGCGGCCGTTTCGCCACCTCTGACCTGAATGATTTGTACCGTAGAATTATTAACCGTAACAACCGTCTGGCAAGACTGCTGGAGCTGGGCGCGCCGGATATTATTGTCCGCAATGAGAAGCGCATGCTTCAGGAAGCAGTAGACGCGCTGATTGATAATGGACGCCGTGGCCGTCCGGTGACAGGTCCCGGTAACCGTCCGTTAAAGTCTCTTTCGGATATGCTGAAAGGTAAGCAGGGACGTTTCCGTCAGAACCTGCTGGGGAAACGTGTTGATTATTCCGGCCGTTCCGTTATCGTAGTAGGTCCCGAGCTGAAGATTTACCAGTGCGGTCTGCCGAAGGAGATGGCAATTGAGTTGTTTAAGCCCTTCGTTATGAAAGAACTGGTGGGGAATGGAATTGCCCATAATATTAAGAGTGCCAAGAAGATGGTAGAGCGCCTTCAGTCTGAGGTGTTTGACGTACTGGAGGAAGTTATCAAGGAGCATCCGGTTATGCTGAACCGTGCCCCTACCTTGCACCGTCTGGGTATTCAGGCTTTCGAGCCGATTCTGGTCGAGGGAAAAGCAATTAAACTGCATCCGTTGGTATGTACTGCCTATAATGCTGATTTTGATGGAGATCAGATGGCTGTCCATCTGCCTTTGAGCGTAGAAGCGCAGGCGGAATGCCGCTTCCTGCTGCTCTCCCCCAATAACCTGCTGAAGCCTTCGGACGGCGGCCCTGTGGCCGTACCTTCCCAGGATATGGTATTGGGAATTTACTATCTGACGCAGGAGCGGGAAGGCGCTCTGGGAGAAGGCAAGTACTTTAAGGATATTAGTGAGGCAATTCTGGCTTATGAGAACGGACAGTTAAAGCTCCACGCCCGGATTAATGTACGTGTCACGAAGACCATGCCCGATGGTACGGTACTGTCCGGCAATGTGGATTCCACGCTGGGACGTTTCATTTTCAATGAAATTATTGAGCAGGACCTGGGCTTCGTAGACCGGAGTGTCCCGGGGAACGAGCTGAAGCTGGAAGTGGATTTCCACGTAGGCAAGAAGGGCCTGAAGCAGATCCTGGAGAAGGTTATCAATACCCATGGTACCACGAAGACCGCAGAGGTTCTGGACCTGATTAAGGCGATGGGCTACAAATATTCCACCCGTGCCGCCATGACCGTATCGGTTTCCGATATGACCGTGCCGGCGAAGAAGAAGGAACTGATTGCCCAGGCGCAGACGCAGGTGGATATGATTGGTAAGAACTTCCGCCGTGGCCTGATTACGGAGGAAGAGCGTTATAAGGAAGTCATCGAGACCTGGAAAGAGACTGATGATATTCTAACCAAGGAGCTGCTCGACGGCTTGGATAAATATAATAACATCTATATGATGGCGGATTCCGGTGCCCGTGGCTCCGATAAGCAGATTAAGCAGCTAGCCGGCATGCGTGGACTGATGGCCGATACGACCGGTCGTACCATTGAGCTGCCGATTAAGTCGAACTTCCGTGAAGGTCTGGACGTACTGGAGTACTTCATTTCCGCACATGGTGCCCGTAAGGGTCTGTCGGATACGGCCCTGCGTACGGCGGACTCCGGTTATTTGACGAGACGTCTGGTAGACGTTTCCCAGGATCTGATCATCCGCGAGATTGACTGTGCTGAGGGTGGTGAAATTCCCTTTCTGAAGATCTCTGCATTCATAGATGGTGAGGAAGTAATTGAGAGTTTACAGGAGAGAATTACCGGTCGTACCGTAGCCGAAGACATTGTCGATCCGGCTACCGGCGAGATTGTAGTGCCTGCGAACGAAATGATTACACCCCGGATGGCAGCGGCTGTAATGAAGACCGGTGTTACCAGCGTGAAGATCCGTAACGTGCTGACCTGTAAATCCCATGTGGGCGTTTGCTCTAAATGCTATGGTGCTAATCTGGCTACCGGTGAGCCGGTACAGGTGGGTGAAGCAGTGGGAATCATTGCGGCTCAGTCGATTGGTGAGCCTGGCACCCAGCTGACCATGCGTACCTTCCATACAGGCGGCGTGGCCGGTGACGATATTACTCAGGGTCTTCCCCGTGTAGAGGAGTTGTTTGAGGCCAGAAAGCCGAAGGGACTTGCAATCATTGCGGAGATTGGCGGCGAGGCTTATATTAAGGATACAAAGAAAAAGCGTGAGATCGTAATTACGGATAATAAAAACGGGGACAGCAAGACCTATCTGATCCCTTATGGTTCCCGTATTAAGATCCAGGATGGTGTTATTCTGGATCCGGGCGACGAGCTGACCGAAGGTAGTATTAACCCTCATGATCTGTTAAAGATCAAAGGCGTTCGGGCCGTACAGGATTATATGATCCGTGAGGTGCAGCGCGTATACCGGCTGCAGGGTGTAGAAATCAACGATAAGCATATCGAGGTTATTGTACGTCAGATGCTGAAGAAGGTGAAGATTGAAGCCAGCGGAGACAGTGATGTACTGCCTGGTACTTCCATGGATGTCCTGGATTACAACGATATGAATGAGGATCTGCTCACAGAGGGCAAGGAGCCTGCGGAAGGCAAGCAGGTAATGCTGGGTATCACGAAAGCATCTCTGGCTACGAACTCCTTCCTGTCGGCGGCATCCTTCCAGGAGACTACGAAAGTTCTGACAGAGGCCGCAATTAACGGTAAGATTGATCCGCTGATCGGCCTAAAGGAGAACGTAATCATTGGTAAACTGATTCCGGCCGGAACCGGTATGAAGAAATATCGTTCCGTGGTGTTGGATACCGATGGAAGTGATTTGCTGGAGAATATGGGGCTCATGGAGTCCTCTTATGGCGGAGCTCCGGAAGAAATGGAGATGGAGCTTATGGACGGTGAGGATGATTTTCTGTTGGATCCTGACGATGAGGATGACGAAGATTTAGAAATTGAATTAAATGAGGAAGACTAAGAAGATTAGAATTCTTTGGCTAAAAGAGCTCTACGGTGGAGAGATTTACCGCAGAGCTTTTTCCTCGAGGAAGCAGGCGCATAAAAAAATAAAGCCAATAATAAAAAAACTTTAGAAAAGATTGCGAAACACTTGACAAACAAAGTAATCTTTACTATAATTCACATATGTTTAGCGAAGGCGCTATGGGTGTGCACCCCATAGCGCCTTTCTCTTCTCCTGTACAGGTTCCGCGGGCCGGCAGAGGGCAATAACTTATGGCCATTCGGCCAATAATAAGGAGTACCCAAAGGGCATAACATATGGCCATTCGGCCAATAATAAGGAGTACCCAAAGGGCATAACATATGGCCATTCGGCCAATAATAAGGAGGTTTTTAGGATGGAATTTTCTGCAGTAAATACAATCTGGATTTTGCTGGGGGCAGCGCTGGTATTCTTTATGCAGGCGGGCTTTGCGATGGTGGAGACTGGCTTTACAAGGGCGAAAAACGCCGGTAATATTATTATGAAGAACCTTATGGACTTTGCAATTGGAACGCCCCTCTTCTGGCTTTTTGGTTTTGGCCTGATGTTTGGCGGAGGCGGTGCACTGATTGGTAATCTGGATCCGATGGTATTGGGGGACTATTCGGCAATTCTTCCAGAAGGGGTGCCGCTCCCGGCCTTCTTGATTTTTCAGACGGTGTTCTGTGCAACAGCGGCAACAATTGTGTCGGGAGCGATGGCGGAACGAACCAAGTTCTCTAGCTATTGTATCTATAGTGCCATTATCAGTCTGGTAGTATATCCGATCTCAGGGCATTGGATCTGGGGCGGCGGATGGCTTGCTGCGTTGGGCTTCCATGATTTTGCCGGCTCTACTGCTGTACATATGGTAGGGGGCATGGCAGCTTTGGCAGGAGCCAAGATTCTTGGCCCACGTATTGGTAAATATGGCAAAGATGGCAAGTCCAAAGCTATCCCGGGGCACAGCCTGACCTTAGGCGCGTTAGGGGTCTTCATTTTGTGGTTCTGCTGGTTTGGGTTTAATGGCTGCTCCACTGTATCCATGACCGGGGACGAAAGTATTTTCGCGGCAGGAAGTATCTTTGTTACGACGAATTTGGCGGCGGCTACCGCCACGCTTTCCACGATGATTATCACCTGGGTTCGTTACGGAAAGCCGGATATTTCAATGACCCTGAATGGATCACTGGCCGGTCTGGTTGCAATAACGGCAGGCTGTGATATAGTGGATCCCCTGGGAGCCTTTTTCATTGGTCTAATTGCTTCCTTTGTAGTAGTGTTCGGTATTGAGTTCATAGATAAAGTTTTAAAAGTGGATGATCCGGTGGGCGCGATCGGGGTTCATGGTCTTTGCGGGGCAGCCGGTACCATTCTGACAGGCTTGTTTGCTAAGTACCTTACGGATGATGCCGGCCAGTCGATGGGCCTGTTATATGGTGGCAATGTCTCTTTCCTGGGTACCCAGGCTCTGGGTGTTATAGTGGTGGCAGTGTATGTATTGGTTGTGATGAGCGCTGTGTTTCTCCTTATGAAGCATACCGTAGGCCTGAGAGCCAGTGAGGAAGAAGAACGTAAGGGTCTGGACTCTACGGAGCATGGAATTACTAGTTCTTACGCAGACTTCATGCCTAGTGAAACGGTTTTGGGAAGGAAGGCTCCCGTCCTGGCAGCTTCGGTTCCGGTGGAAGAGGCGATTACGGTTATTCGGGAGACAGCAGGAGAAACGGCTTCTTCCGGGAGAAAGATGACAAAGGTCGAGATTATTGCGAATTCGGCAAAATTTGATCAGCTGAAGAATGCGTTAACCGCTATCGGCGTAACGGGGATGACAGTCACGAATGTATTGGGCTGCGGCACTCAGAAAGGCCGCATGGAGTATTACCGTGGCGCTCCTGTTGAGACGCAGCTGCTCCCGAAGATGCAGGTGGAGATCGTGGTATCCAAGGTACCGGTAGAGCAGGTCATAGAAACGGCGAAAAAAGTACTTTACACCGGTCATATCGGGGACGGTAAAATCTTCCTGTACAATGTGGAAAACGTGGTGAAAATCCGCACCGGCGAAGAAGGATACGATGCTCTGCAGGACGAGGAAGAGAAATAGGTCGGGTTGGTTGCCCGAAACCCTTGATTTAACGTGATTTTTCACAAAATACACCTTGACTTATCTAATTCTTATGCTATAATGAGAAGGCGCGTGATTTGAAGCGTCTTCTTTTTGTGTAAGAGGATGTATGTGCGCAGCAATAAAAATAATCATAGGAGGTAAAAAGTATGCCCACATTCAATCAGTTAGTGAGAAAAGGCAGAAAGACTACGGAGAAAAAGTCTACAGCGCCTGCTCTGCAGAAGGGATATAATTCCCTGCACAAGAGAGCGACGGATGCATCGGCCCCTCAGAAGAGAGGTGTCTGCACCGCTGTTAAGACTACGACCCCGAAGAAGCCGAACTCCGCTCTGCGTAAGATTGCCAGAGTCCGTCTTTCGAACGGAATTGAAGTAACGAGCTATATTCCCGGTGAAGGCCACAACCTTCAGGAGCATAGCGTAGTGCTGGTTAGAGGCGGAAGAGTTAAGGATCTGCCCGGTACCCGTTACCATATCGTTCGTGGTACGCTGGATACGGCTGGTGTTGCCAACCGTAAGCAGGCCCGTTCCAAGTACGGCGCTAAGAGACCGAAGAAATAAGGTCTCCTGACTCGAGTAACACACAGTCTAACTGTTTAAGACGTTGCCGGAATGTAGGCGTATTTTGAAACCATTTCAAATAAGTTCTATGTCCCAGGCCAGACACATTATGCAATTGACATGTGAGTACCGATGAATTAAAAACCCCCATATTTCCGGGGACATTATTTAAGGAGGGAAGTAACGTGCCACGTAAAGGACATATCCAAAAAAGAGACGTATTAGCCGATCCCCTTTACAACAATAAGGTTGTAACAAAGCTGATTAATAACATCATGCTGGACGGTAAAAAAGGCGTTGCTCAGAAGATTGTATACGGTGCCTTCAAGCAGGTTGAGGAGAAATCCGGTAAGCCTGCACTGGAAGCTTTTGAAGAGGCGATGACGAACATCATGCCGGTTCTGGAAGTAAAGGCAAAGCGTATCGGCGGAGCAACCTACCAGGTGCCCATCGAGGTAAGGCCTGAGAGACGTCAGGCGCTGGCTCTTCGCTGGCTGACAATGTTCGCCCGCAAGAGAGGCGAAAAAACGATGGAAGACAGACTGGCCAACGAGATTCTTGACGCATCTAATAACACGGGCGCCTCTGTAAAGAGAAAAGAAGACATGCATAAGATGGCAGAAGCCAACAGGGCCTTTGCACATTACCGCTTTTAGTTAGGAGGAAGCACCTGTGGCTGGAAGAGAATATCCGTTGGAAAGAACCAGAAATATTGGTATTATGGCGCACATCGATGCGGGTAAAACCACATTGACCGAGCGTATCTTATACTATACTGGTGTGAATTACAAAATCGGTAATACCCATGAGGGTACTGCCACCATGGACTGGATGGAGCAGGAGCAGGAGCGTGGTATCACAATCACATCTGCTGCGACCACCTGCCACTGGACCATGGAGAAAGACGCAAAGCCGGCACCCGGCGCGCTGGAGCACCGTATCAATATCATTGATACACCCGGACACGTTGACTTTACCGTAGAGGTAGAGCGTTCTCTGCGTGTACTGGACGGAGCCGTTGGCGTGTTCTGTGCCAAGGGCGGTGTAGAGCCTCAGTCTGAGAACGTATGGCGTCAGGCTGACACCTACAACGTACCGAGAATGGCATTTATTAATAAGATGGACATTATGGGCGCGGACTTCTTCGGTGCTGTGGACCAGATCCGTAACCGTTTGGGCAAGAATGCAATCTGTACGCAGCTGCCGATTGGTAAGGAAGATGAGTTCAAAGGCATTATCGACCTGTTTGAAATGCAGGCGTATATCTATAATGATGACAAGGGCGAGGATATTACCATCTCGGAGATTCCTGCAGATATGCTGGATGAAGCCGAGCTGTACCGCACCGAGCTGACCGAGAAGATCTGCGAGCTGGATGACGATTTGATGATGCTATACCTGGAGGGCGAAGAGCCTTCCGTAGAGCAATTAAAAGCCGCTCTGAGAAAAGCAACCTGCGAGTGTACCGCAATTCCTGTATGCTGCGGTTCTGCTTACCGTAACAGAGGTGTTCAGAAGCTGTTGAACGCGGTTCTGGAGTTTATGCCCTCCCCCATTGATATCCCGGCCATCCAAGGTGTAGATATGGATGGCAATGAAATGGAGAGGCATTCTTCCGATGATGAACCGTTCTCGGCCCTGGCATTTAAGATTATGACCGATCCCTTTGTCGGCAAGCTGGCATTCTTCCGTGTGTATTCCGGTACGATGAACTCCGGTTCCTACGTGCTGAACGCAACGAAGGGCAAGAAGGAGCGCGTAGGCCGTATCCTGCAGATGCATGCGAACAAGAGAGAAGAAATCGCGAAGGTATACTCCGGTGACATTGCTGCCGCAGTAGGCCTGAAAATAACCACTACCGGTGACACGATCTGTGACGACCAGCATCCGGTAATCCTGGAGTCCATGGTATTCCCGGAACCCGTTATCGACATTGCAATCGAGCCTAAGACCAAGGCAGGTCAGGATAAGATGGGCGAAGCTCTTGCCAAGCTGGCAGAAGAAGATCCCACTTTCCGCGTTTCTTCGAATAAAGAGACAGGGCAGACCGTTATCGCCGGTATGGGCGAGCTGCATCTGGAGATTATCGTAGACCGTCTTCTGCGTGAGTTCAAAGTGGAGGCAAATGTAGGTGCCCCTCAGGTTGCTTACAAGGAAGGCTTCACTAAGACCGTAGAGGTAGACAGCAAGTACGCCAAGCAGTCCGGCGGACGCGGTCAGTACGGTCACTGTAAAGTACGCTTTGAGCCCATGGATGCCAACGCTGAGAAGACCTTTGAATTCGCTTCTGAGGTAGTCGGCGGTTCCATCCCGAAGGAATACATTCCTGCGGTTGGCAATGGTATCGAAGAGGCTACCAAGGCTGGTATTCTGGCAGGCTACCCTGTACTGGGTGTCAGAGCAGTCGTATACGACGGTTCCTACCACGAAGTAGACTCCAGTGAAATGGCCTTTAAGATTGCCGGTTCCATGGCGTTTAAGGATGCCATGAATAAGGCTGGCTGCGTAATCCTCGAGCCCATCATGCGTGTGGAAGTTACGACTCCCGAAGATTATATGGGTGACGTAATCGGCGATGTTAACAGCCGCCGCGGACGTATTGAAGGTATGGAGGATATCGGCGGAGGCAAGATGATCCGCGGATTCGTTCCACTGGCAGAAATGTTCGGCTATGCCACCGACCTGCGTTCCAAAACCCAGGGCCGTGGAGCGTATTCGATGTTCTTCGAGAAGTACGAACCTGCACCGAAGTCCGTACAGGAAAAAATTATTGCAAACAAGCAAAAATAGCTTGAAAAACTGTGGGTTATGCAATATAATAGTCACAGTCTAAATTAATGGTAAAGAAATGAATTATCTGTCCCTGGAGAAGGGCAAAAATAAGGAGGACATTCCAAAATGGCTAAAGCTAAATTTCAAAGAACGAAACCCCATTGTAACATTGGAACAATTGGCCACGTTGACCATGGTAAGACCACTCTGACCGCTGCTATTACCTACACTCTGAACAAGAGACTGGGGACCGGCGAAGCGGTAGCTTTCGATAAAATCGATAAGGCTCCCGAAGAGAGAGAGCGTGGGATCACCATCTCTACTTCTCACGTTGAGTATGAGACCGAGAAAAGACATTATGCACACGTTGACTGCCCCGGCCATGCCGACTACGTTAAGAACATGATCACCGGTGCTGCTCAGATGGATGGCGCTATCCTGGTAGTAGCTGCTACCGATGGTGTTATGGCTCAGACTCGTGAGCACATCCTGCTGGCTCGCCAGGTAGGTGTTCCTTACGTTGTAGTATTCATGAACAAGTGTGATATGGTAGAAGACGAAGAGCTGCTGGAGCTGGTAGACATGGAGATCCGTGAGCTGCTGAACGAGTACGAGTTCCCGGGCGACGACACTCCGATCATTCAGGGTTCCGCGCTGAAGGCTCTGGAAGATCCCGACAGCCAGTGGGGAGACAAAATCCTTGAGCTGATGAACTCTATTGATGAGTATATTCCGGATCCCGTAAGAGAAACCGAAAAGCCTTTCCTGATGCCTGTTGAGGACGTATTCTCTATCACCGGCCGTGGTACTGTTGCTACCGGCAGAATTGAGCGCGGCAAAGTCCACGTATCGGATGAAGTAGAAATCGTTGGTATCCGTGAGGAGACCCGTAAAGTCGTTTGTACCGGTGTAGAGATGTTCCACAAGCTGCTGGACGAAGGTCAGGCTGGTGACAACATCGGGGCGCTGCTGCGTGGCGTACAGAGAACGGAGATCGAAAGAGGACAGGTTCTGGCTAAACCCGGTTCCATCACCCCTCACAGCAAGTTCACCGCTCAGGTATACGTTCTGTCCAAGGACGAGGGTGGACGTCACACACCTTTCTTTAACAATTACAGACCTCAGTTCTACTTCAGAACAACCGACGTTACCGGCGTTTGCCAGCTGCCTGAAGGCGTAGAAATGTGCATGCCTGGTGACAACGTTGAAATGAGCGTTGAACTGATCACGAAAGTAGCTATGGATCAGGGTCTGCGTTTCGCTATCCGTGAAGGTGGCAGAACCGTAGGAGCCGGAACCGTGGCCGCTATTATCGAGTGACTTTGAGTCAGAGCGACTGTAGCAAATAAAAGTAAGACCCGCCGGGGAAATGTTCACATTTCCCCGGCGGGTCTTACTTTTATTTGCACGCAGGCATTCTGCGAATGCCCGCGAGCAGCTTGAAAAAGAGCGCCAACATCAACAAACACGCAGCCATAAATCCTCCTGCGCTCTTTTTCAAGCTGCTCAGACGCGTAGAGCCCTACCCAAGCCTCGCCTTCTGAGCGGCCAGATACACAAATAGCCTTGTAGAAGTAAAGAATTTGTGATACAGTAAAAACATATAAAACATAAGTAAGCGAAAGGATTAAAACTTATGGCAGAGAATCAAAATCAGGATGCAGAGAGCAGAAAAGAGGAGAAGGAACAGGAACAGAAGATAGGACTGGTTTGGAAGGACCGTAAGCATTGGATGTGGTTCCCTTTTTCTTTCACAAAATATTGGATTGAAAATGGAAGATTACATACAGAGCGAGGATTTTTTCACACCACTGAGAATGAATGCCTACTGTACCGGATTACTGATGTCAGCCTCCGCCGTACACTGGGCAACAAACTGTTTGGTACCGGCACCATTCGTCTTACGACCCGGGATGTCAGTGACCCGACCATTCATCTGACCAATATCGTGAATCCCAGAGGGGTCAAGAGTATGATCAGCGAAATGGTGGAGAAGGCGCGAATCGATACCCGTTCCGTAGGGCGGGAGTTATATGGCAGTGCCCATATAGGGGTGCCTGATATGGAAGCAGATCCCGATTGGGGAGATGCTCCCGGTGGACATATGCATTAATCTTAGAATGGACACTACACTGGTACACTGTACACTACCCAATTCCGGAACGATAAAATCAATATTTGTAAAAGGAAAAACCGGCCAGACAGTTTCTTGGTATTGTCTGGCCGGTTCAATTTTAAGTTATGGAAGTAATCCCTTTGACTGCAGATATTCTTTTGACACATCCTCAACCTTCTTGCCGTCAACATCTACAGCATACGTTAAATCTACCATATCTTCATCGGTAAAAATGCCGCCCAGCTTATTCAAAACTTCTTCCAGGTTCGGAGCAGAATCTTTTAGACGTTCAAACAAATCATTTCTCACGAGCAAAGCTCCGTTATACTCAGGAAAGAAGGATAAGTCATCTTCCAATACCTTAAGCTGGGCCTTACGATTTAAGCCATCGGTTGCATATACTACGGTAACATCAATGCTCTTGCTTTCTACCGCAGAGTATTTAAGGCTCAAATCAATCTGCTTGGCTTCTTTGAAATTCAAACCGTAGAATGCAACAAACGGATTGTATTTCGCGCTTCCTTCTTCAGTAAAGAAATCATGCTCTGCGCCAAATACTAATTGATCCGCTACAGGTATCAAATCGCTGATCGTATTCAAATTGTACTGATCCGCAATTTCCAGAGGTACTCCAATGGCATATGTATTGTTAATTCCCAGTTTATCGAGCAGACGTACTCCTTTCTCTTCCGCCTGTTCATTGGCAAAATCATAGAGCGCTGTACCATCCGGGACATCCGAAGGATCCAGATGTAAGAAGGTGGTCAATAAGGTTCCGTCATAGCTGTTTAGAATATCACTGCTACCTCCAACTAATTCACTAAACGCATTGGCCGGTGCCATTTCATCCTTAATCGTAACCTTTGCGTCGGTATATTCCTCCACAAGCAGCTTAACCATCTGATGAATGATACGCATTTCAGAAAACTGTCCCTCATAAATCGTTATCGTATCTTCTTTTGAGGTACTGCCACAAGCAGTGAGTGAAATGAGCATCATCGCTGCCAAAATTCCTGTTACAAATCTTCTTTTCTTCATCTTAATTTCCTTTCCTCTTTCTGGGGGGTTGAAAAACGTCGGCGCAATTGTTTTTCAATCATGGACATAATGGAATCCAGTAAAATTGCCATGAGCATTAATGCTACGGTACTGGATAGTATCATTTGCATATTTGAAATGTGGATTCCACGGTAGATGGTACTGCCAAGGCCTCCACCGCCTACGAAGGTAGCAAATACGGCAACTCCCACGGCAGTAACCGTAGCAATGCGGATTCCCGTGAAAATCAAAGGAAAAGCAATTGGCATTTCCACATGAATTAACCGATAGAACCGGGTCATCCCCATCCCTTTTGCGACTTCTTTCACGGCAGGATCCACTTCGCAGAGGCCGAGACAAGTATTCTGTACCACAGGGAGCAAGGAATACAGTACCAATCCGATAATCACGGTTAGTTTCCCTGCACCAAGGAAAACCATGATAAAACCCAGCAAAGCCATAGCGGGTATGGTCTGCAGTATCTCTACAATAGAGAGAATGAGTTTGCGGATAGGATTATATAAATAAGCGCATACGCCAAGTGGTACACCTGTTAAAATGGAAAAAATTACAGATAGCAGTACGATATAAAAATGTTCTAGAACCGTAGTCATCGTCATTTTTCACTCCTCCTCAGTGGCTTGGGTATTAATAGCTTCTTGAGTAAGTCGATCAATTGGCTGAAAACGATTGCTAAAATGGCAGCTGGAATGGCACCGGCAAGAATCAACGTATTGTTATTGCTGCCGACACCGGAATAGATAAAATCACCCAGGCCGCCGAGACCGATCATAGCGGCCAGTACGGCCCAGCTTACCGTATAAACCGTGGAAATCCTAAGTCCGCTGATGATGGATGGAAGCGCCAGCGGAACTTCTACCCGCTTAAGGATCTGAAAAGAAGACATCCCACAGCCTTTAGCAGCTTCCACGTATTCCTGGGGAACCTCCTTAATACCTACATATGTATTTTTCAATATAGGAAAGATTGCATAAATTGTTAAGGCTATGATGACCGTTTTAGGGACCATCCCCAAATACAGAAATAATACTCCAATAAAGACAATTCCGGGAATGGTTTGAAAAATCGAGATAACAGGTAGTATTACCGGTGCCCACCGAGGCAAACGAGAGAGTAGAATTCCGATAAAAACAGCAATTACAAAGGCAAGGGATACGGATATCAACACGTAGGCTATATGAGTTCCTGTGGCCGATAAGAGTTTTTCGCCGTAAAGTGAAAAGAATTGTTTCATAGAGCATCCCCCCATACGACATCCGCCAGAGCTTTTGCCATGCTGGTTTTGGTCACGATACCAGCAATTGTATCATCGGGGTTCAGTACGACAACATAGTCTTCCGTGCTGTTCAAAAGCTTATCAAAACATTCCTGGGCATCTTCGTCAACATAAGAAACGGCGTGGTTCTGCGTAATCAGCGGTTCAATGGTTTTCATTTCATTCGCCTGTGTTTTTACGGCCTTGATATTTTTAATGGAAACCGTACCGGCATACGTGTCATCGAGATTTTTCACAAGAAGAGTGTCGACGTTTTTTCGAGCCATAAGGTCAACGGATTCTCGGATACCTTTGGTTCTATAAGCGGATAAAATGTTTGCGCGCATGACATCGGCAGAGGTCTGGGGCTGCTGCCCATTGTAGGCACTATGTTTGCCCATAAAACTGCGTATTAAATCATCAGCAGGATTTTGGAGCATTTCTTCGGGAGTTGCGATTTGGATGATATGGCCTTTGTTCATAAAGATAATCTTATCTGCCAGATTAAGCGCTTCGTCCATGTCATGGGTAACAAAGACAATGGTTTTATTCAATTTTTGCTGCAGCCTGCGTACTTCATCCTGCAGCACGCTGCGTGTCATGGGATCCAGGGCGCCGAATGGCTCGTCCATCAGTACAATTGGCGGGGAGGCTGCCAGAGCCCGCAGTACGCCGATTCGCTGCTGTTGTCCACCGGATAACTGAGACGGATATTTGTGAGCATATTCCTCATAAGGCATGTTGACCAGCTCGAGCATCTCGTGCACAATATGATTGCTTTTTTCCTTTTCATATTTCAAAAGCTTAGGAACAACACATATATTCTGCTCTACCGTCATATTGGGAAACAGGCCGATTTGTTGAATGACATAACCAATGGAGCGCCGCAACGTGACCTTATCAATCTGGGAAGTATCTTCTCCATCAATAAGGATCTTTCCGCTGTCGAGTTCGATCAGCCGGTTAATGGTCTTCAACGTAGTGGTCTTTCCACATCCGCTTGGACCGATTAGAACCGTAAATTCGCCTGTCCCGATTTCAAAAGTTAAATTGTCCAGGACGAGCGAATCTCCGTAGCGTTTGCTCACAGATTCAAAACTAATCATGTACTACTCCTTCCAATAATGCAGTATTTGGGGGATCTGTAATATTATTCCTATAGATTAGTATACAGATTTTCCGGCCTTTTGTCAAATCCGCTTTATTTTTTTAACGGGTCACAGTTCACATACGGCTCAAAATGTGTTATGATTAGCAAAATGACGCATATAAAGTGAAGGTGTACAACCGGATGGCCATTGGCCTGTAATGAAAGGAAATTTATGAAAACAGTTAAAAGTGATCAGGCTTTGCCTGCTTTACCGATCCCGGAATTAACGGATACATGTCAAAGCCTCAAACAAATGATAAAACCACTAGTAGATCGAAAGCAATGGGAGGAGACCTGCTGTCTCTTAGATCAATTTTCGGAAGAAGGGGGTGCCGGAGAGAAACTCCAGCAATTGCTTCAGCAATGGAAAGCAGGATTGCCGGTGAACAGCAGCTGGCTGCGTCCTATTTGGGAGGATAAGTATTTGTCTTATCGAGGATCGCTTCCCATGAATTTGAACTATTGTTTACAATTAAGTTCTTCTAAGGATGCCGGTGTGGAATTAGCACGATGGATCACAGGACTTTGCTATTGCATCAGGCAATTGAAAGAGGGGAGCCTTTCTCCCGAAATGTCAAAGAGTGGTTATATGAGCATGGATATGCTTGCCCATGTCATATATACCAGGATTCCAGGGAAAATAAAAGATATACCGTATGCCCCCTCTTTGTCCGACCCAATGACAGCGGCTGTGGTTTGTCAGGGACATTGGTTTATTCTGTCACTGACAGATCACGAAGGTGAAATTATTTCGCCAGGTACGATTCAAAGTGCCTTCAATCAAATCAGAATTCAGACCGAAAACCTGGTTCCCGCGAATCCGGTCGGTGCTATGACTACTTTTGACAGGGGACAGGCCTGCTCGCTGCGGGAGTCTCTGCAGGAAACGCTATTAAACAGATTAAGTTTAGGGCGTATTGAAAACGCTCTTTTTGTAGTTTGTCTGGATGAATTTACAGAAGACGAGAAGGCCGTCACTTCCCAAATATTGGGTGGGGATGCGGCAAATCGATGGTATGATAAATCTTTGCAGATCATCTTTACCGGTAATCGGATGGGACTGAATTTTGAACATTCCGGATGTGACGCAAGTATTTGGTCTTATCTGCTGGCGCAGACGGAGGGGTTTCTTTCGGAACAATCATACCGGAAGCAGGATATCCAAGGTGCCCCGCAGATCAGCCTTTTGGAATGGGACATTGCAGATGCTCTGGCAGAACGGTTAAAAAATGCAAGAGATGAATTTTTTAACCTGACAAATGAGATCTCCATTAGTCAAAGAAAACTAAGAAGTGTTTCAAAAGAATTGATCAAATCAAAAAATTGCAGTCCGGATGCCTTTGTACAGCTTTTATTTCAGGCTTCTTATTATAAGCTGACAGGATGTTTCCGCTCGGTGTATGAAGCCGTATCTACCAGGAAGTTTTATCAGGGCAGAACGGATTGTGTTCGCTCGTGTACCGAAGAATCCGTAACGTTTATAGAGGCCTTAGTACGGCACAGGGAAAAAACGATCCTGCAGCAGCTGTTTCGCAGTGCAGAAGCTTCTCATAAAAAACAGGTGAGGCAAAGCCAAAATGCTTATGGTGCAGAGAGGCATATGGCTGGGTTATCGGCCATGCGTGGTATGTATCAAAATACACAAAAAGGCGTAGGACTTGAGGATACAGGTTTTTTGGATTCAGCAGGTTATCAAGCGCTTTGTAAAGATACCCTCTCCACAAGCAGTATTACGGGTCCTTCGATTGACTTCTTTGGCTTCGCGCCGGTAGTGGCGGACGGCTTGGGAATTGGGTATGGTCTGAAGGAAGACGCGTTGCAGCTTATGGTCTCCTCTTACAAGAAAAGCGGGATAGAGCCGGAAGAGTTTATCCATACATTAGAAGAAACGGCAGAGGAATTTTTTCGTATACTCTAATTTTCCCAGCGTCCGGAAGCGCCGCAGGGTAGCACCAGCCCATTAGACTCCACCGGCAGTCCAACTTCATCGGCACTAATCTTTCCCTGAAATTTTGAAGCAACCTCGATTCCCAACAAATAGGAGAGTACAGAGGGCGCCAACCCCGTCGTATAGGAATTAATCAAGAAAAACAGAGGCTTGTCCGACAGCAGCTTCGCACAGGATGCTACCAGAGGATGGACTGCATCCTCGATCTTCCAGATCTCGCCCTTAGGGCCTCTTCCATAAGAGGGCGGATCCATGATAACCGCTTCATAGGTATTACCCCGGCGGATTTCTCTTTCTACGAATTTCATGCAGTCATCTACAATCCAGCGAATCGGAGCAGACTCCAAGCCGCTGGATTTGGCATTTTCCTTGGCCCAGGTCACCATACCCTTAGAGGCATCCACATGGGTAACCGACGCGCCGGCTTCGGCTGCCGCTAACGTGGCGCCGCCAGTGTAGGCAAAGAGATTTAGCACCCGGACCGGACGTCCTGCAGAGCGTATTTTCCGGGAAAACCAGTCCCAGTTAGCCGCCTGCTCCGGGAACAAGCCGGTATGTTTGAAGTTAAAAGGCTTTAGGTTAAAGGCCAGATTCTTATACTGAATGGTCCATTGCTCCGGCAGATCAAAGAATTGCCACTCGCCGCCGCCTTTGGCACTGCGGTGATAGTGAGCATTCGGCTTCTTCCAGCCGGGGTGCTTCTTCGGTGTATTCCAAAGTACCTGAGGGTCCGGACGCACCAGCAGATACTTCCCCCAGTGCTCCAGTTTCTCCCCTCCACAGGTATCAATTATGCCATAATCGTTCCAATTTTCCGCTATCCACATAGAAAAACCTCATCTCATTAGCTGTTCAAAATCTCATGCTAGTATAGCACGAAACCAGAGAAAATTTCCACTTGAAATTTGCAA
>Ga0153996_1000347_pt1 | contig 21554 bp, 21 predicted proteins | sample TSNC080MetaG_FD_104728 | JGI IMG/M metagenome (GOLD analysis project Ga0153996, IMG submission 104728) | Attine ant fungus gardens microbial communities from North Carolina, USA - TSNC080 MetaG | ecosystem: Host-associated > Fungi > Mycelium > Unclassified | place: USA: North Carolina, Lumber...
CCGGCCGGTGTCGATAACGGTGAGGTTCCACCCGTTCCCATTCCGAACACGGCAGTTAAGCTCACTTGTGCTGACAATACTTGGGGGGCAGCCCCCTGGAAAGATAAGTAGGCGCCGGCTCAATACAAAACATGATTGGCATTTATACTGGTCATGTTTTGTCTTATTCCTCAATAGCTCAGTTGGTAGAGCATGCGGCTGTTAACCGCAGGGTCGTTGGTTCGAGTCCAACTTGGGGAGCCAAGGTATGATGACATGCCGTTTGATTAAAGCGGCATGTCGCTTGCCCTTTGTTGAGGGCCATTAGCTCAGTTGGTTAGAGCAACCGGCTCATAACCGGTCGGTCCGGGGTTCGAGTCCCTGATGGCCCACCAATTGCATTGGATGATGTGAAGAGGTGGAAGGGTGATTTCCCAATTTGCCGTTTTACAGAGTTTCCCGCCACCGAGTCGAATATAGGGGTATAGCTCAGTTGGTAGAGCAGCGGTCTCCAAAACCGCGTGCCGAGGGTTCAAGTCCTTCTACCCCTGCCAGTGTGCTGATATAGCTCAGTCGGCAGAGCACATCCTTGGTAAGGGAGAGTACATCTCCCCCAAGGATGACAGCGATTATTAGGTTTTTGACAGCAATTTAGTAATTCAGAGATTGTGCAAACAAGAAATACCTCATTAATAAGCCATTTGCTGATATAGCTCAGTCGGCAGAGCACATCCTTGGTAAGGATGAGGTCACGCGTTCGAATCGCGTTATCAGCTCCACATCTTTCCATCTAAAACCGCCTAAAATTATCTGCGCTGCTGTCAAAATTGCTGTCAAATGACAGCAATTTTTCCTGCCGGAATAGCAACAGCTATTTTAGGAAGTTTGCGAAAGCACCGTCCAGTGTATGGGCGGTTTTTTCGTATACGTCGTTATTGACAACGTGGCTGTAAATATTTAATGTCGTGCTCGCCTTCTTGTGTCCCATGAGGCTGGCGACAATCTTGGGGTTTTCGCGCTGCTCCAATAAAACGGTCGCAAATGTGTGTCTGAATGTGTAAAGCGTTATCTTCTCGTCCTCCAAGCCGTGCGTCTTGATAAACCTGTTGAGCAAACTGCGAAGCCCTGAGTATGTGCGCATCCCGCCGGTCTTCGTGTTCGGAAAGACAAAATCGCTGACTATGTTGTTTTCAGCACAGTAATTTGCCCACCCTTTGAGCGCATCCACCACAAGGTCTGGTATAACAAAGCTCCTGACGCCCTTGGGCGTTTTTGTTTTGCCGATTACCGCGCCGTGGGAGGCTACATTTCCCTCATCGTCAAATTCAACGACTCGTTTAAGCGCCTGCTTGATGGATATCATCTTTGTCTCTAAGTTGACGTGCTTCCACTCCAGGGCGATTAGCTCCTGCGGACGAAGCCCCGTGAGAGAAAACGTGATAATGATAGGCTTCAATATTGTGTTGTCCATCACCCAGGCGTAGACTTGCTGACGAATCTCTTGCCGCAACGCTTTGTCTTTGCCTTCGTCACCGCTGTCAATGCGTTTCCTAATGACCACTTCCAGCATAGGATTCTCTTGGACAAACCCCTTCTTGACAGCATAGGCAAAGAAGTTTTTGAGTAGATTCTTCATCTTGTTTACGCTGTCGGCTGCTGTACCGCTTTTGACCTTGCCGTTGAAAAACTTTTGCAGCCTTTCAAGGGTGACATTTTGAATATCCAGCGACCCCATCTCCTTGAAGATGTGGTTTTTGAGCATATTGCGACGATTGGCTTCGGTCTGTGATTCAATGCCCGGCGCAACAAATACGTCGAACCACTCCTGCATCAGGACGTGAAAGTTGCGCTCGTCACGCGCAGACACAGAAATATATCCGTTAGCGAAGACCTCGTTTGTCGTCGCCGTGACTGCTTTGGCAACTTCTTGACGGTTGGTTCCGTATATGGTCTTCCGTATTGGCTTGCCATCTGTTTTGTAACCGACCGTGACCATACCGCACCAACGGCCATCCTTGCGCTGGAAAATAGAGCCTTCATTGTTGCCCCGGCGCCCGGTTTTGCTTCTGGGTTCTTTTAGCTTGGGTGGCATATAGCATCCTCCTTCAAATGCCTGCCACGAAAATATATCTGCAATTCAGATTATATCATATTGGCAGGCATTTGGGCAGATAATTATCGGCTTATATGTAATTGCTGCTGCTTTGCATCGCCCACATGGTAAAGGCGATGACGCTGACAACCTTCCTGTTTCCGATTTCCACTGTAGGAAACGAATGGCTGTTTAGCAGTTGCCGGATATTATTTTTACCTACGCCCATTATTTTAACAAGGTCGTCACAATCAAGGAAATCCTTGTCATATTTTTCAGCAAGCCTTCTGGCTTCAATGGCGGCGGCTACTCCTAATTCAGAGTTGATGTTAAATTCATCTTTGGGATTCATAGTAGAACACCTCGCCCTGTAGTAGTTATATATTAGCTGGTAACGGGAACACTCCCTATTACACTTTCGTTCTCGTTATTATTGACTTCCGCGACGCTCCGAAAGGAGCGTTTCGCTGCTGGTCAGGGCAGCTCGTCAGGCGGATTATTGTTTTAGCCTTGTTTCATTGCTGCCTAATCTTTTGGTGTACCCGGGATCGAAAGCTATTCAACCCCGGATATCAGTAAATTTTGAGGTTGTTTCATTAACGTCCTCGCCCACGGCTACGTCGGCGTTGGCGTTCCTGTTGGCGTTCACACTCCCTACGGTTGTGTTCGATAATTTCGCGGTATTCTATCATGCGATCGGTTTCAATACCGATTTGCTCAAGTTTTTGAACTTGGTGACCAAGATGTATGTTTGGTTTACGCTCGATGGTACGTCCAAAGTCTTGAACAGCATAACTCTCATGGCTGACTGGTTCAAGTCCTCTGCGTTCTAATTCGTGGTTCTGGATGTTCGCCCATTCTCGCCTCCACTGTTCAAGATATTCTCTTTTATCCCAGTCTCGGTTTTTACTACCGAAACCACTCTCGCTAACATTACGGGTTGTCAATAAACAGTGGAAATGAGGGTTGCCATTATCTTTGTCTTCTATCGCAACATCGGCTATCATTCCTTTTTCTACGAAATTAGTATTTACATATCTCTCAACTAACCGTATCTGTTCCTCTAATGTTGTTAGTTCAGTCGGTATTGCACACTCTACCTCTCGCGCTAATCGGGCATCTCGACGTTTCTCAGCGTACTCAACGGCATTCCATAGAGTTTCCCTGTCGGAATACTCGGGCGGTGCGTTTAGTGGTAATAATATCGTATTATGGACAATACCACCTTTGGCTGTAAAGTCGTGTGTCTCACCGTAGTAGCGGTCGTAGAGTCTCTGACCGCTACGGTAGGATGCCGCCGCAACAACGGACTGACCTCTCCTGCGACTAAAATATCTAATATCCAAATGATACATTGCTATGGTTATCACCCCCTTTGGCGCCCAAATGTGTAGGTGCGCACTTCTAATCTGAAGCAGTAAAGATTACTGCTCTTGGCGGTTTCCGCCAGCACTCTTTTCGCTCACCAACTCCTGAAACAAAGCGGAGAACTTAGGATCACCGGCCACCGTTGAGACGAATTCATCCAGTCCAGCGAATTCGATATCAGTGTCGGCTCGCTTCAGTTGGGGCTGTAGATTTATAATAGTGGGGAAATACTTGATTACTATCCCGCCAATTATGATCTGGCGGCGGGTAGCAATCTTGCGTTGGCGGTCGTTCTCGCGGTTCATATTGCGGATGCGCCGATGTTCTTCCTGAGCGGCTCTCTCGCGGGCATCTGCAAACATATTCTTATCGTTTATCATGATTGGCCCCCTCGTCTGTTATCAATTTCATTAGGTTCTTCCAAAGCCAAAGAAGTTGCGCTTTATCCAGCCGATGCAAGATGAGACGAACGAGTTGACCTTACTAACAACTTTTGTGGCGACTTCACTAAATTTATGAACAGTATTGATGATCCTCTCGCGGATTTTGGTAGCAGTGTTGGGTTCATGGTATGGGGCTTTCTTAACTCGCGTATGACCATCGGGGGTAAAGAGAACGATGTCCTTGAGGGTGGCAAACTCATGCGGCTGGATGGCGTACTCGCGGGTCTCGGATACCTGCTCGCTGTACCCCGTAATTTGCCTGTGTACGGGTGCAGTAGAATCAGCCGCTTTCCTGACAGGAACGTAGCTCGTACTCTTGCTGCGTCGTTCAACGAGAATTGTACCGGCACGTTCAGCGAAATACTTCTGGCTTTCAACATCGTTCACGCTGAGAACCGCCAAGTAGGAGCAGTTGTCAAGGATAATCCTCCGTACATCCCGTCCATACACCGCGTCAAGCTGCGCTAGGCTCTGAAAGACCAGACAGAATATTACATTTTTACTACGAAGGGTAGAGACTGCCGATGCAATCACGTCTATCTTGCCAAGTCTCGGAGTCTCGTCTAACATCACCATTACCCGGCGTTGGTTTACACCTTCGAGACTGTGCTTCTCATTGCGGCGTTCAAGGCTGCGGATAAGTTGCGTAATCATCATTGCGATGACTGGACTATACTGCTCCAGCCTATCCTCCGGCACCGACAGGAAGATATTGTAAGATTCCAAGTCTGTCCACCGTATCCGCTTCTCACTCGGGCTGAGAGCCTTGCAAACCCTTGGATCGTTGGCGATAACGCTGAGACGGTTAGTTACCTCCTGCCCGATACCAATGAGAAGCTTATTGTCATCGCAGCTTGTGTCACCAAGGAAATTATTGATGAAGCTTTTTGTCTGATCATTACCACACTTACCGATCTTTGTGATAAGCTCGGTTGGCGGGGTGGTCATGATGTTCTTTACTGCTTCGATAAAGTTCATCTCATTCATGTCGTAGTAGTAAAGCAGACCACCGGTTAGGAACTCTCTGGAGCTTTGAACCCAGAAAGGGTCTGAGACATTTGTAGGAAGCGGGAGTAGAGCGTTCACCAGTTCCCTCATATTTGAAACCAAATCCACTTCACTCGCCTCGCGGATATACTCGAACGGCTCATAGGTATACTCCGACTCGCCCCGTAAGCTGAAAACCTTAACCATCGCGCCGGGATTCGCCTCGGTGTACTTATCAAACAGGTCACCCTTCAAGTCAACTGCGAAAAAGCTGCCATCTCGATATGTCCGGCAGAGGGTATTCAAAACTGGTCCTGCCGTCTTTCCGCTGCCGCTCCCGCCGACGATTGCCATCGGGCCGCTATAGTTGCTCGGAACGACCACCGAACGATCAGCACCGAACAGTCGCAACATGGAGTTGAACAACCCTTTTCTTTCACCTATGTAGACGCCGGACTGTCCGCGTCTAGTTTTGTTTGGTCTTGACATAACAACACATCCTTCATTAAATAATTTATTTCAACGCAGGGAGCGGGACACTGCCCGCTCTCCTGCATTGATTGCACTCATTAAACAGCGCCCTCTCTCTGAATGACTTTGTTCTCAATACAGTACCTGGCGCACATTACCATATATACGGCAATATCTTCAGGAGAAGGAACATCCGGGAAGAGTTCGGTAAACTCCTCTTGCGAAATCGGAATCTTAACTAAGTCATCAGGGACTGCTTCAGATGTGGCATCTTTGGAGTTGCTCAATATCTTTCGGACTCCATCTTTAATATCCACCTCATTCTCCTCAATCAATGACTCGTCTACATCATTCTCAAAAAAAGCGCGCAACTCCTCGGAACGCTTTATTGTAATTTTATAGAATTGCATATTTTTATCTTCATCCAGAACCGAGTTGATTACTTTCTGTCCATCAACTGAGATAAACGATAACTCTGACGCGGGCGTTGTTCCGAAGTCCTCGGCATCTAATCGGTCTTGTAAAGATTCGATTAGGCGGCTCAGTTCGATAAATGACCTGACTTTCGACGGAGATAGGCCATACACTTGTGCTGTCCTTTGCCGTGCATAGCCATCCTCTGACTTTTGGCGCTTATCACCAGAAGCGGATTTTGAGTCTTTGGCTTTTCCTTGACTCTTGACTGCCGCATGGTATTGATTTATAGATTTAATCTTTTCACTGGGCAGCCACGTCGCAAAGTTTCTGGATTCGATGTTAGCCTCGTTCGCGAAGATTACCGCCTCGTCGTCGGATAGTTCCATAACGATAACGGGAATTTTTTCCATCTTTGCTAATCGAGCCGCTCCGACTCGATTGTGACCGCTGATAATCTCGAACTTGTCGTGATTGTCTTTTCCCTTCATGTGCCTGACGACAACAGGGTGGATGATCCCGTTTTCCTGAACGCTGGCCACCAAGGTTTTCATTCGCTGTTCACTGTAGGGCTTGAAGATGTGGAGTTTGAACGGGATGAGTTGGTCAACTGGAATTTGGGTCAGTTGAAGGGCATTGCCCTCGGGGGTAGCGGTTACGGCGTCTACCGCTTTGCTTTCCGTACTCGTTGTGCTCATTGGATTTCCTCCTTTAATTTCTTAAGGGTCTTCTCCCTTGAAATAATTTCGGGGCGTGCTATAATTAGGTCAGATTGGTTTTTTGTGCCCCTGTGGAATTACCACTAGTCTGAACCTATTCTTACTACGGTTGAAGGTCAATACAACAAATCTGTTATTATGCGTTACTATCGTTACTATCGTTATTCTATAAGAATAGGGGGGAGTGTCTTGGATAAATTCTATCCTGTTCTATGTGGGGGTATATTTCTAACATTACTTCTACGGGCGCAAAAGCAGCGCATGAAGGCCCGCGATCTGCTAAGAGGTAAAACCGAGATACTTAGAGACACTAATGTGTTTCTTGATTTGATAAAAATAGTCAAAAAGAATTATGAAGAGCCGGAAGGGTTTGGAAAGATAACTAGCGAATATAAAAGTTGCAAGAAGCAAAGCCCCGAGCATCTATCCTTTTTCAACGACATTGCTGTTCCGGATATTAATAAATCAATGATAACAAAATGTAGCGAATCGCTTGATGATACAGTTTCTTTCATGAATAAATATTTGGATGTCGATCCCAAAGGAGGTATGTACGAACAGCTTGTACGAAGGTTGCTTGACCTTATCGAAAAAGATCAAAGTATTGACGATGAGGAAAAATTCCGAACACTTCCCATTGGCTCGCCAAATAGGAAAACCGAATTGACCGAATTGAACAGCTCACATGATAAACCACTTGACATATGTTTGCCGGTGTTTCTATTAAGCATATGGCATTTCATCTTAATGAATAGACGAGACACTACTATAGGAAAAGAGACTTATGAAAGTTGGCATTTGCCGCAACCCGAAGGTTCAAAAGCAAAAAGGGTGTATATGGGCAAAATAGGGGAGAATTATCAACGCCCACTCAACATAAATATTGAATTACCAGTCGATTCCGATATCAGAAGCAAAAAAAAGCTACTCTTTCAAAGCAAACCTAGTATAGATGATTTAATAGAAAACGAATTATCATATGCTAGTGAATTGTCAAATTTTCCTAATATAATGCCGAAAATAATAAATGTACCAGACTCTCGTGTTGAGAGAGGCTTCGTTATGAATAAGGACTCATGTACAAAAACGGAGGAGGACGATTACGGAGAAATTAAAGCTATACTGAATGGTCAAGTTTCTCAAGCTACAAAAGATAGTATGCATAGTATTGTTGATGATGAAATTCTACCGCAGCTACGCGAAATGCTTCGGGAACCTATGCTCCATATCTACGATTTGATTATAAGTCAGGCCAATGGAAGAGATGAAGATGCTTCAAGTGAATTGGGGAACTTTATAAATTTTATCGACTCGGACATCTTGGGTGTGTCAGCTTCCACCATGATGCGTCTAAGTGGGCATGAAATGTATGATAGTTTACTTAGGCTTAGGGAATTCCTTGAGAATTATAGTCGCAATACATCATTATCTGCCTTCGGTAATATTTACCGTGAGCCTCCGTACTATACTCAACTTCAAGAGGAGTTTGAATCTTTAGTTATGGAAATTTTCAGCGAAGATGGTGACGCTTAGGCAAGGTATCTTCTGTCTTATGGTGATTATCGCCAAAGGCCAGCCCAAGTCCCTATCTCTAGTGACAAAACGGTATATTATGTCTATAACAAAAGCAATCCCCCCTGCCACTTAATGGCAGAAGGGATTGTCTATGTTATGTGGGGTTACACTGCTTGTGGTATATATTGCACCGATTTACAAGCAAAAGGTGTGATGCTTGGCTTAACCACAAACCTGAATTCTTCCACCGAGAAGCATCTGAATCAGCCTCCCAAATTTCAAGTTCGGTCAATGCCGACAGCACTTTGGCAATATCGCAATCCGTCTGTTTCGTAATCTGCTCGACAGATATAACATCATCGCCAAAGAGAGCATAAATCTTTGCCGCATCGCCACTCAGCCGATTGAGGACTACCACTGAATACGCCGCCGCGAACTGAACAGCGAGACCGCAAAGACTGAACACTCGGGAACCGCATTTGCTCCCATCCGAGACTGCACGGGCGTCTGGGGCAATACAGCACTATGGAATCCCACATGCCGCCGGATCATCAGAAATACGTCCAGTGGGACGGTGATCGCTTCAAGCGGTGGGCGACAAAGGTCGGCGATCACACGCTGGCAGTTGTGTGTTCCATTCTGGAGAGCCGGAAGGTAGAGCAGCAGGGCTACAAGGCTTTCATGGCGCTTTTGAAGCTTGCCCGACCAATATTCCTCCCAGCGACTCGAAGCCGCCTGCGAGCGGGCGCTCGGGTATACTCAGACTCCCAGCTTCAAAAACATTCAGGCGATTCTGCGTACCGGCCAGGACAAGCAAAAAGAAGAAGCTCCTCCCGCCTCGTCATCATCGGAATATGGATTGACACGGGGTGCTGATTACTACAATAGGAGGGGTAAAGGATGCTGAATAATACAACGATCTCCAAACTGCATGAAATGAAAATGAGCGTGATGGCAGGGGCTTTCCGGGAGCATTTGGAAGATCCCCGGTTTGCGGAGCTATCCTTCGAAGAACGTGTCGGTCTGATGGTGGACGCGGAATGGATGTCCCGCCGCAACAACCGGTTGGGACGGCTGATTAAAAATGCCGATTTCCCATTTCATGACGCCTGTGTGGAGGACATTGAATACCACGCCGACCGGGAATTGGACAAGGCTCAAATCACACGGCTGGCGGCATGCAACTACATTCAGGAAGCACACAATATCATTCTGCTTGGCGCTACTGGAAGCGATGGGGTTAAGGGAATTCTTTGAGAAATTCAGCACGGAAGAAGCGTGCCGGGAATACTTATACGCAAAGCGCTGGGCTGACGGATTCGTATGCCCGAAATGCGGCGTGAAGGATGAACCATTTCAAATCACAAGTAGGCACAAATACCAATGCAAGCATTGTAATCACCAAACATCGGTAACGGCGGGGACGGCAATGGACAAGTCGCGTACGCCGCTGACCAAGTGGTTTTTGGCGATATATCTGATGAGTGCCGATAAACGCGGGTGCTCTGCGTTAAGACTGAAAAAAGAGTTGAAGATTGCATATGATACGGCATGGACCATGTCGCACAAGATACGAAACGCCATGAAAAAGCGTGATGAAGGCTACCAATTGAGCGGATATGTGGAGATGGACGAAGGTTTTTTCGGCTCCCCCAGCGAAGGCGAAGGTAAGCGCGGGCGCGGCACAGACAAGGCTCCCGTAGTGATTGGTCTGTCGCTGGATGAAGCAGGGCATCCTGAATTTGTCAAAGCAAAGGTCTTGGGGACTGTTGATAGCGAGGCGATCGTAGATTTCGCTCACACAGCGGTTGAGGAAGGCTCTTCCATCGCAAGTGACGGACTGTCTATATACAAGAAGCTTGCTGAAAAAGGGTATATCCACCTTCCTGAAAACTTCAATGCCATTGAGAACCCAGATCATTTAAAATGGATGCATATTGGAATAATGATACATCAACTTCGTTGTATATTAATGTAATATAGTTCTTTGCTGAAAAAATAAGTCGCCGTTGTCTCATAATCATAAGACAACGGCGACTTCATATTAAGGGCAGATTACTCTTACCTTCTCTGTGATAATAGGCGTCCTGCAATTTTGCACCAGCTATTCACATGTCGTTTTATCTCCCTTGCTTTCAACGTCACGCTTCCTATCTATTTCTTTTGAAGCAAATGAACCGCGAATCCACCGATTTCATCACACATATATATAGTATTGAGATTTCCTTTTGCGTCGGTTTTGGCTGTATCCTGATCAAACTTGATACCCAGCCGCTCTAAATAGGCCACACCTCGTTTCGTGTTGTTAACAGCAATAGCAATGTGTCCATTCTTGCCCAAAAAAGGATTCTTCATTGCTTCCACATATTTGCCTGCAAAAATGGAGCTATCACCAGTTGACATTTCAAACCCAAATAGTGTCTCAAACATTTGAACGGTTTTTTTAGCTTCTTGCTCGTTTTCCGAGTTGATACCCATATGTGCAAGCTCAAAACCAAGTACAGCCTGCATAGTTTGCCGACAAAGACTGGTAATTTTGCTAAATTCTCCGTCACTGATGAGATCGGCATTCACCATCCAAGAGCCACCACAGGCGATATTTTTTTCAAATGCCAGATATTTAGTAACATTGCAAATATTAATGCCACCTGTAGGCATGAACTTTATATTTGTGTAGGGTGCAGCGACAGCTTTAATATAGTCTAGTCCTCCTGCCTGTTCCGCAGGGAAAAACTTCACCACTTCCAAGCCAAATTCCAACGCCTGCTCAATATCAGAGGGAGTGGCGCATCCCGGAGCAATGGGAATCTGCCTTTTTATACAATGGGATATTACTTTAGGGTTCAGTCCAGGACTAACAATGAATTTCGCGCCGGCAGCTATAGCTTTGTCAACTTGTTCCGTAGTAAGAACAGTGCCTGCGCCCACTAAAATGTCCGGCAATGAGGCAGTTATGCGGCGAATAGATTCCTCAGCTTGAGAAGTGCGGAAAGTCACTTCCGCACAGGGAATCCCGCCTTTCATTAATGCTTTAGCCAAAGGGAGCGCTTTTTCTGCATCGTCGATCTTGATGACGGGCACAATCCCGATTTGGGATATTTGTTCCAGAATAGGATGCATAGTAGTCACCTCGTATACTTTTAATGGATTTTGGATTTTAAATGATAATTTCAGGTTATGGTTGCTTACCTATATAGGCCAAAATCCCTCCATCGACATACAAAACATGGCCGTTCACGAAATCAGATGCTGAAGATGCCAAAAACACAGCCGGCCCGACCAAATCAACAGGATCTCCCCAGCGAGCTGCTGGTGTTTTTGCGATGATAAATTGATCAAACGGATGACAAGAACCATCAGGTTGCTTTTCCCTCAACGGCGCTGTTTGTGGTGTAGCTATGTAGCCTGGCCCAATCCCATTACACTGAATATTGAACTTACCATATTCACTTGCAATGTTGCGAGTCAGCATTTTAAGCCCACCCTTTGCTGACGCGTATGCAGAAACGGTTTCCCGTCCTAGCTCACTCATCATAGAGCAAACATTAACTATCTTCCCCCCGCCCTTCTTTATCATGCTGGGAATGACGGCTTTTGCCACAATAAATGGAGCGGTTAAATCCACATCAATAACTTGACGGAACTCGCTGGCTTTCATTTCCGTCATTGGAATACGTTTGATGATCCCTGCATTGTTGAACAGGACATCAATGATACCCACGTCCTGTTCAATCTGCTGAATCATTTCATTGACCGCTTTCTCATCCGTGACGTCACAAACATACCCTGTTGCTTCGATTCCTGCGTCCCTGTATGCTTTTAGACCTTTATCCACCAAATCAACATTCAAATCGTTAAAAATAATTCTAGCGCCCGCCTCCGCGAGACCTTTCGCCATTGCAAAACCAATACCATAAGATGCCCCTGTAATTAAAGCTATTTTATTGCCAAGAGAGAACATTTGCATTATTATCCTCCTCTATATAACGAACTCTTAATTGAAAGAATACATTAAGCCAAAACGTATCATACATTTCGTTTATTCTATCAGGTAGTTTTTACTTTCTCATAATGGCCTTTTTTACAGCGGCCACAATATTAACTGCTGTCAAACCGTAACGTACTTGCAGGTCTTTGACAGTTCCTACCTCACCAAATTCATCCTGAATACCTACCATTTCAATTGGGGCATAACGATATTGAGACATAGTGGATGCAACACAAGCGCCCAGCCCTCCAATAACGCTGTGATTTTCCACAGTGATTAAGGCACCTGTATCGTCAATGGCTTTATGAATCGTTAATGTATCAAGCGGCTTGAGGCTGAACATATCCAATACGCGGGCCTCAATTCCCTGCTCCGCGAGCAAATCGGCAGCGATAATGCTTTGTTCCAAACAAAGATTACCTGCTGCACAAATGGTTGCATCGTTTCCTTCTCTTAATTGGATCGCTTTCCCTATTTCAAACTGTGAGCCGGGTTCATAAAAACGCTGATTCCCGACCCTATCCCATCGAAGATATACCATGCCGTGTAAATCCGCTGCCTGCCTAAGCATCTCTTTCCCCTGTACCATGTCGGCTGGCTCCACTACTGTCATTCCCGGAATCGTCCGCATAATGGCAATATCCTCGAAAGTCATATGGGTTCCACCGTTAACATCAGCGAGAATACCGGGGAATATAGCAACAATATTCACCGACTGCATATTGAAAGCACCAGACATATAAACCTGATCCAAGGCGCGCTTGCTTGCCAGAAACCCGAATGTGTGAACAAACGGCCGCTTTCCATTCGCACTCATGCCGCAGGCTAATCCAATCATATTTGCTTCCGCAATGCCGGCATTTATATACCGACCGGGATTTTGCTCAATAAAATCCTCTGTCAGAAGCCGATTAATACCCAAATCGGCATCAATAATATAAATATCCGAAGTGTCAGTAATGAATTCCTGAAAGCAGTCACCAAGCACCTTGTTCATGGATACTTCGGCAGTAACAGGCTTTGCGCAAATTTGTATGTTCATTTACATGTATCCTTTCCTAAGAATAATCCGAAGCCATAATTGGTTCTCATAATGTTACCCTTTGACGGTTTCTATAGCCATGATTTTTTCTTGCAGAAACCTAATCGACTGGTCTAAATCTTGCTTTGTTATAGGGATATGGTGGTTGTCATAAAGTTTTTCTGCAAACGAGTCTTTACCCTTTATCGTATCAAGTACGATCACGCTGGGATTAGGCTGCTTTTGCGCTTCAAGGATAATGTCACGAATTGCTTCGACGTCGTGGCCGTCAATTCTTGTAGCGTCAAAGTTGAAAGCGGAGAATTTTTCTTCAATGGGTTCTAACTTGATGATATTGTCGGTATAGCTACTGCACTGCTTTTTGTTATTATCAACTAAGACGATCAAATTCCGAAGATTGTGGTGCGCAGCAAACATAACTGCTTCCCATACTTGCCCCTCCTGACATTCGCCATCTCCAATTATGCAATAAATGTAACGGTTGTTCAGGCCGTCTTGTTGGTCGGCATAGGCCATGCCCGCCGCTACTGAAAGCCCCTGTCCCAGAGAACCGGTGCTGAAATCCACGCCTGGTGTAAGTACAGCGTTTACATGGCTGGGGAGTTTTGTGCCGATACGATTCATTTGTGTAAGGTATTCCATAGGAATGTATCCGAATTGCGCCAATGCCGCATATAAGATTGGGCCGCAGTGACCTTTTGAAAAAACAAGTTTGTCCCGATCTAGTTTCTTAGGACTCTCGGAAGAAACATTCATAATTTCTCCATACAGTACTGCCATAGTTTCAGCAAGAGACATGGAGCCGCCGACATGCCCTTTTCCTGGGTAGGAAATGATCTTTAGGGCTTCCATACGAAGTATGGCGGCTAGTTTTTTTAGCTCAGGTATATTATTAGGCATATGAATGCTACTCCTATCTGTTGATATCAGTTGCTTTTATCATATAAATAGCTGTGGCGCCAGAGCTTTTGGAATTCCCATGATGATATCTGGGAAGAAAACCATTATTATCAGCGTGAGTACTGAAATCCCCAGATAAGGGATAACGCCCTTGAATGCCCGCTCCATAGGAATATTGGATATTTTAGAGGCCAACATCAGGCAAACACCATAGGGCGGCGTAACAAGGCCCATAGCCATAGTCATAACAAAAACCAACCCTAGGTAAATAGGGTCAAGCCCCACATTTATTGCGGATGGGAGCAGAATAGGAGTGAAAAGAATGATTGCAGGGCCTCCATCCATAAAAGTACCAAGGAACAGGAAAAATGCAATCAATAACAGAGTGAATGGGATAGCGCCGATGGAAAGAGATGAGAAAAATTGTTCGGCAATTCTATGTATCTGATAATAGCTCATCAATTCACCCAGCGCACATGCAGTGGCGACCGCAAATAAAGAGAGGCAACTAAGCTCCAGGGTTTCTTTGAAAATATCCCACAGATCGCGAGGCTTGATAGTGCGATAAATGAACATGCCCACAAGCAGTGAATAGAGACTGGCGATAGCAGCGGCTTCGGTTGCGGTAAAGACACCACCTACAGTACCACCGATGATAATTATGGGAGTAAGCAGCGCCGGAAGCGTATCCCAAAGCAATCGGAGAATTTCTTTAATCGGAACACGGGGGCTCTTAGGAAAATTGCGTTTTTTACCGATAATCATTACCATCAACATCTGTGAAAGCCCTAATAAGATTCCAGGAACAATGCCGCATAGGAATAATGCGCCCACAGAAACGCTTGCCATACCTGAATAGATAACCATAAGAATGCTGGGCGGGATTATACTGCCCAACGTGGATGATGCGGCAGTGACGCCTACCGAAGTTTCCTCGTCGTACCCTTCCTCTATCATAGCAGGGATCAATACTTTCCCAATTCCCGCTGTATCTGCTTGGGATGATCCCGAAATACCTCCGAAAATCATTGACACTACAACGTTGGCAAGTGCCAAGCCGCCGCGAAAATGTCCTACAAGTGCGACAGAGAAATTAATTAACTTGTTGGAAATGTTTCCGCGGTTCATTAGATTGGCGCAGAGAATGAATAATGGGACAGCCAGCAAAACAAATGAATTGAGTCCATTGAACATTTTAGCGTAAACGGTGACAATCGGCACCCGCTCCAACATGGCGATACCGGCAAGGGATGTCAGGCCAACACCGAAAGAGATAGGAACTCCTACTACAATAAATAGAATAAAAAGGATGACCAACAGCATCATTTGGTGTCCTCTCCTTTCCGTAACGCAATTACATCAAAGCAAATATGGCGAATCAGATAAACAGAACAGGTGATACCAGTGATAGGAATGCAAAGCCACACAAATCCCATTTTCAATAATGGAATACCGATCCACCGATGGCTCCAGAATTGCATGACCGGTATCCAGCCAATTACCGCCATAACAGAAACGAATATCAGCATAACCAGTGAAATAGCGATATCGTAAAAGTATTTCCCTTTCCCTTTCATGCGATCTTTTATGGAAGTAAAAGCGAAATGCTGTTTGTGGTCTACCATAGCACTTCCACCCATAAACGCTGACCAAATAAACGAATATTGCGCTATTTCCTCCGTCCACATAGCGGAGATGCCAACATAACGGAAAATGACCTGCAAGCTGACAACAACGAAAAACACTATTAAAAAGACAGTTCCCATTGTAATTTGTAATTTTGATATACCACTAATTGTTTTATTAATCACGGCGCACACTCCTTTTAAAGAAATTGCCGTAATAAATCGGTGGGCCTGTAGCCTAACCGGTTTTGCTTTGGGCGGCTTTCAGATATCCCACCGATCTATTTGTCGGCATCCAGAGAGAAACTGAGGTATGAATCTGTCAAGATGTGATCAGATAATAGTTGTCGCTCATGTTGTCCTCTTTGCAGTTATCTGGCGGCGCGGATTTTTTCCAACCAATTTTCAAAACTCTGCTCCGCAGCAAATTCGTCCTGAATACCAATCGCAATTTCCACAAAGGGCGCAATGTCCACTTCATTTATTACTGCGCCATCTTCTGCAATTTTTTGCCGTGCTTCCTGCGCCATGTCAATATTGTACTGAATGTTATGGGCGCTTGCTTCATCCGCGGCTGCCTGTATCCAACCCTGCTGTTCCGCACTCAAGCCTTCCCACACCTTGCCCTTGATCATAAACAAACGGGGCGAGATATCATGGCCGGTTTCAGAGATATACTTGCCGTTTTCGGTTTTGTGGTGTTCGTTTTGATACACTGTGAGAGGATCGTTTTCCGCTGCATCAATAACACCTTGCTGCAATGCTTGATACATTTCGGCAAATGCAACGGTAGTGGGAATGGCACCGCAGGATTTCCAGAATTCAAGCTGGACAGGGGCACTTTGAGTCCGGATTTTCACACCTTTCAAATCGTCGGGGCTGTTTACGGGTTTCTTTCCGTAATAACTACGAATACCGGCGCTCCAATAGCCAATAACCTTAAAGTCCTGATTAGTCTTTTCATAAACAATATCTGCGAAATCTTTGCCGACTTCCCCACTGAACACACGGCCAAAGTGATCGGTAGATTCAATTAGATAAGGCAACGAGAACATATCCACTTCCGGTACGCCCAATTTGGACATAAAACCAGGCGATGCAACGGTAATATCAACGGCTCCCATCACCAATTTGTCAATGATTTCGGTTTCATTTGTCCCCAATGTTCCATCATGAACCTCTATGTTCATTTGTCCATCGGAAATCTCGCTTACCCTATCGGCAAATAAATGCATGGATTGTGTGAAAGCTGCATCGGGAACAGTCTGTACATGGGCTGCTATCAGCTTTACTACTTGTGCTTTTGGGGTTGTGGAGGCGTCTGCGCCCGATGTAGAAGCTTCAGCGTTTGATGCTGCCGCAGATGGCTGCGTTGAAGATGTTTGTTGGGACTGAGAACACCCGGTAATAAATAACAACAGCAAACAAAAGATTGTAAAAAGTGCAGATGCTTTTTTCATGATTATCCTCCTTGTTTGTACAAAATAGTTCATTCTATTTGCTCATGTAATATTTAACGGATCTGTAAAGATATTTTCAGTTGATCTGAGCAGGGAAAGGCATTTACTACATGCAAGGCGGTATAAGCGTTTCCACGCAAATAGAAATGCACACGTAGAGGTTAAAGAAGTCTACCTCTACGTGTGCAAATTCCCGCAACGCATCATATCATTGCTGACAAAAACCGTTGCGCTAGCGCATGATTTTTGATACAATGAATCTGTCACAGCGGTTCCGGCGTAAAACGCCGGGCACTGCGGAGGTGGGTTCTCACCTTTGTAGGAAGCAAGCCCTGTTGCGACTAGTACTCGTAGCAGGGTGATGATCTTTTTTGTCAATGCCAGGCAAAGAAATTATATTGGTTTCCGGTTAATAACCAGATATGAGAAAGCTACAGGCAAACGATTGTCTTGACCACATCATTTTTGTTGGCAATATTGTTTTTAAACGCATCCTGAACATTCTCAAAGTCAAATTTGTGTGTTACAATACTTTCCAAAGAGAATGTGCCGGCCTCCAATTCATCCACTGCTGATTTCAGCTCGCCCGCAAAGCGGAATACGGTACTCATATCCAACTCTTTGCGCATTATTGCGTTAAAATCCACCTGTACATGGGTGTCAACCGTGGTGCCAACAAACACGATTTTACCGCCTTTACGGGCACAGGCTGCTGTAAGTTCCACAGTAGACGGAACTCCAGCGGTTTCAAAAACATAGTCAGCTCCTTTCCCGTTTGTACAATCCATTATACTCTCGATCAGATTTTCCGAAGTGCTGTCAATTACATGATCGGCACCCAATTCCCGCGCTTTGTCGAGCCGTTTGGAGACTATATCGACGGCAATAACTTTTGTGGAAAAGCGCCGCTTTACAGCGAAAACACTCATGAGACCGATACAGCCGCATCCTAAGATCACGGTATATCCACCGCCCCGCATCCCAATCCGGTTTACGCCGTGTGAAGCCACCGAATAGGGTTCCAACAAAGCGCCGGTCATCAAAGAGGTGCCTTCCGGCAATTTGTATACCCGGTTTGCGGGATGAACCAAATACTGTTGTAACGCGCCATCTTTTCGAGATGTCCCCAAAAAATCCCATTCTGCGCGTTCGCATAAATTATAACGTCCTGTTTGGCAGAATGCGCATAGACCGCAGCTCTGACCAGGATCTACGACAACCGGATCTCCTTTTTTGATATGAGAAACATTAGAGCCTACCGCCGTAACGTAGCCGCTGGCCTCATGGCCAAGTACACGTGGTTCCTTCAAGATGCCGCTGCCAATACGTCCGTCCTGAAAAAAATGCAAATCTGAACCGCATAGACCGACGAACTGCACTTTTACCAAAACTTCATTTGGCGCAATCTTCGGATATTCCCTTTCATCAAGTATAATGTGTTCTTTTTGTTTCCATACAGCCGCTTTATTATACTGCATAAATTACCTCCTTTCTCTTTTAGATTTTATGTAAGGCAATCGTTTGCCCTAGATGCAATTATAATACTTCATAATTCCTCGCTTGTCAATAGCTATGTTTGATACAATATTGACAAAATTTAGGCAGACATACTATATATATTAAATAAATATTGATAAGGCGGTATAAATTATGATACATTTATGTTATATTGCAAAGGGCACACGTATGCGCCCAAGATCATCAATAAAAAAATAAATAGAAATAGAGTGTGCGTTATGGCAACAATAAAAGACATAGCCCAAGCTGCAAATGTTAATACCAGCACAGTGTCGCGTGCGCTGTCCGGTAGTCCGAAAGTCAGTGAGGAAACGCGCGCGCGCATACTAAAATGCGCTGAGGAATTGGGGTATCAACCAAATTTTTTGGCAAAAGGACTCAGAGAGCGAAGAACCCGCATTTTGGGACTGGTGATCTCCAGTATTTTAAATCCTTCGGTGACGGGGATTGTTCGAGGGGTTGGAGATGCAGCCATAAAACGGGGGTATGTTTTTGTCTTATGTGATGTTGACAATGACGCACAAAACGAAAAGAAGTACCTAGATACCCTCCAGTCCATCTGCGCAGACGGCATTCTTGTTGCCACAGCCAACGATAGCAGCGATTATTTGCTTAGATTAAAGAGAAGCAATTGCCCTATAGTCTTATTAGTCCGTGAATTAGAAGAACATTTTGACGTAGTATGTGTTGATAATCGCCAAAGTTCCTATAAAGCTGTTAAGTATCTCTTGGATACTGGCTGCAAAGATATTGCGATTGTCAATGGTCCGCAAAATCTCCATTTATATCGTGAGCGTTTTCAAGGATATTGTAATGCACTTGAAGAATTTGGGATTGCGCGCAATGATAGATTGATTTGGGGATTTTCCGGACATACCGGGCAAGATTTTTATGAGGGAACACTACAAAAACTGAAATGCAGCCCGCGACCGGATGCTATCTTAGCCGCCAGTGGCCCTATGGGTTCCAGTGGCCCGCACATCCTGCGTGCAGTCAAGGAAATGGGCATGTGCGTTCCAAACGATATTTCAATTATTGGGTTTGATGATTTGGTTGAAAATGCGATAACTGATCCTCCACTCACTATTGTATCGCAGCCTTTTTATGACATTGGGCGTACGGCTACTGACCGACTGATAGACAAGATTGAAAACAAAGGCCCTTCCGGTAAGGATTTGCCACGCTGCGCCACACTTCTTAATACCGAATTCATTGTCAGGGGAACCACACGCTAATAAATGGCCACGATTAATAATTTTAAGTGTTTCTCCTTGTCATGGTGAATTGATTTACCATATTGAACCATAGAATATAGCCTATACTTAAATGCTTTTAAGCACAAAATACCTTATCACAAGATAGGCGGTGAGCTTTATGCCGTAAAAAGACCGCGTTATTTTCCATATTGATTGCAACGCTTTTTACGCCAGTGTTGAGGAAATCCGCCATCCCGTACTAAAAAAGATTCCTATGGCCGTTTGCGGAGATCCAGCCAGCCGTCGAGGGATTGTGGTGGCTAAAAATGAGCTTGCCAAAGGTTTCGGAGTGACGACGGGCGAGACAATCTGGTCTGCGAAACAAAAATGTCCTGATCTTGTGCTGCCCTACACGGCATCATTTGCACCGCCAATACTGTAAGCAGGTCAACGCCATCTACGCGCAGTACACCGATCAGGTGGAGACCGCGAGCATTGACGAAAGCTACCTCAATGTCTCCGGCAGCCTGCACCTGTTCGGCGGCGACGCGATTAGGCTGGCCCACGAGATCCGCGAACGCGTACCGCGTGAAATTGATAGGTTGCGTTATACAGCGATACAGCGGTAAAAAGGGACTGACACAAGAACAGTTAAGCTGCGTTGGATATTCCGCCCCATAAGCTGATAAAAGAAATAGAAGATGAAATGCCGCAAAAATAGTAATTTATCTGCTTGCCTCGAATTTAAGCTCGAAGTATAACGCACCCTCGGAGGGGTGCGCTTTTTGTCTGCCTGTAGGCGCTTGCTTCATCAGAAATGCCGTTTGTCATACACGACTATCCAATCAGATCATAACGAGTAAAAGGTGGAGCAGAAAAACAAGCAAAAAGAGTTCTGGCAAACAACTGAGAGGGTCAAAAACGACGGTTAAATCGGTAGCAAAACTCATCAAGGAAGGTCTGCAAATGTATCTTTCCCTGCCTGCACATTCCCGAGCTTCACGAGGGAAAAACGGCGGATATCGTCTGGGGCGACCTGTACGGCGCTTCCGGCTATGTGTTGGAGCGAAAGTTGGGTAACAAGGAGTATGCCGGCGTGTTTAACGGTTCCGGTAAAATGGTTCCGCATCCTCGCGGGGCCGGACAATAGCGGCCTGTGTTACGCCTTTGTCCTTGACGCTTTCCACCATTGCCCGCATTTCATCATCATTTTTTACTTCAAAGGGATGGTCTTTGAATGGGAAAAGCTCGGACAGATTAACATATACAATCTGTTCCTGTTCGCCGGAGCGGGGGGCCTCCCTCGGTTCGGGCGGCGGTTCCGGGGCCGGGGTTTCCTGCGCGGGCTGTTCGGCCTCCTGCGCTTTCGCCGCCTTTTTCTCCGATATAATCTCATTGATTTTATCGAAAGAAACGACAACATCATCACCGGGGCCGGGGCGTGTTGCCGCTTTGTCGGCGGCTACTTCCGGGGTTTCGGCTTGTTTGTCAGCCGCTAAAGGCTCACTAACAGGCGCGGTCTGCTCCGCTGGCGTTTCATTTGCCGGCATGGCTTTCCCATCATCCGGCTTGTTTGGCTTGTTTTTCGCCATGCGGTTTTTACTTCCTTGTGTTTTTTGGCATGAAAAAAGGGCCTCACTTTTCAGTCAGGCCCGGCGGGAATTGTGTTTCCCTCCTTTCCACTTCGGGCCAAATTGGCCCGAAGTAAAGCTACCGCAAACAGAAATACCGCCCCTTTGTCCTCATGGGCGGTATTCTGTGTAATGTGATAGCTTTCATTATTTTATTTTTGCCCTTATACCGGGCCGGTTGCAGTATTCCTATTATGATACAAGCA
>Ga0153996_1000350_pt1 | contig 21381 bp, 17 predicted proteins | sample TSNC080MetaG_FD_104728 | JGI IMG/M metagenome (GOLD analysis project Ga0153996, IMG submission 104728) | Attine ant fungus gardens microbial communities from North Carolina, USA - TSNC080 MetaG | ecosystem: Host-associated > Fungi > Mycelium > Unclassified | place: USA: North Carolina, Lumber...
GGGGAGAAAGGGGGGCGTCCTTTTGGCATTGCCCCAAAAGGACCAAAAGGTCTAGGCCAACGCCTCCAAAAGGCTGAAAAGGCCGGTAGCATCCCTAAAATCCGTAAACTCACTGCGTCGCCTACGAGACTATGTAACGCAGCTTGGCAGGTACAGGCTTATTGTAACAAACCGTCAAACAGTACGGATTTCTTAACGGAATGCTACCCGCCTTTTCTCCTTCGGACCGCCTTTTTCCAGCAAAGGGCCGGGGATACCGAGGTTACCAGGGTTGTCGTGGTCACCGCCGCTATAATCTTGGACTGCTTGGGCGTTGCCTTTTAACTCATTCAAGAGTGGTATATTTTCTTTAAATAATAATTTTACTATAATTTCATTGTTGTTCTACGTCAACAGAGGCCGCCCACCATGTCATTCCCCATAAATTTCTTCTCACTTGCTGTTTATTTCATTGGCTTTTCTTTAGATTTTTCTCTGCGAAAGTTGACTTATAATAAAAAGAAATATTTAATCAGTATTATGCAATTTTGCTTTGTTGTACCGCTGCTTTGGTTTGGATCAAATTCAAATGTTCAATTGCTGTATATTCTTGTCCCGCTTTTAGGAACATTTGCCTTTATTTATAGCCCTGTAATGAACACGCTGATTGGAGAATTGGTGCCGCTGCGCTTAGCCGGTACAGCCGCCGGTTTTGTCAATGCCTGCTGGCAACTCGGCTCGCTGTTTGCGCCTTATGCTATCGGCCACGCACTAGATATATCAGGTAATAATTACTTTTACGCATTTGCCATGCTGGCGATATTTGCGTTCTGCTCAGGAGTGACCATACTCTTTATTAAACAAGGTACGATTGTTAAAGAAGCATAACTGATGTCTCGGTATCGCTTGGCATCATCAGAATAAGGCGGATGCAAAAAGCCTGCTGCAGCAGAAGCTGATGTCAAGCGGGTACTAAGAAAAGGGTGTGTCGCAAAACGTTTAAAAAAACGACAAGCACCACACCCTTTTGGTTTAGTGTGGCGCGCATCACCTGGTAAGATGAGCCTATTTACCCTTAGAGCGCTTCTCAACCGCCTGGGTTGTCACTAATAAGACGCCAATAAAGATTAAGACTCCACCAATCACTTGAAACTGCTGCAGACTCTCACCTAAAAACAGCAGCGAGATAATGATCGTGTAAACGGGAATCAAATACTGATAAATCGCTACCTTATTGGCCGGCACTTTATCTAATGCCTGATTCCAAAAGCGATACGCCAATACCGAAGGAAAAATAATTAAACACGCAATACCGAAGATATGCGGGAATTTTACCTGGGTAATCCAACTACTGCCGATTACAATATTCTCCACCACTACTAAAGGAATAGTAATGACAACGCCTCCTAGCATCATCATTGTAAACAGCGATTTGGGATGAAACAAAGCCGCATACCTTTTATATAAAATAGTATGAATTGACCAGGTCAAAATACTTCCCACCATAAATAAATCACCAATATTAATATGCAAATTCAGAATCAAGGCCAGATTACCTTTAAAAATTATCCAGATAACGCCTGCCATCGACAGCAAAAAGCCTATTATTTGCTTGATAGTTATCGGATAACGGTATAAAAGGAAGCCGGTTAATGCAATTAATACCGGATTAAAAGCATTAATAAATGAGGTGTTAATCGCGCTGGTGAACATGACGGCTTCGTAAACCGCAATAGAATTAAAGCAATATCCGGTTGCGCCAAAGGCTAGAATCAACAGCCAGTTTTCCTTATATACCTTTTGATTGTCTCTAATCTCTTTCCAGGAATATAGCAAATAAAAGATTAGCGGTATGCCCCAGCGAAGAAAGCTAATCGTAATAGGGGGAATTACACCGACGATTAATTTGCCAATAATAAAATTCAAGCTCCAGAACAAGCTTGTTAAAGATAATAAGATAAATGGTGATATGTTCATATCTAAATTCTATAATAACCTAATCAATTTAGCCAATATATATTTGCTTACCTATTAATAGCTAATGCGAATAAATTACCCATAAAGAGAGACGAGCACTTCAGTCGGGTTTTAACCCCATCTGAAGTTTAGTTGTCGGATAAATATGGCTAAAAAGCAAAATATGTTTAGGCTAACCTGTAGAAAGAAATTTCCTTCATGGTTCCAAGTGTCAATATTATTTTGATAATATTGACTCAAGCCGTCTGTATTTCGTTGACCTTTTGTACAACATTCTCAATCGCTTTATTAACAGCCTTCATCACTGCACCTTTTTTTCCTACAGAGCTATAGGGAACATAAGTTTTATTAACCCCTATGCCTGATGCATCTTCAGCCAACATATATTGTTTCTTTCCGCATCATACAAACGGATTTTTAATGTAGCTTCCGCTTTAATTGCATTATAAAATAGAATTTGATCAAAATCAGTCTTAACCGGCAATATCTCTATAATCAGTATTTGATTCGAATCTGTCTCATTAGCTAGTTTTAGCAACTCGGGCTGCTCCGCTCTAGATATATCGGTGAAACCAAGGTCATCACTTTTATTCTGCAACTCACTTCCTTCAGATGCCGCATCTTTTAACTGACTATTTAACTGGGAAAAAACTTCGTTTTGAAGATCGTACGATTCCTTCGAATTATCAACAACAAACAAAAGCATACCTTTCTCAGATTGATTTCATAATTAAGCTCCCCTATTCTATTATTAATTTGTAGTTCCTTCCCAAAATGCAAAAATTGGATTTACTGTAAAATTACATGATAAAACAATTGCTCCGGCAAGTACTAAATGCAAAAAAGTGACACTTTATCCTATGGGGATGTCGCCGCAGCGGTAGCTGGAGTGTTCATCCATCTGGCTTTTCCGCTTACCTTAACTTTACCGAGGACTCCCTCCGTCAGCCTCTGGCTGCCACCTCCCTCGCAAATTGATGCTGCTGAAGGAAATACTTTACGATAGATAAAACAGTTACAATCATCATCAGATTGGCCAGCAAATGCTCCGGCGCGGTATATTAACAGCTTGCTTGATTTTACAATTGCTATCGTCGCGCATAACGCCCCCGGCTTTTCACAATTATACCTAAAAAACAACAGGCGTATTGTAAAAAATTGACCCCGATGACTAAGCTGCATCTTAACTCACTCTTCTGTAAGCGGGAGCCTTAGAGCGGCAAAGTCATTCGGGTAAGGCCGGGGCTGTTGCAATAATCGATGGCTAAAAACCACCCCAAAATCATCAAAGGAGGGTTTGCAACACCTCCTCTCTTTATTTAGCAGCCTTCTCAGGAAAAATATTTTTCGTAAAGAACAAGACTCTCTTGATGATTTCCATTTCCAATTGTATAATTTTGTTAGACAGATTTGTAGTCCCCTTTTTAGTAAAATGATGTGTGAAACTCTTGATTACAAACATGTTCTTCATTATATCCCAACGATATCAATCATTATAAAGAGAGACTAAACTTCAGATGGGGTTTACCCCATCTGAAGTTTAGTCGACCTTATCCGAATGTCTAGCCGCTCTTAACTCCCGCTTGTAGAAGAGGGAGTCTTATAGCGGGTTAGTCATCGAATAAAAAAACTTGAAAAAGAGGTAATTTGCCATGTTTAAGAAATTAGTTGCCATTGAGCCAATAAGCCTGATTCCGTCAGCAAAACAAAAGCTTCATGATTATGCAGCAGAAGTAGTACTATTTGATGATATTCCTCAGGAGGATGCCGAAATAATCCGTCGAATCGGCGATGCAGATGCCGTATTACTCAGCTATACAAGCCGTATAGAAAAGAATGTACTTGAGGCCTGCCCCAATATCCGTTACATCGGCATGTGCTGCAGCCTATATTCGGCAGAAAGTGCCAATGTAGATATTCGCACCGCCAATGCTAATAATATTACAGTAGACGGCGTTCGCGATTACGGCGACCAGGGCGTTGTCGAATACGTTGCCAGCGAACTGATCCGCTACCTTCACGGTTTTGGCAATAAACAGTGGCAGGAGTTGCCAATAGAGCTTACCGATTTAAAAGTTGGCATAATCGGCCTCGGGACTAGCGGTCAGATGATTGCCGCCAGCCTTCAAGCACTGGGAGCCGATTTGTATTATTACAGCCGCACCCGCAAGCCGGAGCATGAAGCAAAAGGCATCAAGTACCTGCCGTTAAATGATCTATTGCCCACAGTCGATGTCGTCTGCACCTGCCTAAATAAAAACATTATTATATTCTACGATGAGCAATTTCAATTGCTTGGCAATCACAAAATCATGTTCAATACCTCTATCGGCCCATCGCATGATATTACCGCCCTTGCCAAATGGCTTGAACATGGTGACAACGAATTTTTCTGCGACTCTGCCGGAGCTCTCGGAGATGATACCGGCAAGCTTCTTACTAACCCCCATGTAAACTGCATGAATACGCCATCCGGCCTCACCAAACAGTCTTTTGATCGTTTAAGTGAAAAGGTATTGAAAAATATCGAAGCATTTTTAAATGCTAAGTAATCGATAAAGAGAGACTAGCTTCAGATGGAATAAAATCCCAAATTGAAGCAAGTCTCTCTTTATTCTCAAATCCGTGCCCTCCGCTTTGCGAGAGCGTTGGACCGGCATATTTTTCCCGCTATTCTTATTATACGAAGGTGGCATATGAAAATAGATCGTTTAATCGGAATAATCACCATTCTTCTGCAGAAAGAAAAGGTAACTATATCCCAATTAGCCGAAAGATTTGAAGTTTCGTGCAGGACTATCCAGCGTGATATTGAGAATATATGTAAAGCCGGTATTCCTATTGTATCTATGCAAGGATATAAAGGGGGACTTTCTATTGCAGAAGGATATAAACTTGATAAAACAGTCCTTACTAAAAAAGAATGGCAAGTTATATTAACAGGTATTAAGAGCATAGATAGCGTTTCAAAAACCGCATATAGTAAAACTCTTATTGATAAATTTTCTAGTGGAAAAGATACTGTATTAGCTGAACATGATATGATTTTAATTGATTTGGCATCCTGGTATCAAGATAGCTTATCCGATAAAATAGAGCAAATTAAGCAAGCTATTCTAAACCAAGAAAAAATTTCTTTTATATATTATTCCGATAAGGGGGAATCAGAGCGCATTGTAGAACCTTATTTGATAGTTTTCAAATGGGCCGCATGGTATCTGTATGGCTACTGCCTTTCCCAAAATGATTATCGCCTATTTAAATTAAATCGTTTATTAAGATTGCAAGACACTAAAACTTTTTATACACCTCGAAAAATTCCAGAGGGAAAGTTGGATTTTGATCGCTATTTTCATACGGGAGTAATTAAGCTAACAGCTTTGTTTGATCAGAGTGAAAAATATCGCTTAATAGAAGAATATGGGCCGGGGTGCTTTACTATTTCCAAATCCGGTAAATTGCTATTTCAGTGGTCTTTTTCAAATCCAGAGTATTTGTTGTCATGGGTTTTAAGTTTTGGGGACAAAGTAAAGGTTATAGAGCCTTCCGAGTTGGAGGCAAAAATCTATGAACAAGCCAAAAATATTTTAAGGCAATATGAGTAATAGGACATACAGTTGTCGTGTTACTCATATTATTCTAAAGATACAGTAATAAGAATAAATACGGATGAAGTGTAAAGGGGAGACAAATTAATGAACAGAATAACTGTAATATGTTTGGGTGTAAAGGATATGGAAAGGTCAATCCGTTTTTATAAAGATGAATTGGGTTTTCAGACAAAGGAAACCTGCTATGACCCGCCAGTAATCTTTTTTAACACCTCAGGGGGACTAAAATTAGAGCTTTATCCACTCGATTTGTTAGCTAAAGATATTGACGAGAATAACCCGCCACCAATTCGCTCTGGATTTTCAGGCATTACACTTGCCCACAACGTAAAGAGCAAAGAGGAAGTTCATCAAGTTATTGATTTGGCAAGAAAAGCTGGAGCAAAGATTGAGAAAGAGCCGCAGGATGCTTTTTGGGGCGGATATCATGCTTACTTTTCGGACCCTGATAATTATTATTGGGAAGTTGCATATGGCCCGGAGTTTAAATTTAATGAAAATGATATGTTAATTCTATAAAGAATGTCAATCAATTGAATTAATAACCAAACGTTATCATAAAAACCTAAATAATCGTCTGGCGGAGAATAACGATGCCATAAAATCTTTACCACCAATAGGCGGCGGTTTTGAGAAATCAAAGCCGCCGCTCTCTATATTCGGCTGCCTGGCTAGTTGCCCCCTTTTTGTGAGAAATATCGGCATTAAGGAGAAATGCTGCCGTCCTTTATTATGCCATTAAGACCAACTCAGCAGGCCGTTAAACAAGGATAGCGGCCTTCTGTGAGCTAGCCGAAAAACGATTAAGAACAGTATAATCTTATCATCAAAACTTAAGTTCCCGCCTTTACAGGCGGCTTCAGTTCAGATGGAGTAGAGTCTCCACCTGAACCCCCGATGTTTCAGCTTTGCTAAAACAAGTTCACTAATAGCCTACTTCTTCACCTATCACCCAAACATGAATATCTGACGCCGGCGGCCGCTTATGGATTACAGTTGTAACATTACATAGACGCGTTGGTCTTTGACAGTCGACACAGTAGCCGGTTTTTACACAAGGATTAGGACGATTTAACCGCTTATTATTAAAAGGTGCTGCTGTAACGCGAATACGCTGCTGCGCTTCCTCCAGAGTACCGACAACCTTGTTAATACCAGCAAGAACAATAACCTTTTTAGGGCCAAATATCATTGCCGCTACCCTGTTGCCAGTAGCGTCGGTATTAACTAACCTGCCGTCTTCAGTAATAGCGTTAGTACTTGTCAAAAATATATCACAGGTAAGCTGCTTACGCCGCAAATCTAGAATTTCTTCTGGACTTAATCCTGGCTTATGGTGACAGTAGACAGTATTGCCGCGGGCCTCTAATTTTTCCACAACTTCTAACTCTATCAGAGTCCACGATCCGCCAATGCCGACAGATGCGTCAAGTGGAATGATATTAAAAAGCTCCGCCAAGGCTTGTTGTGCATTTTGATAATAGCAAGCACTAAATCTATTCTTGTCAAGTGCCGCTATCGTTTTCAATCCCAGATCTTGCTGCATAGAATTTATTTGCTCATTCATTTTGCTGCTCTCTCCTAATTTAGAATGTCTTGCTTGATATCACTACTCTAACATGATATCCTTTATACGTAAAATCAATAGTACATATTAATTCAATAGAAAATAACTATAGGAGGAATCTATTTGGAAATCAGACAACTCCAATCTCTTGTTTCCATCAACAAGGCCGGCAGCTTTGCGCAAGCAGCAGAGCTTTTGGGATATACTCAGCCAACGTTAACGGCACATATTCAATCATTAGAGAAAGGACTAAACGTCAAGTTATTTGATCGGCTTGGACATCGTATCCGCTTAACGCGCGAGGGAGAGCGGTTTATTATTTATGCCGAGCGTATTCTCAAGCTTGTAGACGAAGCCGCTGATGCGGTGTCTGAAAAAGCAGCTTATAGCAAAATTATTGTTGGTGCGAGTGAAACATTTTCGGTACTGCGGCTTCCTTTACTGCTGAAGCAATTCCGCAAACAACACCCAGCTATTGATATTGAGTTGAGGTTTGGCGATATTGCCAAATTCTATGCCGACCTAAAAAATAACGTTATTGACATATCAGTCATCCTTACCGACAATGTCCCGTATCCCAATCTCGCCACAGAAATACTGTGTCCTGAGCCTATGTCACTTATCACTTCTGTCGATCATCCGCTTGCCCGGCAAGCTACAATAAATATTGGTGACTTTAGAACCGAGGACTTCATTGTTACTCAAGAAGGTTGTGCGTATCGAACATTTATTGAAAATCTACTTGAAGATAATAATATTCAGCCCCGATCATTTATGAAGGTAAAGGGTATTGAAGCAATAAAACAGTTTGTGATCAGCGGGCTGGGGCTAGCCATATTGCCGAAAATTTATGTTGAAAAAGAATTAGCCGCTAAACTGCTGGTTGAACTGCCATGGAACGGTCCAGACTTTGGGATGTATACCCAAGTAGTCTATCATAAAGATAAGTGGCTATCACCTGTGTTACTAAGCTTTTTGAAGCTAATTCGCAGCACATTCCCTCCCTGCGAACAACAATCTGGGATATAAGAAAACTCATCAAAATATAATGATGAGAGTTTCGCAGTCAGAAGCCTGGAGGAAAAGGAATTTTTGCATTGATTTACGCATTTACGCTCCAGGCTATTGCTGTACAATTCTTACCAAAGTGCTAAACAAAGCCCATTTGTTAGATCCCATAGTGCTTGAAGTTTTCATATTGTAAAAGATATCTTCTCAAATCGCGAATTATAAAACCCCTTGTCGAATCTGAAACTGCACAATCTTTCAAAAAAGAACCTATTTCTCATATCGAGAAATAGGTTCTTTTCCACAAAATTTTCCCACACGACCATGGGTTACTTCCATATGTTACCGGCAATTTCAGTGGTTAGTTTCAATTTCGCCCACTGCTGTTCTTCCGTAAGTAAGTTACCTTCTTCAGTAGAGGAAAATCCGCATTGTGGACTTAGGCAGAGCTGATTAATACTGACGTATTCCGCGGCCTCTTCAATGCGGTTTACAATCGCTTTCTTGTCTTCGAGTTCGCCGCTTTTGGAAGTAATCAGCCCCAATACTACCTGCTGGTCCTTTATGTAACGCAGCGGCCGGAAATTTCCTGCCCTCTCACTATCAAACTCCAGGAAAAAGCCATCTACCTTACACTCCCCAAACAACACCTCCGCCACCGGCTCGTAGCCGCCTGATGAAAACCAGGTGGAACGGAAATTGCCGCGACAGATATGCATAGTGACGACCATATCGGCAGGGCGGCCGGCAATGGCTTCATTAATCATGGACACGTAATTTCTTACCAATTGGTCCACGTTAAAACCGCGATCTTCGTATCCCGCTCTTTTTTCAGCGGAACAGAACTCGCCCCAGCTCGTGTCGTCCAGTTGCAGGTATCGGCAGCCAGCCTCATAAAAAGCAACAATAGCCTTTTTGTATGCCCCCGCTATATCCCGTCTCAGGAGTTCATCGTCCTTGTATAAATCAATGGGCTGATAGCCGACTTTTCTCACGGTGGTAATCAAATGGAGCATAGACGGTGAAGGAATGGTAAATTTCACAAGACTATCTCCTGCAATGGACTGAAGATATTTAAAGTCCTCTAAGAAAGGGTGATCGGCAAAATCAATTTTACCCGCAATTTCGATAGTGCCGGTTTTTGTTTCCTTACCATGAAAAGCGATAGAACCGGGTTCCGCATCTACTTTTCTGACGCCGTCGAGACCCCACAAAAAATCAAGATGCCACCAAGCGCGGCGCACTTCACCGTCAGTGACAGCTTGTAACCCCACTTGCCTTTGCTTTTCAACAAGCCTTTTTATTTCCGTATTTTCAATTGAGCGCAATTCTTCTTCTGAAAGCTTACCTTGTTGAAATTGAATGCGCGCTGCTTTAATGGCCGCAGATCGCAACAAGCTCCCTACCTGATCTGCCCGGAACGGCGGACGATTTCTGGTTACAGCATTTAATAGCGGATTGCTCATTGGCTTCCCCTCCTTCTATTACTGCCCCGAAGATTCAAATTACCATTTTCATCCTAACATACCAGAACAGGGTAGTCAATCCTCTAGCATAGGCTAAAGATTGCAGCTTTGTTTCAAACCAATTATCGCACCTCACGCTTTCAGAGCGGGGTGAATACACGGGCGCTGGCGGATAAGACAAATCCTTCGGTCACAGAAAGAAGTAGATAAAGAATTATTTCGTGTCTTAGGAAACAAGGAGTCTTATCGCCGCAATATCCCCTTGTTGACTGAATCCTCAATCATAATTTTTGCCTGTTGCCATAATAACGGAGCATTGGTTTTTAATATCTCATTGCGTTGCAAAACTTTTTCGCTCGTCACTCCCGGTTTATTCCAAGTACATCCATTGGTGCTATAATTAAGCAGCAACGGCTGTAATCTGTCAAGACAGGCTGCAAAGCGGGCTTCGCCAGTTTGCATTTCCTCAAATTCGCGCCACAGTAACCAGATTTCATTAGCCTGGTCATGGGGCAACAGTCCAAATAGCTTTTCCGCAGCCCGTTCTTCGCGTTCATTTTTATCTTGATTTGCTGCTTCGTCATAGCAAAAAGTATCGCCAGCGTCAATTTCTACTAAGTCATGGATAATTGTCAGCTTAATTACTTTTAGCATATCTATGTCTTTGGGTTCGGTATATTCTGAGAGCAACATGGCCATTATCGCCAGATGCCAGGAATGCTCGGCATCATTTTCATTACGTGAAGTACCGATAACAATATTTTGCCGCAATATCTGCTTTAATTTATCGATGTGGATGATGAACTCAAGCTGCTTTAATAAGCGATTATCTTCCATAACGCCCTCCAAAGATCTCGTTTAGTAAAATATTGTGTAGTTATAGATTCGCTTATTTCCATATTTATCCTGTAAGTTAAATATGGAATGTATAGACCAATAATAGATACACTAGCCTGCGCGTCTGTTATTGGGGAAAAATCAATTCTTCTATCTGTACTGCAGGGTGGTGGTATCGCATCCGCCCTCTTGTTCGCTGTCCAAATTCGATACAGCCAACGGGGCATAGATGCAAACAGGCTAAACACTCTTGGCAGTTGTTGCGCCACTCTGGCAAGCCCTCATTTGTCATAACAATATTATTAGCAGGGCAGACGCTTGCACAGCGTCCGCAAGCAATACAAGCCGGCGTATAATAAAACTGTTTCCCTTTGTCCGCAAGGAGCCGTTGTTTCCAAAACGTATTGATATGCCTGCATGGCCAGTACAGATATTCTGGTTCAACAACCTGCTTTTTCGCTACTACCCATGACGCAACCTGCTCGGCTTTTTCTTGAGCTCTTCGCAGACGCTGCCGTGTTTGCTCCGGCCGGGGAATATCCGATAACGGCAGATAGGTAGAAATCATATCAATATAGAAAGCGCCATCTAATTGCCTCTGTTGGGGAGCTAACAATCGGTTTAGCTGCTGAAAACAACTTGCAAAGTGATGGTTGCCACAGGTGACGGCAGCAAATAGATATTGTACTGTTGGCGACAAAATCAGTTTGCTTGCAAAATCCTCGATAGCGGGCGGTAAGCCAAAGTAATGCATGGGAAAAACTAGACCAACATATTCACTGTCTGCCCGTATAGAGCTCTGGTTCTTAAGCGTCGGTATCGCCACTAGCCTGTATGATTCGGCAGACCGGCAAAGTACTTTAGCAATGTGCAGCGAGTTACCTGTTGCCGAAAAATAATAGATTGTTAGATTCATTTGGACCACTCCTTAAACCCGTGTGTGATAGGAGAATTTTGTTAAGTATTGGCTTCCCCCTGCGGCCAGTCCATTAGAAAATAAAGTCTGCCGACTAACGATCAATCCGACTCAAGGCACGATAGTGCTCCAGGCATTTCATACATATAATCTTCTTGACTGAGTACCAGCAACGTGAGGCAGGCGGGGACAGACTAACATGAGCGTGGAGCTGTCATAATTTCATGAGTAGGAATCAGCTTATATTGTAAATTTCCTAATGGCGATTTGTAATTCACCTGCCACTTCAGCCAGCGCGTGACTCGATGCAGCAAATTCCTGAATCGAAGCCGATTGTTCTTCACTGGCCGCCGATACGGTCTGGGTCTGACTAGAAGCTTGTTTCGTGATTTTATCAATCTGCCGGATTGATGTCACCACTTGATTGCTGCCTGACGCCACATGTTCAATAGCAGCGACGATATCGTGCATCTCTAAAGCCACCTTGTTGATGAGCCCTTCAATATCCGCAAAAACAAGACCTGCCCCCTGAACCGCCTCTGTTCCCACCCTAACTTCATTTGTCCCTTTATCCATCGCTTTAACCGCTTCTGTTGTGTCTTGCTGAACTTCACTAATTAGATTAGCGATCTGACTGGCTGCATCTTGTGACTGTTCGGCCAGCTTACGTACTTCATCAGCCACAACACTAAACCCTCGGCCTTGCTCGCCAGCTCGGGCAGCTTCAATGGCGGCATTTAAGGCCAGTAAATTTGTTTGGCCAGCAATACCGGCAATAATATCGACAATCTTGCCAATCTCTTGTGATCGCTCACCTAACTTTGCCACCATATCAGCAGAATGTCTCACCGTTGTTTCAATGTTTTGGATCTGATTTACTGCCTGCGTTACTGACTTGCGACCGTTCACTGCCGCCTGATTGGCTTGTTCAACGACATCGTTAACACTGTTGGAACGAGCAGTCACCTCGTGAATATTGGACGACATCTGCTCAATTACTGTCACTGTCGCATCGATAGCCGTTACTTGTTCCCCAGTTCCCTGGGCAATCTCGCTGACTGATATCGCAACTTGGTTGATGGCTTGTGCAGACTCAGCTGCCCCCTCTCTTAAGTCGACAGCTGAAGCAGTTACTTGTTCTGATGCTTGCCCAACCATGCCGATTAAATTGCGCAGATCGGCTGACATCTGCTCAAAGGCTATAACAAGCTCATAGATTTCATCTTTATCATGATAGCTAATCTTCTTTGCTACTAAATTCCCTTGGGATATCGCTGTTGCCCGGGTGACAACTTCATGTAACGCCTTGGCAATACGCCGGGAAAAAATAACACTTAAACTAATAGCTAAAACTACGGTTATTGCCACTGCCGCCATCGTTATTCTATTCGCCGCAGCTACAGCCTCATGACTTTGCCGCACTCGCAAATCCATCCGTTCAGTCAAAAAAACGCAAAAATCATCTAAGGTCGTTTCTACCTTGAGACTAGCATCACCGGCACTCATCAAGTAATTTACGGCATGTCGTTCCCCTTGTTGTTGATAAATTTGAATTGTTGTTGCAGTTACTTGCTGATAATCTCTTAGCACAGCCCGCATTTCCATCATGCGCTGTTTACCCTCCGGGGTAATTAGCTTTTCTTCCAGACTGACTAACAAGTTATTGGTTTTTTTTTGAGACTCAGCATATTGTTCTAGATAAGAAGTATCGTTAGTCAATAAATAGCCTCTGGTCAAGTATCCCTGGTTTTTTGATTCAATAATTAACTCTTTAATGTCAAAAACAAGCGGGGCGCTGCGATAAACCAGATTGTCAGTCTCTTTCCTGCTGATTTCAGTAGTTTTGTTACTTTGGTAAACGATTACTGCTACAAAAAGTGTAGTAATTGTTAAAATAATCAATAAAATTTTAGTTCCGACTGTAAAACGAATGTTGGCTCCTGATAGCATCTAGCGTTTCTCCCCCATATAATAAAGTTTTTTATAAATAAAATTACCCAAATTTCACACCCAAAGTAGGCATGCAAGGTATGATATAACTAGGCAGACCAGCAATCCAGTGTTATATTGACTGTTGATCAGCTTATAGATTGACTTAATTCACCTTTTGAGAAATGCCAACCATAGGCATGATCACTAAACCGAGCTACTAAAGTTCTACCAATTTGCTCCGATTGCACCATACTTGGGGTCATCAATAATCAAAGCTTTGACCCGCTCTGCTGGAAAATTGGCATAATTTATAAACCGGTAAAGAGAAACTTAGCTTCAGATCGGGTTTTACCCATCTGAAGCGTTCGATTCTCTTTATCAGCTATACGATCTTTGTTGTCCAATCCTCGACATTCCACACAGCCGTTACCCAGTCTTCATAGAAATCGGGCTCATGAGAGACTAACAGGATCGTCCCTTTAAACTCAATGAGCGCCCGCTTAAGCTCAGCTTTAGCTTCGACGTCAAAATGGTTAGTCGGCTCATCGAGCACCAGCCAGTTTACGTCTTTGAGCATCAGCTTACACAGCCTGACTTTAGCGTTTTCGCCACCGCTTAATACCATCATCTGACTCGTGATATGTTCGTTTGTCAGGCCGCAGCGGGCTAATGCCGCCCGGACTTCAAAGTTGGTCAGGCCAGGGAACTCATCCCAGACTTCTTCCATGGCTGTTCTGCTATTATTACGGCTAGACTCCTGTTCAAAATAACCGGCGTGAAGATAATCTCCAAGCATAACTTTACCGTCAACAGGTTGGATAAAGCCTAGCAAAGTTTTCAGAAGGGTTGATTTACCCAGGCCGTTGACGCCCCTGATAGCAACCTTCTGCCCCCGCTCCAGCGTGATATCGACAGGCCTTGTTAGCGGCTCATCGTAGCCTAGAACCAAGTCTTTGGCTTCAACGATAAACCGGCTAGGTGTCCGCGCCTCGCGGAACTGAAAGGTAGGCTTCGGCTTTTCCCGCGGTTTTTCCAAAATTTCCATCTTCTCCAGCCGCTTCTGGCGGCTGTTAGCCATGCCTCGGGTGGCAACCCTGGCCTTATTACGGGCAATAAAGTCCTCCAGGCGGTCGACTTCCTGCTGCTGACGCTCGTAAGCACGTGTTTCCTGGCTTTTGCGCATGGCATACATCTGCTGAAATTGTTCATAGTTGCCAGTGTAACGGGTAAGGTTAGCGTTCTCTACGTGATAAATGACGTTGACAACCTCATTTAAAAAGGGAATATCATGTGACACCAGAATAAAGCTGTTTTCATACTCTTTCAAATAGCGTTTAAGCCATTCAATATGTTCAAAATCAAGATAATTTGTCGGCTCATCCAAAATCAAAATGGTAGGGTTTTGCAGCAAGAGCTTCGTCAGCAGCACCTTAGTACGCTGACCGCCGCTTAAATCGGTTACATCCCGGTCAAGACCGATATCTCCCAAGCCCAATCCGTTGGCTACTTCCTCTATTTTAGCATCAAGAATATAAAAGCCGCCATGCTCTAGCATATCCTGCAATTCGCCGACCTCTTCCATCATTTTGTCGACTTGTTCCGGCGTTGAATCGCCCATTTTATCGTACAGGCCAAGCATTTCAGCTTCAAGATCAAACATATTCTGAAAAGCCTCCCGCAATACATCGCGGATGCTCTTGCCTTTAGTCAATACCGAGTGCTGATCAAGATAACCGACCGTAACGCGGTTAGACCATTCAACTTTACCTTCGTCAGGAGCGAGCTGGCCAGTGATGATATTTAAAAAAGTTGATTTTCCTTCGCCGTTGGCGCCGATAAGCCCGACATGCTCGCCCTTCAACAGACGGAACGAAGCGCCGGTAAGAATGGCGCGGGCGCCAAAACCATGTGATACGTTTTCAACAGTTAGAACACTCATTTCCCTACTCCTCGCATGATATACAAATACCTTTATATTTTAACGCATAGCCTCTCAGGCTGTCAAAACAATTAAAGAAAACCCTGGATAAGGTCGACTAAACTTCAGATGGGGTAAAAGCCCCACCTGAAGCGTTCGTCTCTCTTTATCGGTAACCAAGGCATATCGTGACTGTAGTATTGTATACTTTCAAATGTTAAATAACTACCTATTGCATACCTTTACAGTTAAGCGTTATAATTCTACATATTGGGAGGAGATATTATGGTTTTTGAAAGTAATATTGGATTACTAGCCGCTTTCGCAATTTATTTTATCGCCATGATGTCCATTGGCATCTACTATTGGCGAAAAGAACAGAACATGTCTGATTATATTTTAGGAGGCCGGCGGTTGGGGGCTTGGGTAACTTCGATGAGTGCAGAAGCCTCTGATATGAGCGGCTGGATGCTGATGGGATTGCCGGGATATGCCTATGTCGCCGGGCTTGAGGCCGGCTGGATTGCCCTTGGCCTGATACTGGGCACATGGGGCAATTGGGTGTTTATTGCCAAGCGACTGCGTCAATATACCCAGATTGCCAACAATTCACTAACTTTACCCGATTATTTTGAAAACAGGTTTAAGGACAAATCACAGACTCTCCGGATTATATCCGCCGTTTTCATTCTTATTTTTTTCCTGATCTATACTTCATCCGGCTTTGTCGCCGGTGGTAAACTGTTTAACACTGTCTTTGGCCTGCCCTATATCACCTCAATGATACTTGGCGCAGCGGTAGTCGTATTTTATACTTTTTTAGGCGGCTTCATGGCCGTGTGCTGGACAGACTTTATTCAAGGCGTCATGATGTTTTTTGCCATTCTCTTGATACCGACTATGGCCGCTGTTATGATGGGCGGTCCTGCCGCCACAGCTTCAGCGTTATCGACACTTAATGCCGAAATGTTCAACCCGTTTACTTCGGCTTCCGGTCAGCCTTTATCTGCAATCGCGATTATTTCGTTGCTGGCCTGGGGACTTGGCTATTTTGGCCAGCCCCACATTCTAGTACGGTTTATGGCTATCCGCGCTTCATCGGAGCTAAAAAAAGCTACCAATATTGCCATGACATGGGTTGTGTTGTCGCTAATAGCCGCAGTGCTTGTCGGTATGGTCGGCCGGGTATATCTCGAGACACCGCTGTCCGGTTCAGCCGTTGAAACGGTATTTCTGGTCATGACCCATCATCTGTTTACCAGCTTCTTTGCCGGTTTTATCCTCTGCGCCGTATTGGCGGCTGTCATGAGTACAGCTTCGGCCCAACTACTAGTCACGGCTTCTGCCGTTTCCCAGGACTTTTACAAAGCCCTGATCCGCAAGACGGCCAGTCAACAAGAGCTAGTCTGGGTTAGCCGCCTGACAGTTATCGGCGTATCAGTCATTGCCGTCATCATCGGGCTCGACCCCAATAACTTTGTCTTAGACATGGTAGCCTATGCCTGGGCCGGCTTCGGCGCCGCTTTTGGCCCAGCAATAGTCATGTCGCTGTTCTGGAACCGCATGACCCGCAACGGTGCGTTGGCGGGGATCATTGTCGGCGGCATCACAGTGCTGGTCTGGAAACAACTGGCGTTGTTCGGACTGTATGAGATTGTCCCTGGCTTTATTTTATCTGCGCTGTCCATTTATGTCGTCAGTATGCTGGACACTGCACCTGCCAAGGAAATTCTTGATGAATTTGAGCAAGTCAACAACAGCAAGATTTAAAAATAAAAAAGACAGGCTTGAGACAACCTGCCTCTAAGTCTGTCTTATTTTGTAAGATATTGAAAAAGTGTACACTTGGCCTTGAAAATTTGGTCGACAAGTTCGTTTATGGCGATGCTTTCGCTTGCGTAGCATGTGATTTTTTTGGGCAATACCAAAAGCAAGAACTTCCTTCCCCTCAATCTTGTGGCGACTATATTTGACTATAGCCTACCAGCTCAAGAGCCTGAGCGCCCCCATCGCCTAGTCCCTGGCCTGGGCCAAGAATATTCTAAGGGACAGAGATATTAACATACCACAATTTTTGTAATATGCTGCTCTAAGCTCGGAGAAGAATTAACAAACTCAAGGCGACGGTTTAGCGAGCTAAGCAAAAGACGTGATAGAATCAGAAAATAAATTCTTCATCTTGTAGTCTATTATAAATTTCCTCAATTACTTCTTTTTCCTTTTCAAGTCCATCTGCAACAAAAGTAACAGATAATCGTATACTAGGTTCAACATCGTCCCATGGTACTGTAGAAATCAATTTTTCTCTTAGCAGATATTGACTGAATTCTTCTGCTGACCTAAATCTGATACCTTTTCCATTACACTTTGGGATCTTGACATACATATAGAAAGAGGCTTTAGGTTTGTAGGAATTGAAACCTAACCTTTTTAATACATCTGCGAGCATATCATGTCTTCGAGAATATTTTTCAGATGTTTTATCAGTTATATCTTGATGTTCAAGAGCATGTTTCCCTGCTAATTGAATTGCATTGAACTGACCAGAATCATTGTTATCCTTAACTGTTGCAAACGCCTTAATTGCCAAACTATTACCAGCTAAAAAAGCAAGCCTCCATCCAGTCATATTAAATGCTTTACTCAGCGAATGTACTTCGATGCATACATCTTTAGCACCATCTAAAGTTAAAATACTCAGAGGCTTTTCATTGTCATATGTTAAAGCAGCATATGCCGCATCTTGAATAATCAAAATATTGTTTACTCTCGCAAATTCTATTACCTCTTCGTAAAACGATTTCGTGGCAGAGGTCCCCGTTGGATTATTAGGGTAGTTAATGTATAATAATTTTGCTTTATCCAATACGTCTTCAGGAATAGACTTCAAATCTGGCAAGTAGTGGTTTTCTTCATACAATGGAAGCTTGAATATCCTTCCTCCTAGCCACTCTGTCATCGTGCCTATTATAGGATAGCCAGGTACAGTCATTAAAGTGATATCACCCTCATTTATAAATGCTTGCGGCAACATCGCTAATGCAGGTTTTGAACCTATACTATGAATAATCTCACTTGCTGCATCAAGGTGAGATACATCATATATCCTCTTCATATAGTCAACTGCAGCAAGTTGGAACTCGATTGTTCCGTTATCCGTATAGCCTCTATTCTCCCATTTTTTCGCTTGTGAATAAAGTTCATCTATTACCCTCATATCAGCCATTGCGTCAGGTTCTCCAACTCCCATATCAATAATTGGAGTGTTGGGATATTTCTTTATGGCCTCTTTTTTTGCTCTTTTAATCTTTTCAAATTTATATATTACATCTTCTGTTCCAAAAGTGGCTCCACCAATACGTAGTGCAATCAATTCTTGAATATAATTTTCCATCATTCTTTATATTTTGCTCCTTCCTCGCATGTTGTTGCTATTGCTATTATTATAGCCAGTATACAATTGAAATTCAAATTATTTCCAAAAACACCCATTGCATGAATTAGTATGTATGATTTACTTGTAACTGAGTTATTTTTATAGAAGTCAAGGCAATTCATAATAGTATCGACATCACCAATATGCCCTCCTTCAATATTTTGCATGAAGAATTTCTCATTGGGTAAATTCAATAGCCTTGAATATAATATTCTATAGATATCATTACTTAGATTTTGTGGTATAAATGTAGCTATATCATTAATCGTAAGAGAGTTTCGCTTCAACAAATCATTAATATACTTTATACCGTTTTTAAACGCAAAGGTGTTACCCATATCATCATTTGGTTTTGAAGCTTCTGATATAAACAGATGATCTATGATTTCATATGCAATTTTATCATTCCTTATTTCTGCTAAAGCCGCTCCATCACCAGCAACTGTAAATCCCATAAAACGTTTTTCATCTTCTACTTTACTTGATGAGATAATAAGTGCAACCTCGTCTTCGTTTATACTACGGCCTATAGGTCCAAGAATCCATGTTGTGGAGGCACACTGTTGGTCAAGAACAATCACAGATGCTTTATCAAAAGAGAACTCACGTTGAATAATAAATGGAACAAATTCATTATCAGCAGTAATAAGATTATTAGGGTCTGTAAAGAAAATATATCGTATTGATTGCCTTGATACACCTGTTTTAGAAACATATTTATCCATAAGTTGGCGTATCATATCCAAGTTGGAAATGTCATTTGCGATTGGAACTCTTTTAATTCCACTTCTCTTTTTATAGTTAGTAATTTCATCAATACTATTGAATCCATTAATTGAGCGATTATCAAAAAACTCTTCTATAGTTTCAAATTTTTTTGGAATATAATAATCCATATAGCCGATACCTGGCATTTAGTTTCTCCTTTCCATACCCATATCTCATTTATTTACGTGCAATGACATCATATGTAACTACCTTTTCAAGTCCATTTTTATAGAGATAAGTTTTTTCATTTATATCGACATTCGAAAAACCACTAAAGAACTCCTCTAGTTCATTTCGTTGCGAGTAGTGATGCGGAACCCCCACTTCATCTTCTATTGAACTTACAAACGTATACTCCTCTATTTGTACTCCTTTACCACATGTATTGTCATTTACTGAAATAAAATCAACTAATACTTCCCTCTTATCTTTCAACACTCTATAAATCTCTTGAACTCCTTTGTTGACTTGCCATTGCGTTCCATGGTCTAAGACCAATACGCAAATAATTGCATCAAAGGCATTGTCCTCATAAGGTAATTTTGTGAAACTACCTGTTTGAGTTCTAATGTTTTTCATACCTCTTGTATTTAGTTTTTCGTTTAGTATACAAACGGCTGTTTCCGATATATCTATAGCATCAACATTAAATCCTAAATTACTCAGCAGTATTGAGTGACGACCGGTACCACACCCCAAATCTAATACTCTTTTCACGCCCTCCTTTTTAAATTTATCTGCAATATTAACAACTTTAGTTAGACATTCTTTTTGCGTTTCTCCATAAGCGCTATAAATTTTCTCCCAACCTTGCATTTCCATATTCGTAAACCTCCGCATTAATTGCATGATATTTGCTTTCTATCAATTTTTCCAGCGCTATTTCTTGGAAAAAGACTATTTTTATACAAAACTATTTTGTTTGGTATCATATACTGAGGCAAATATTGTTCTATATAATTCTTAAGTTCTTCTTCTCTTATTGACAGTTCACTTTTACTGATTACGTATAACTTTATAGTTTTAATGATCTCTTGGTCCTCGACAATGGCAATAGCATCTTCAACTCCGTGATATCTGCATGCAATTGTTTCTATTTCTGTGAGATAAATAAGCTTGCCATTTATTTTCACCATATCATCTTTTCGACCATGGAATATATAATTTCCTCTAATATCTATCTCGGCATAATCACCTGTCTTATAGACATTATTTACAAGCGCCTTATTTGTCATTTCAACATCATTACAATAACCTAACATAACTTGAACACCAGAAATGTATAACTCTCCTATTTCTCCAACTTTCGCATATTCTCCGCGATCATTTATTATAAATGAAGTAACTTTAGGTAGTGGTTTCCCAATAGGAAGCACTTGGCTTGAAATTTCAAAATCTTTTTCGCTACAAAAATAAATATGAGAAGTACATGTAGTTTCGGTAGGTCCATAAGAATGTATAAACTTAACTTTTGGTAGTTTACTTTTCACATTTTTTATCGCATCTATTGAACAAGATTCTGTGCCGAACCACAATGCCTGAAGGCTACTTAAGTCATAATTAATGATTGATGCATACCTACTAGACAGTAGTTTCATAAAAGATGAAGAAATGCAGGCTATAGTTATCTGATTCTTTTCGATCTCTTGTAGCAAATGATTAGGTAATAGACATCTATCCATTAAATATAAAGTTCCCCCTACCAGCAATGTTGGGTATATATCACACATTGAGGCGTCAAAATGAAAGGGAAATAGACTTAAATAGCGCATTGATTCATTATAGTAAGGAACGACTTGGACAATTGACTCAACAAATGCCATCATACTTTGATGGCTAATCATTACACCTTTCGGATTGCCTGTCGAGCCGGATGTATAGATAATATATGCGAGATCTACTTTATTTTTATTGCAGCATTTAACACTATTAATTGATGCTGTTAAGTTATCCTGAAAAATATCTA
>Ga0153996_1000352_pt1 | contig 21376 bp, 18 predicted proteins | sample TSNC080MetaG_FD_104728 | JGI IMG/M metagenome (GOLD analysis project Ga0153996, IMG submission 104728) | Attine ant fungus gardens microbial communities from North Carolina, USA - TSNC080 MetaG | ecosystem: Host-associated > Fungi > Mycelium > Unclassified | place: USA: North Carolina, Lumber...
ATTATACTCCCGTTCCAGCCGCTCCTGGATAATCTCCAGATGGAGCAGCCCTAAAAATCCGCAGCGAAAGCCAAACCCCAGAGCAACCGACGTCTCCGGCTCGAAGAACAGGGAGGCGTCATTCAGCTGCAGCTTCTCCAATGCTTCCCGCAGATCATTATACTTGGCGCCATCCGCCGGATACAAACCGCAGTACACCATCGAAGTGACTTTTTTATATCCCGGCAGCGGCTTTTCACAAGGACGGTCCGCCTGGGTAATGGTATCACCCACCCGGGTATCCTTCACATTCTTAATGCTGGCCGTCACATATCCGACCATACCGGCACTTAGCTCTTCACAGGGAATAAACTGTCCGGCACCAAAATAGCCTACTTCCACAACTTCTTCCTGGGCACCGGTGGCCATCATGCGAATCCGGGTCCCTTTTCTCACAGTCCCCTCTTTGATCCGGCAAAAGACAATAACTCCTTTGTAAGAATCATACAGGGAATCAAAAATCAACGCCTGCAGCGGCGCTGCCGGATCACCCTTCGGCGCCGGAATCTTGCGGATAATCGCTTCCAGTACATCCTCTGCATTCAGTCCGGTCTTAGCCGAAATCCGGGGGGCATCCTGGGCTTCGATGCCAATGACATCTTCAATTTCATTTATTACCCACTCCGGACGGGCACTGGGTAAATCAATCTTATTAATTACCGGAAATACATCCAGGTCGTGATCCAGGGCCAGATAGACATTGGCCAACGTCTGCGCCTCAATGCCCTGGGCCGCATCCACGACCAGAATCGCCCCATCACAAGCCGCCAGGCTGCGGGATACCTCATAATTAAAGTCTACGTGTCCGGGAGTGTCAATCAGATTAAAAATATACTCCTCACCATCCTTCGCCTTGTAGACAGTGCGTACCGCCTGGGACTTGATGGTAATACCGCGTTCCCGCTCCAGATCCATATTATCAAGCACCTGCGACTGCATCTCCCGGTTGGTCAGTAAACCGGTCATCTCGATGATCCGGTCCGCCAGCGTGGATTTGCCATGGTCAATGTGGGCGATAATACAGAAATTGCGTATTTTACTTTGGTCTATTGCTGCCATATATGGTTTCCTCTTTCTAAATCATGTTAGATAAATATATCATTTTTTTAATTTCCTTGCAACACCCTATCTAAAAGTTCTGCAAGTGGTTCTACCGCATTCCGTGCTTCCTGCCAGGTATTGGTCTGGGCGCCCAGCTCAATCAGCGAGGCGCGGGGCCGCACATGCAGATTATAGCGCAGACCTTTTAAATAGATTTTCCTGGTCAGCCCGGGATAATCCCTGGCCGCCATCAACTGCATCTGAAAGGAAAAGGCCATATTATCCGCAAAGTTCGGATTGGGCAAATATTCGATCGGGCCATCCGGCGTGCGGCTGGTGCCCTGGAAAAACATGATCCTGGCTGTAGTTTTCCCATTTACCTCGGAAACCAGACGCAGACCTTCATCTACTCCATCCCGGTGCACATCCAGTACCACCTGAATACTGGGATTCTGCTCTAAAATCCCGCTGATGCCCTGCAGGGCATACGTATATGCACGGTTGCGGTCCAATTCACCGCCCTGAATATCATACGTCGAAGTATCATGAATCACATTCCAGCCCTTTGCTTCCAGCAGTTCCGTCAGATAATTCCCCGCTCCGACTACCGTCGCCTGGGTATTTCCCGGCCCGTAATCGGCATACGTCTCCTGCGAGTGGGTATGGTAGATCAAAATCTGCGGCACGTTGGGATCTTTCTCTATTTGCATGTTCTTCTCAGCAAAAGCCCGGGCATTGATCAAATCCGGTCCGGCTGCTGCCGAAGAATGGACGCTGTAGAATTGTTTCATAACCATATCATAATCGTCCAACTGTTCCAGTCCATACTGCACACCTGCTCCCGGTTCTCCGGCAGGAATCACTCCTTCCGCTGCCCGGTCGGCAGCCGACATCCCAGTATCTTCCAGTATTTCCATCCCTTCCTCCTCCGTCAAAAACAGGTATCCGTAATTTTCATACGCATACCTGTAATCCTCATAAATCTCCCAGGACGGATCTCGGCCCGTAATCGCTATCATTTCCGGCTCGGCCAGCGTCGGGCCCTGTAATTTCAGCGCCCCGATCAGCAGCCAGGTAATCCAGGTGCCCGGATCACTCAAATCGGACGATTTCCTTCTTCAGCCGTTTCATGATTTTTTTCTCCAATCTTGAGATATATGATTGAGAGATTCCCAGAAGATCCGCCACTTCTTTCTGTGTCATTTCCGTTCCTTCCTCACTTCGCAGTCCGTACCGAAGCTCCACAATCTTCCGTTCCCGGGGACTTAACCGGCTGATTGCATTGTTCAGTAATTTCTTTTCCGTTTCGTCTTCCAGACCCCGATAGATGATATCTTCATCGGTTCCCAGAATATCCGACAACAGAAGTTCGTTGCCATCCCAGTCCACATTCAGCGGCTCATCGATGGACACTTCCATTCTGGTTTTATTATTACGCCGCAAATACATCAAAATCTCGTTTTCAATGCAGCGCGAAGCATAAGTGGCCAGTTTGATATTCTTCTCCGGATTAAAGGTATTGATGGCCTTGATTAAACCAATTGTTCCAATCGAAATCAAATCCTCCACTCCGACACAGGTATTGTCGAATTTCTTGGCGATATAAACCACCAGGCGCAGGTTATGTTCGATCAGCAGCGAACGGGCCTCTTTCTCCTCCTGCGAGCTTAATTTGGCAATCATCTCTGCTTCTCTTTTACTGTCAAGGGGCGGCGGCAGAATATCCGCTCCGCCTATGTAATGTACTTCTCCCTGCTTCTGCCACAGCATCGTCTTAAATGACGGCACCGCCTTAAATTGAAACCGGTTCGGTATGGAAACCTTCACAATCATATCTATATCCTCCATGTTTTTTCAGCACTAGTCTTTTATTAATTTTGTTCTTCTTGATGCAGAAGCATTTCATATTGGTGATCAGAGCACAGGGGTTCCTTGCTGACTGCCAGCCAGGGCTTCTTAAATACCATCACAACCTTGCCGTCCCGCACCACTTCCATTTCATCCACCTGGATTCCCGGCAGCATTCCATACTCGGTCCCGACCGCCTGAAACGGGATGTAAATGATCCGGGAAACACTGTCACAAAACTGCCGGCAGGCTTCGTAACTGATGACATGTACCGGTTGGTGGCCGTATGGTTCATACAGTTGATTCCCCGTATCCATCAGTGCTGTCACGGTCTTCTTTTTTCCCTGATAAGACAATATCACCTCATAGTAGTTTTTTTGCTCCTGTATCCGTGACCTGATAAAAAGGATGCAGGCGCAAATCCCATAATAAATACCAACCATTCCGCATAGTAATGATACTGCCGACCAGCGGTTTGGTATTATTCCTCCGGTCAAATACTCATTTCCCCGAAGATGGTCGCCTAACGCTCCCAGGACTCCTCCTGATGCCGCGCTGACCAGCCAAAGAGTACAAAGTATTTTAACAAATTCCGAAATATTCCTTCTGCCAAATGCCACCAGGATCATCAATGCGCTAATGAAAAACCATGTAAAAACAAGCTCTGCCCAGGCCGAAAAAAGCGGAAACAGCAATGATGCACAGGCCCATACCGCTCCCAGCAAGGCGCCCGCCAACATACGCAGCCGTTTGGCCGGCAGCTTTAATATTTTTTTTACCAGAGTCAAAAGCAGATAGTCCATGATAGAATTTACCAGAAAGTATAGGTCCAGATACACAGTTATAGTCACGAATTCCGGCCTCACCTCCTAAAAAATCTACTTAGGCAAGTATACCGGAAAAACCATGCATATTTTGTCAAAGCAAAAGAGGAAAACCTGTTTTTTTACCGACAAATTTTGCCATCAAAAAGGGAACCGTCTGATCGGTTCCCTGGTTTTGTAATTACTTATCTTTTATTTTTCAAAAAATCCGGAATATTGATCTGCATCTCTTTATTCAGCGGACGGTAGGATGGTGCTGCCTGCTGCTGTGACTGCCCTGCCGGTCGCGGAGCTGTCGTCCTCGGCTGCTGAGCAGTATACCTTGGTTCAATGACCGGTTCTGCAGTTGCTGCTGAAGCCTGCTGTCCTATATTCGGGACATTCACGCCCAGATTGGTCGGCATCTTCGGCTTATAGTTGTTAAATCCAGCCATGGCCTTGTTTACCGGGGTATTGATTCCATGAGCATCCAGACCGGTAGCGATTACGGTAATGGTCGCTTCATCCTGAGCGGTCTCATCATACATGGCACCAAAAATGATATTGGCATCATCACCAGCCAGTTCCTGAACATAGCTTGCCGCCTCATTGGCCTCGATCAGGCTGATATCGCCGGAAATATTGATAATAACATGCGTAGCGCCTTCAATCGTGGTCTCCAGCAGCGGACTGGATACCGCCTGCTTCACCGCATCTACGGCTTTCTCGTCACCCTTGGCATGTCCAATACCGATATGAGCAATCCCTTTGTCGGTCATAACGGTCTGTACATCGGCAAAATCCAGGTTGATCAGACCCGGTACATTAATCAAATCGGTAATTCCCTGAACGGCCTGCTGCAGCACTTCATCTGCTTTCTTAAGAGCATCCGGCATCGTGGTTCTGCGGTCAACGATCTCCAGCAGCTTATCATTAGGGATGACAATCAAGGTATCCACACTTTCTCGCAGGTGCTCAATACCGGTCAATGCGTTCGTCATACGGGTCTTAGCTTCAAAACGGAAGGGCTTGGTGACGACACCAACGGTAAGAATGCCCATCTCCTTCGCAATCCTGGCAATCACCGGTGCCGCACCGGTGCCGGTTCCGCCGCCCATACCACAGGTAACAAAGACCATATCGGCACCTTTGATGGTCTGGGCCAGTTCTTCTGAACTTTCTTCAGCAGCTTTCTCGCCGATCTCCGGTCTGGCACCGGCACCCAGTCCCTTGGTCAGCTTCTCACCGATCTGCATTGCCGTCGGTGCTTTACAAAAGCCCAGGGCCTGCTTGTCCGTATTGATACCAATAAAATCTACCCCGGCGATATTCTCATCAATCATGCGGTTGACGGCGTTATTACCGGCTCCGCCAACACCAATTACAACAATTCTTGCTGCATTTTCAGCCTCATTTATTTTAATCTCTAACAAGATTTTACTCCTCCTTAACCTCTATGCGCATACTTTTGTAACATTTTTGTAATATGTTTTCTTATACTAGTCTATCTAATACTATATTTGATTTTTCAAAAAATATCAACCTTTATTTTATCAAAATTAAAGAAGTATCCAAATGAGCTTATTACATTTTAGGTTTAAACGAATACATCGCTGACGAATTGGTTTCATCATAAGTGTCCAGATACAGCGTTCCCTTGCGTCCTTTCAACTCCGGGAGGATATCGCCAAGGGTGGCAATCTTCCCGTTCAGGTCCTCATTACTCCCAAGAATTACCTCGATATCCGCCACATAAAGAGTGGCTTCGCCAAAGCGATTGTATTGAATCTTGTCGACCTGCAGGTTATAAATGGAAAGAATCTGGGTCAGGTTCAGAATTTCTTCAAATATTTCCCGGCTTTCCACCGGCAGCTTTTGATAGAGGACGATATGGCCGAACTCAAGTCCGGTAATCCAGGGAATTCCTTCCAGCTTGTTATTGGCACTCTCCACGATAATACCGTCCTTATCAAAATACATAAAGCTGCTCATGTAGGATACATATCCCACCACGCTTTTTTCATAGACAATCACTTCCACGCTAAAAGGATCCTGAAAAGCAATTTTATAATCCTCGACAAAAGGAATCGTTTCATGCTCCTGGAACCGGTTCTTTAAATAGCAGTACACCACATTACGGCTCGCCCGGTCCGGAAATAAAATCGACCTCATCTGCTCATCGCTATAACGCTGATTGCCGGTTACTGTAATCGTTGATATGTTCACTGACAGCAACACGATCACGAGAATCAAGCCCGCAATAATGGCGACCATCAGCCCTGTTCTTTTTTCCCTTTTTTGTGTATTCTGCATAACCTTTTATTCCTTTTATCCTTTCAAAGCTGCCAGCTCTTCCACCAGCGCAATGTCCGCGCCAACTGCGGCCAGATCCCGGCAAATATCTTCATACCCCCGGCAAATATGGCCATATCCCTGAATCCAGGTCTCCGGCCCGGCCGCCAGGCCAGCCACCACCAAAGCAGCACCCCCCCGTAAATCAGTCGCCTCGGCCAGCCCGCCCCTTAACATCGGGCGGCCGTTCACCCAGGCAATGTTATCTTCAATTATAATATGTGCACCCAATTTCTGCAATTCTTTTGCAGTGGCAAATCTTCCCTCAAATACGGTTTCTTCAATTTGTGAAACACCATCAGCGACGGAGGCCACTGCCATCATCACCGATTGCAGATCGGTAGGGAAGGCCGGATATGGTCCGGTTTGAATCTTCACCGGGGCCGGACGTTGTTTCATGGCGATCAGGATCCCCTCCGGCGATTCGGTAATCCGGGCCCCCATCTGCTGAACCTTGGGCAAGACCTCCTGCATATGCAGGACCGGCCCCTGCCGTAAAAACACCTCACCGCCGGCCGCCATCACCGCTCCCAGGTAAGTCCCGGCGACAATCCGGTCACCTGCCACCGAAAATGTACAGTCATGCAGCGGCCGCCGTCCCTGAATCGTCAGCACTTCCGTACCAACACCGGCAATCTCCGCCCCCATCTGACATAAGAAGCGGCACAGTTCCATAATTTCGGGTTCTCTGGCCGCACCGGTGATCCGGGTCACTCCTTCCGCCGCCACTGCCAGCATTACCGCATTTTCCGTCGCTCCCACACTGGGATAACGAAAATCAATCTGCGCCCCCCGCAGCGTTGCTGCCGAAGCGGTAATCTGTTCTCCTTCCGCCCGGATCTCCGCCCCCAGACGACGCAGCGCATACAAATGCAGGTCAATCGGCCGTTTGCCGATGGAGCATCCGCCCGGATAACTGGTCACCGCTTCGCCCAGCCGGCCCAGCAGCGGACCCAGCAGCATCACGGAAGAACGCATTTGTTTTACCCGCAGCGCCGGTATCCGCATCGAAGTCAGGTTTCTGGTATCAATCGTAAGCACATGGTCACTGAGGCTTATCCCACACCCCAGATATTCTAAAATCCCCATCATACAGAACACGTCCTGTATTCCGGGGACATTGGTAATTACGGTCGTTCCCTTATGCAAAAGTGCTGCTGCCATGATCGGCAGCACCGCATTTTTGGAACCCTGTATGGTTATCTCACCTTTTAAGGAATGTAAGCCGCTTAAACGAATCGCCGACAATCAGATACCCCCTACTGTCACACTTATACTCCATCTTATGTTAATAGCAGGGAAATTGTTTTTATTTTTCCAATTTTATCTGATTTGAGACACTTAGAACCATTCCCATCTCAATCATCAAAAACAGCACGGAGGTCCCTCCATAACTGATAAAAGGCAAGGTGATTCCGGTATTGGGAATGGTATTGGTGACCACTGCAATATTTAAAATAACCTGAATCGCAATATGAGCCATGACCCCGACCGCAATCAGGGAACCAAATAAATCAGGCGCATTGTTGGCAATCAGCATGAACCGGTAAATCATGAACAGGAAAATCAGAATCACCGACACCGCCCCAAACAACCCCAACTCTTCGCAGATAATGGAAAAGATCATATCATTCTGGGCCTCCGGTACAAACCCCATCTTCTGGATGCTTTCACCCAGCCCCCGGCCGACCAGTCCGCCGGAGCCAATGGCATACAGGCCCTGAAGCACCTGATATCCGCCATCCTGCGGATAAGCCTCCGGATTCAGCCAGACAAAGATCCGGCTAAGCTGATATTTCTTCAAAAGACCCACATTTTCCAGTGCCAGTGCCAATGGTCCGGCCACCGCAAACGCCCCCAGCCCCAGCCCACCACACAGGAAAAAGGGCCATCTCTTCTCACAGGCCACAAACAGCATGACAAAGGCGATACCGACAATAATAATCCCGGAGCTTAAGTTGTTCGCGGCAACAATCGCGGCAATCGGCAATGTAGCACCGATCACCATCGCCATCGCTTTCCACTGGTTGATCTGCTTGCCCATCTGGACAATCATTGCTGCCAATAAGACAATCAATGCAATCTTGACAAATTCTGTCGGCTGGAATGTGGCACCGCCGACCACCAGCCACCGGCGCCGCCCATTAACCTCTTTACCGATGAGCGATACCACAATCATCAGCACATAGGAAAGAATATAGGCAAACACGGCAAAGCGTGCATACCAGTGATAATCCAGCTTAGAGATGATCACTGCCATCACCAGACCGGCGCCGGCAATCTTAAGCTGACGCATCATAAAGTAGGCGGGATTTGAATAGTTGATCTGTGCCATATAGGAACTGGCACTATAAATCATGACCAGACCAAATGCCGTCAGGAATATGACGCAAAATAGCAGACTGTAGTCATAAAACCGCTTTGGTTTGTTTTTTTTCGCCATCGGTCCCTCCTACAGATTTCTTACGCATTCTTTAAAAACATCGCCACGCTGTTCGTAGTTTTCAAACATTCCCCAGCTGGCACAGGCCGGCGACAGCAGGACACTGTCGCCGGAATTGGCATAGGCGGCACAGACACGGACTGCCTCGGCCATATCATCGGCGTACATAATCTCATGAAAACCATGTGCTCTGGCACACTGGGCAATCTTATCCCGGGTCTGCCCCAGCAGCACCAGGTATTTCACTTTATCACCAAAGGATTCAATCCATTCATGATACTCACTGTTCTTATCATAACCGCCGGCAATCAGTATCGTCGGTCCGGTCATCGCCCGCACCGCCTGAATCGCCGCATCCGGGTTCGTCCCTTTGGAATCATTGTAATATTTTACTCCGGCCCGTTCCCGGACAAATTCAATCCGGTGTTCCACCGCTTTGAATTCCCTGATTGCCGTCCGGATGACCGGCATCGGAACCTTCAGCTGAATGGCGATGGCAACTGCCGCCATAACATTCTCATAATTATGTTTGCCCAGCAGTTGAAGATCGCGGACATCCACGACCATTTCTTCCCGTCCGTCATGGCGATAGATCATATCCAGACCACGCAGGTACAGTCCTTCTTCCACGATCTGGCTGCCGGAGAAGAACATCACCCGGGCCTTAAGCTCTTCGCTTTCACCAAACTCCCGGAGCACCGCATCGTCATAATTCAGGACAATCGCATCTTCTTTGGTCTGGTTTGTTGCAATTCGTTTTTTTACTTCTATATAATTCTCCATTGTACCGTGACGGTCCAGATGATCCGGCGTGATATTTAAAATCGCACTGACATGGGGATGAAAATCCATGATCGTCTCTAACTGAAAGCTGGAAACCTCTGCTACCGTTACCGAATCCGCTGTAGTCAAAAGCGCTGTCTCGGTATAGGGAATGCCGATATTGCCAACAACAAATACCGCACCTTCCGCCAAACGCAGGTGAGCACTCATAATCGCCCCTACCAGAGCCGTCGTCGTCGTCTTGCCGTTGGTTCCGGTAATCGCTGCCAGCTTACCCTTAGCCACATGATAAGCCAGCTGGATCTCACTCCAGATCGGAATCTTTACCTCGTCCAACACCGACACAAACGGTGCATCTAACGGAATCCCGGGACTGATAATGGCCAGCTCCACCCCTGATAAGTCGGTTCGGCTAAGCTCACCCAGGATGATATTCAGCTTTTTGTGTTCGCCAAACGGTTCTTTGATCTTCTCCGGATCCAATTGTTCATTCCCGTCATAAAGAACTACTTCGCCCCCCATCTTCAGCAGAAGTTTTGCCGCGGCAATCCCACTTTTGCCAGTTCCTGCAACTAAGACCTTCTGATCATTCATGTTGTTACCCTCCTATAATCCTAAGTACGCCAACAGGCAAAGGATTGCCGTAGTAATGGAAAAGACTGCCACCACCCGGGTTTCGGACCAGCCGCCCAACTCAAAATGATGATGGATCGGCGCCATCCGAAAGATCCTTTTGCCATGAGTAGCCTTAAAATAACCCACCTGCATGATTACCGACAACACCTCAACCAGGTAGATCAGACCAATAATCGGAATAAAGAACGGCATCTGCATCATAAACGCACTGGAAGCTACAAAGCCGCCCAGAGCCAGAGAACCGGTATCGCCCATAAATACTTTCGCCGGATAGACATTGAACAGCAAAAAGCCCAGCAGGCTTCCCACTACCGCTCCGGTAATCGGGCTGATACCACTGTCCTCACCGATTGCAATGATGGTCAGGAACGTCGCCACCAGAATCGTCACACTGGTACAAAGGCCATCCAGGCCATCGGTGAAGTTCACACCGTTGTCGGTTCCCAGCACCACCAGAAATACAAAAGGAATAAACAGGATGCCCATATTCAGGTAATATCCCTTTTGAAATCCGCCGGTAAAGGGAACCAGGACGGCCGTACTGACCTCATGTGAATTCATCAGATAATAGATAAAGATACTGGTGATGACAATCTGGCCGGCCAGCTTCTGTTTCGGATTTAATCCTTCCGAACGCTTCATTACAATCTTGATGTAATCATCCAAAAAACCGATAATACCAAATCCCACCGTCATGAACAGCACCGGAATGATCTTCGGATAATCCCGGATGTAAAACAGCGACGTGATAATAATACTGGTCAGAATCACCAGGCCGCCCATCGTCGGCGTCCCCTGCTTTTTCAGATGGCCCTGCGGTCCGTCCTCCCGGACCTGCTGCCCAAATTTCAACTTATGAAGAAATGGTATTACAATCGGACACAGCATTGCGCTGATTGTAAATGCTATTATAATCGCCAGTATCGTTTCGTTAATCATATCGCACCCCTATATATTATGAGCCTATTATGTATCGTTGGTGTTTTGGTCTGTTGTTAGTATACGTCTTTTTAAGGGAATAATCAACCACTGATTCGAATCGTGGATACAGAATTTTCCTTGTCTGCCTCAATTCCCAGATATGGCAAAATATTCATAAAAATGTCGGAAATTACCGGAGCTGCAATCGTTCCGCCGTAATAAACCCCTTGTGGTTCATCAATGGTGATCAAAGCCATCACCTGGGGATCATCCGCCGGGGCAAAACCAATAAAGGAGGAGATATACCGCTTCAGGCTGCGCGGCAATTTTTCGGAGGTTGCCGTCTTGCCGCCGATCCGGTACTCCGCAACAGCGGCATTTTTGCCGCCGCCCTCGGCTACTACCTGCTCCAGCATATACCGCATCGTCTCACTTGTCTCTGCTGATACGACGCCTGCCTTTACCGGATACGTAAAATGCCGGACCGTATCCTGTTCGGCGTTGACCACCTTGACGCCAAAATGCGGGGTAATCCGGTTCCCGCCATTGACAATGGAAGCGGCCGTGGTGATCAGCTGGATCCGCGTAATCTGAAAAGACTGGCCGAAGGAAACGGTGGCCAGCTCCACCAGGCCCATATTCTCTTTTTTGTGCATAATCGTGCCGGCTTCTCCCGGCAGGTCGATGCCGGTCTTATCTTTCAGCCCGAATTGCTCAAAATACTGGTAATACCGGTCGATCCCCAACCGCTGTCCCACATCAATGAACACCGGATTGCAGGAATTCATCGTACCTTGCAGAAAGGTCTCGCCGCCGTGTCCGCCCACTTTGTGGCAGCGAATCTTGCGGTCCTCCACAATGCGAAAGCCCGGGCAGGAAAAGGTATCCCGCATGCCCACTACGCCGGCTTCCAGCCCGGCCGCTGCCGTGATGATCTTAAACGTCGAACCGGGTTCATAGGTATCATTGAGGCAGGGATTGCGCCACATCTGGTTTAACAGTTCCTGCTTTTCGGCGGCGGAAATTCCGTAAGCTGCTTCTGCATCCTTCGTATTCAGTGTGAACGGTTCGTTTAAATTGAATTCAGGGACATTGACCATTGCCAGAATTTCCCCATTTTGGGGATTCATGATAATGATCGAAACCTGCTTTGCCTGCTTTTTCTCCAGCACCTCATAAGCTGCCTGTTCCGCATATTGCTGAATATTGACATCCAGGCTAAGATACAGATCATTGCCGGCGATCGGTTCAACCCGGTCCTCAAAGGCATTTTGGATCTCCACACCGGCAGCATCGGTCATCGTCAGAATCGTACCGTTGATGCCTTTTAAATATGGTTCATATTTGACTTCCAGGCCGATGATGCCCTGATTGTCCCCGCCGGTAAAGCCCAAAACCCTGGAAGCCAGGGAATCAAAGGGATAGTATCGCTTATAATCTTCATCCACTTTTACCCCTTCCAGGTGATAACTGCGGATTTTATCACCGGTTTCTTTATCAATATTCGTCCGAATGATCTCCCGGGAGCTGCGCTTCTCCACTTTCTTACGCACCGTTTCCTCATCCAGCCCAAGCTCTTCGCAGAGAATCCTGATTACTTCTGACTCGTCCTTGACCTGATTGTGAATCACCGAAACCGTACAGACGGTCCGGTTCGTGGCAATCACCACGCCATTGGCATCCAGAATATTGCCTCGGGCCGCCTTGATCGTACGCTCTCGCTGATGTAACTCTTCCGCCATCTGACTGTAATGTTCCGCCCGACAGGTCATCAGATAAAACAGCCGCCCCATTAATCCCGCCATGCATAAGCAAAGCAGAAAACACAGGACGGCTATCCTTTCTCGATGATGGGTCTGGTTCGAATTCATAACCGGCTCCTGTATTCATTTATTGCTATAATATATGAGCCAGTCTGAAATTTATGTTTACTATCCCGGATTCGGTTCGACAACCGGAATCTGTCCGGGCTGATCACCTGCCGACGCTTCCTGTTGGGCCGGTTCGGGCGCTGCTTCCGCTGTCGCCCTGGCCGTCGTTGTCTCTGCCTGCGTCTGCCGCTTAGTAGTCTCCGCCGCTGTCGTCGCCGCCTGCGTCTGCCGTTTAGTGGTCTCTGCCGCTGTTGTCGCCGCCTGCGTCTGCCGCTTAGTGGTCTCCGCCGCTGTTGTCGCCGCCTGCGTCTGCCGCTTTGTCGTCTCTGCTGCTGTCGTCTGCTGCCTGGAAGTCGTTGCCGTTTCCTCCGCCGACCAATCGATGATGACTTCGGCAGAAGAACTTTCCGCCGCCGCATCACGCCCCGGCAAATCGCCGGGAATACCGCTGTCTTGCCCCTCCTCCAGGTCAACGTACTCCTCCGTCTCATAGACTTTCGCTTCCGCCGATTCGGTTGGCAAAAGGGGATCCGTGTTGTCGGTGATGCCTTCCTGCTCCGGCAGCTGTCCGCCAAATTCCGCGGGGACCTCACCATAATCCACTTCCGGGAACACATTCAGATATGGCAGAATCTCCACCATAATCTTCCGAAACACTTCACTGGCATAAGTACTGTGAGCCTGTTCGGCAACATGCGGGGTATCAATAATAACATATACCAGCACCTGGGGATTATTTGCCGGGGCAAAGCCACAGAACGATACCAGGTAGTTGTTTTCGCTGCGGGGATATTTTTGCGCCGTTCCGGTCTTGCCGGCAATGGCATATCCCGATACTGCTGCCGCCTTACCGGTTCCTTCTGCCACCGTCCGGTACAAGGTGTCTTTGATAAAGTTACTGGTGGACTCAGAGACCGTCTCCCGCACCAGATTTGGGTTTTCTTTTTTTACTACGGATCCCTGGTCATTGATAATCTGTCTGACGACACGGGGTTCATAGTAAGAACCGCCATTAATCACAGAGCTATATGCTGCCGCCATCTGGATCATCGTACAGTTAAAGTTCTGGCCAAAAGCATTGGTGGCCAGATCAGAGGGTTTCATATTCTCCGCATGATAGATCAGGGTCCTGGTATCTGCTTCACCCGGCAGGTCAATTCCGGTCCTGGCGCCAAAACCAAACAGCTTCTGATAGCGGCTGAACCGATCGCGGCCTTCCATCGCGGCGATCTGCATCATACAGTCATTGCAGGACTGCGTCAGGGATTCCGCCAGATTGAGCATTCCATGACCGGTTCTTCTCACACACCTGATATACCAGTCACCGACTTGCTGGCCGCCGTCACACAGAAATGACTCATTGCCGTTTAACACGCCTTCCTCCAGGCCGGCTGCTACCGTAAATATTTTAGAAGGCGAACCCGGCTCATAAGTATCACTGATGCAATAATTCCGCCACACCTGATTCCATGCTACCTGCTGCCCATAAGACATGATTTCTGCATCCGAACAATACTCCGTCACCTGTTCGGCAGTAATCGGATGATCTTTATTCTTCCGGTTATAATCACTTCTTGCTTCCTTCAGGCCCAATTCCCGGATTTCTTCATCGGTATACCGCCCCTGAAGATCCCAGGGATTGTTCAGATCAAACATCTGATCACTGGACATCGCCAGCACTTCTGCGTTATTCGGGTCCATGACGATCACGGCAACCCGGTCGGAACCCACCTCCTGCTGCCATTCATTAATGTTCCTTTCCACGATGCCCTGTATATTTACATCAATCGTCGAAACCACCGTATTACCGTTGGATGCTGATTTGATTACCCGTTCCAGGTTGGAGTCGTCATTCAGGTAACCGTACTCACGGCCATTCGTTCCGATCAACTGCTCATTGTAAGACTGTTCAATGCCGCTGTTGCCGTTGCTGCCGTCACTGGTCACAAAACCGATGACATTACAAGCCAGCGAGTTATAAGGATAGATTCGTTTATACTCTTCCTCAAACCAGACCCCTTTGATCCGGGCCCTGGAACCGGCTTTACTGTTGGCCTTATTCGTGTCACTTGCAAAAGCCTCAAATTCCACTTTGACCTCATGATCCAGCTGTCTGGCATAGCGAATATAGTACTTGTCCGGATTGGCGGTAATCAGCGTCCGCATTTCCTGGGGATCATACCCAAAAAACGCAGCCAGGGCGGTCAGGGTTGCTTCCAGATAATTGTCCTGATCCGACATGATCTGCTTCGGGTCAATAATCAGATTATATACTTTTTCCGAGGTCGCCAGGTAGGTTCCGTTCCGGTCAACAATATCGCCGCGGCGATAAGGAATCACCCGGCTGTCATATTTCTGCTGCGACAGGACGATCTGATTGTAACGCTCCTGGTCCTGCTGAATAATCTGATACAGGACGTAAACCAACGCAAACAAAGCCAGCGTAATTACAATCATCGTAATCGCCAGCTTTTCCTGCATATATTTTGTAAATGCTCTTTTATTATCTTGTTTTTTTTTTAGATTAGTGTTTTGGGATGTCCTCATACTGTCTTACATACTCGCTTTCTGTTTTGTCATACAGAAGGATTTGATATCGGTTTGCGTATACCATGCCAAGTTCTTCCGTGGCCACTTTATATACATGCTCCAAATCAACAGAAGTATTAATCCTGGTTTGTAATGCATCATTTTCAGATTTCAACAGTTCTACTTCCCGTTCCAGGTCTTCGATATGATGAATTCTGGTGGTGATCGAAGACTGTACCTGCAGGTAGCTGACACAGATGTAAAGGACGCACACTGCCGCCAGGGTCAGCATGATAACATATGGCAGATCCATATGCAATGCTTTCTCCTGATTTCTTCTGACATTATGATCAATTGCCGGCCGGCGTTCTTCTCTGGTGTCTCGCCCTGGTTGCTGTGCCGGTATGACTTTTCTCGCTGCATTGCCATGTACATACGACTGGCTTACCGGTCTTGCGTTTCTTGCTGCCATATTACCACTCCTTCCACTGTTTATTTCTTTTCAAATACTCTTAGCTTGGCGCTTTTGGAGCGTTTGTTCGCTTCCATTTCAGCTGGCCCGGGAAGCACTGGTTTGCGGGTGATGACGGTTCCCCTGCTTTCCCTGCCGCATACGCACACGGGAAATCCGGGTGGGCAGATACAGGGATTTTCATTCTCCCGGAATCGGTTCTTGACGATCCGGTCCTCCAGGGAATGGAAGGTGATAATGCTCAGTCGCCCGGTGGGCTTCAAAAGCTCAATCATCGTATCAATCGACCGGTTCAGCACATTCAATTCTTGATTCAGCTCAATCCGGATCGCCTGAAATGTCTTCTTGGCCGGATGTCCGCCGGTGGCTCTCACCTTCATCGGAATCGCCGCTTTGATCGTTTCGATCAGTTCTCCGGTTGTCGCAAAGGGCTTGTCCACACGTGCTCTGACAATATGTTTGGCAATATTCTTGGCAAACTTGTCTTCTCCGTAATCCCGAATCATCCGGTACAGCTCTGATTCACTGCAGGTGTTCACAATATCGGCTGCTGTCCGGGTATTCCGCTGATCCATCCGCATATCCAGCGGTGCATCTTCCCGATAAGTAAATCCGCGTTCTGCCGTATCCAGCTGATAGGATGACACTCCCAGATCCAGGCAGATCCCATCCACGGCCTCGATCCCCAGTTCTTTCAGCACTTCATATATATTCTCATAGTTGCTTCTTACAATGGTGACCTTGCCGCCATATGCTTTCAATCGCCCGGTCGCTGCGGCAATTGCATCGGCATCCTGATCCAGGCCGATCAACCGGCCCTGATCACCCAGCCGGTCAAGTACCCGGGCGGCATGTCCGCCGCCGCCCAGCGTTCCGTCCACGTATATTCCATCTGGTTTAATCTGTAAGCTGTCTATGGTTTCATCAAGTAAAACAGATTTGTGCTCAAACATCATATCCCCAGACCTTCCATATTTTCCGCAATCTCTTCCATATCATCATAAGTATTGGATTCATTCCAGACATCGCGGCTCCAGATTTCAATCCGGCTGCCGACTCCCACGAGTACCGCATCCTTATCGATCTTCGCAAAATCACGAAGAACTGCCGGAAGCAGAATTCGTCCCTGCTTGTCTACTTCGCAGGTAGTGGCGCCCGCCAGGAAAAAGCGGGAAAACTTTCTGGCATTGGCATTGGTAAGTGGGAGGGCGTGAAGTTTTTCTTCCAGGGCTTTCCATTCGGAAATTTCATAGGCAAATAAACAGCCATCAAGTCCCTTGGTCACAACGAACTCTTCCCCTAGCTGCTCTCTGAATTTTGAAGGGACAATCAAACGGCCCTTCGCATCCACTGTATGATTATATTCTCCCATGAACATAATAATCACCTGTATCTGTACGCAAGTTCACTTTCGTACCACTTTCTTACCATTTCCTACCACTTTGATCCACTTTTCACCACTTGGTACCTATTATTCTAGTACATAAGTTAAAAAATAGCAAGGAAATTTCATTAAAAAATTACAAAAAAATGAGGCAGTTGCTAGGTTTTTGCAACTGCCTCTAGATATGTACATGATCTAAAATCCGGACACAAGATATTGTTCTATTAACTGATCAAGCTCGATACTGTTTTGGTAAATTTTTTCGTATGCCTCCCTTTGATCGATACTTTTATTCAGTTTTTCGCGTAACATTTCAATCCGTTTTGCTAATTCGTCTTTTGAACCTTTCATTTTATTCTCCCTTGGTAGTTTGATTCTGCCATTTGCAGCGGAAGAGCAGCACAATTGCTGCAACCAGAACAAGCAGCAGTGATAACGCCTGTGATACCGGAATATTCGTATGGAAGAGCTTCAACTGATCCGTCCGAAGACCTTCAATCCAAAATCTGCCAGCCCCGTATCCCAATAGATAAATCCAAAGCAACTCTCCTTCAAATTTTTTTCTTTTTCTGTACCACAACATAAAACACAGCAAACAAACATTCCATAAAGACTCATACAGGAATGTGGGATGCACCTGGATGTATTGTATTCCATTCTCCACCAGCAGATGATTCAGCACATCTTGATTCAGCATACTTTCGCTTACCAGTGAACGTTTGATTCGCATGGCAAACAGGTTGTCCGTATACCCACCAAACGCTTCGCAATTAAAAAAATTCCCCCAGCGGCCTATTATCTGACCGGTGATCAACCCCAGGACCCCCGTGTCTGCCATAGAAAAAAAGGATGCTTTCTTAATTCTGGTATAAGTTATCAGCGTTAAAACCGCAGCAATCACACCTCCGTAAATAGCAAGTCCGCCTGCCCGCAGATTAAAAATCTGGAATAAATTTTCCTTATAATAATCCCACTCGAACACCACGTAATAAATACGGGCGCCGGCGATTGAAAAAATAATTCCATATAAGGCAAAATCCAGATATAATTCAGGATCTTGTCCCCTCCGCTTTGCATCCGATTGTGCGATCCAGATTCCAGCCAGCATCCCTGCCCCGATAATGATGCCGTAATAAGTAATCTGAAATCCGAATAAAGAGATATGGTTTTGCAAATGCTGTATCACAATACCTAAATGTACGAAACTGATATCCGCACCTTCCATCATGAATCCCCTTTCGATGCTATCATAATTTTATAATCTGGCAATTAAAAAATCAAACTGTTTTGTTCCACAAATGTCGACACCACTCGACACCTGTTGAATATTTCCTGTGCATTGACATTTTCGCTTTTCATTAACCTCGTTATATGATACAATTAATCGGCACAGAAATCAAGGTTATTTTTACAGACAGAAATCAGGAATGGAGATTTTTATGAAGCTGGGAATTGTGGGACTGCCAAACGTCGGCAAGAGTACACTGTTTAACTCGTTAACAAAAGCGGGAGCTGAATCCGCCAACTATCCATTTTGTACAATTGATCCCAATGTGGGGGTAGTTGCCGTGCCGGACCACCGGTTGAAACTGCTGGGGGACTTGTATCATTCCCGAAAGGTTACGCCGGCAGTGATCGAATTTGTCGATATTGCCGGGCTGGTGAAAGGGGCTTCCAAGGGTGAAGGACTGGGGAATCAGTTTTTAGCCAACATCCGGGAAGTGGATGCGATTGTTCATGTGGTGCGCTGTTTTGAGGACCCTAATGTAATTCATGTAGAAGCCAGCGTGGATCCGCTCCGGGATATTGAAACGATCAATCTGGAGTTGATCTTTTCCGATCTTGAGATTTTAGAGCGGCGGATTGCCAAGACCGCCAAGTCGGCTAACAATGACAAGTCACTGGCTAAAGAGCTGGTGATTTTAAAAGAATTGAAGGATGTTCTGGAGGCCGGTAATCTGGCCTGTGCTTATCAGAATGATGATGATGAGATTATGGGTTTTGTTAATTCATTAAACCTTCTCACCTGTAAACCGGTTATTTTTGCGGCTAATGTGGCGGAGGATGAACTGACTGATAACGGATCCGGCAAGGAAGGTCAGGATCATGTTGCGGCCGTTCGCAAGTACGCAGCGGAGAACAACTCGGAAGTTTTTGTTATCTGCGCGCAGATTGAACAAGAGATTGCGGAATTGGATGATGATGAGAAGAAGGAATTTCTGGATGAGCTGGGACTTACTGAATCCGGGTTGGACAAACTGATCGCCGCCAGCTATCGATTGCTGGGGTTAATCAGTTATCTGACTTCCGGCGAGGATGAGACCCGGGCCTGGACGATTAAAGTCGGGACCAAGGCACCACAGGCGGCCGGTAAGATCCACAGTGACTTCGAACGGGGATTTATCCGGGCGGAAGTGGTTCATTATCAGGATTTGCTGGATTGCGGGACTTATGGGAAGGCGAAAGAAAAAGGACTGGTGGGACTGGAAGGGAAAGAATATGTCGTGAAAGATGGGGATGTGATTTTGTTTCGGTTTAATGTGTAGGGAATTGGTTGTGTCATGGTCGCTTCGGGTACACCATGCATTCCGCCCTATAGAAAACAGAAGGCAATCAGGGGTTGGTGAGCGAGCTCCCCAACCCCTGATTGCCTTCTGTTTTCTGCATGGCTGAATCTTTTTACAAATATTTCTTCATCATTTCACAGTCATCCAACGTCGCAAAATAATCCCGGGCTGTCTCGGCCCGGCGGATCTGCTGTACCGATCCGTCTTCTTTCAACAGCAGTTCTGCTGATTTTAACTTTCCATTATAATTATATCCCATCGCAAAGCCATGGGCACCAGTGTCATGAAGCACCAGCAGGTCGCCTTTTTCAATCTCCGGCAGCATGCGGTCGATGGCGAATTTATCATTGTTCTCACACAGCGAGCCGACAATATCGTACTTGTGATCGCAAGGCCGGTCTTCTTTTCCGGCAACCGTAATGTGGTGATAAGAACCGTACATCGCCGGACGCATCAGGTTGACGGCACAGGCATCCACACCGATGTATTCTTTGTGGGTGTGTTTTTCGTGAATCGCTTTGGTCACCAGACAGCCGTAAGGCCCCAGCATAAAACGGCCCAGCTCGGTGTAAAGGGCTACGTCGCCCATGCCGGCAGGCACCAGGATTTTTTCGTAAACCCGGCGGACGCCTTCCCCGATTTCCATGATGTCATTGGGCTCCTGGTCGGGGCGGTAAGGGATTCCGATACCGCCGGACAAGTTGATGAATTTGATATGAGCACCGGTTTCTTTCTGTAATTCGACCGCTATCTCAAACATGATTCCGGCCAGGGCCGGGTAGTATTCGTTGGTCACGGTGTTGCTGGCCAGGAAGGCATGAATGCCGAATTCCTCCGCTCCCTTTTCTTTCAGGATACGAAACGCTTCAAACATCTGCCCGGTCGTAAGGCCATATTTCGCATCCCCCGGGTTGTCCATGATATCGTTGCTGATTTTAAACAGACCGCCCGGATTGTAACGGCAGCTGACGGTTCTGGGAATATCCCCCAATACCTCTTCCAGGCAGGCAATGTGGGTGATATCATCCAGGTTGATAATAGCTTCCAGATCCGCTGCCATCTGAAACTCTTCCAAAGGTGTTTCATTGGAGGAGAACATAATCTCATGACCGTGAAAGCCCACCGCATCAGACAGCATCAGTTCGGTGGCCGAGGAGCAGTCGGTGCCGCAGCCGCATTCTTTTAAAATCTGAAGCAGATACGGATTGGGCGTTGCTTTTACTGCAAAATACTCTTTAAAGCCCTGATTCCAGGCAAATGCCTTCTGTAAGCGTCCCACATTCTCACGAATACCTTTTTCGTCATATAAATGAAACGGTGTTGGATAAGTCTGAATCATTTCCTCCAGCTGTTTTTTTGTCACAAACAGTTTTTTTTCCATAGTCTATATGCTCCTGCTCCTTTGTCCGCCATTCATCCATTTAGTCGACAACAACAACCCGCATGATATTCGTATTGGTTGCCGGTTCATGACGGCTGGCACGGTTTACAACGCCTGCCGTTACGACGACGGTATCGCCGTCTTTAACGATCCCTCTCTCTTTCAGCAAATCCAGCGAAGACTCAATCAAAAGGTCCGTTGACTCGGCCCGCTTGGCCTGGAATGGCTTTACCCCCCAGTAAATCTGCATCTGCCGAACAGCAGCAGCATTGGGGGACAAACCGATGATCTGCACCCCCGGTCTCC
>Ga0153996_1000353_pt1 | contig 21373 bp, 18 predicted proteins | sample TSNC080MetaG_FD_104728 | JGI IMG/M metagenome (GOLD analysis project Ga0153996, IMG submission 104728) | Attine ant fungus gardens microbial communities from North Carolina, USA - TSNC080 MetaG | ecosystem: Host-associated > Fungi > Mycelium > Unclassified | place: USA: North Carolina, Lumber...
CTCTCGTAATCTTTTAGCAGTTTATAGGTATCTACGATATTTAAATAGGGGCACCGGCCCCTAAAACCCCGCTTAAGGACTTTCAGTCCTTAAGAATCCAGTGTTCCTTGGCAAACGCTGTGGCGCGGTGCAGCGCGCCGTCGGCGGGCTGCCGCCCGGCGCTGCGCTGCTTTGCCCCCGTGGCCCCCCTGCACTTTGGGTAGCTGTCTCTCGTAATCTTGTAGTAGTTTATAGGTATCTGCGATATTTAAATAGAGGCAGCGCCCCAAGTTTTTGCGAGCTGATGCCGCCGGTTCCGAAGGGAACCGGCGGCATTTTTTTGTTGAGCTATGCGTATTGGATCATCTGCTTGTAGGTGTCCCGCATGTCCAAGGCGATGTTCACCGCTTTATTGGTGGTGACGCCTTGGGCGGCCTTCCGCCGCATACCTGCCTCACCGTAATGGTAGGCCAGGAGGGCGGCTTTTTCATCGCCGTATTCGGAGATGTATTCGCCCAGCATGGCGGTGCCGGCCGTAATGTTCTGATAGGGATCCATCAGGTCTGTGATGCCGTACTCGCTGCGCAGCCAGCCGCGGTTTACGTCGTTGATCTGCATGATGCCGTTGTCCCTGGTGCCGTTGGTGTTGTAGCCCACCGCGTTTACCTGGAAGCGGCTTTCCCGCCACATAATGGCCAGGACGAGCTCATACTCAATGCCTGCCTCCTGGCAGCGCTCGTAGGTAAAGCGCTGAAGCTCCTCACTTAAGGGAATGCCGGGGAGATATACAAACTGTGCTTCGCCGATGCCGGGGTTCTCCTCTACTTCCACTTCCGTTTCCACTTTTGCTTCCGTGTCGTGGAAGAATCCGCCGGAGGATCTAAAGCTTTCCTCCCGGTCGGTGAAGAAGGTGAACGCATCCTCACCTGCAGCGGCTTCCCGGCCATTGGCTTTCTTTACCATCTGAACAAAGGAGGCGTAGTCGCCCCCTTCCGGCTCCCATGCGGCTTCCATGTTTGCACCGGCGGGTTTTACCCGGAAGGCTTCCTGCTCCAGAGTGGCGGCGTATACCGGCTGATAGAGGATATTGTCTGTGACGCTGAGAAGCGCGTCCCCCATCATAACGCCTGTGAGTGCGAATACCACCATAAAGATACCCGCCTTTTTAAGCGTGGTGTTGCCTAAATACTTTCTAATCATTCAATCACCTTTCTTGCCCTTCGGTACCTCAATACCTCAAATTGGCATCCTTGCTATTATAGCAGCTTTTTTGGGAAATGCTCACTATAAATCCTTTTTTTACACCAAGTTTGTGACATGTATTCATTTTTCATTTAGTTTAGCGCGTCGTTTTATTAGAAATTGTAGAATTTCGTCACGAAAAGAGCTTGGACCGCTTTTTAATGAATTATGCATATATTATTTAGTTTTTTTCCCTACTATTGGTTCCATTTTTCTCATATATATGCAGTGTATGTCCAAAAAGGAGGATGAAAATGGAGCAATATGGTTTTTTTCTTGTGGGAGGGCCGGTGATGCTGCTGCTTTTGGCAATCGGCATTTTTTTGACATTGCGATCCGGATTTTTCCAGATAAGGGGACTTCCCTTCATTTTGAAGAACACGGTGGGGACGCTGCTAAAAAGCGAACCCGCGCCGGAGGCTGCCGGAGGGATATCCCCCTTTCAGGCGGTGACCACGGCCTTGGCGGGCACCATGGGGGTAGGCAATATCGCGGGGGTGGCCACCGCCCTGGTGGCAGGGGGGCCGGGCGCGGTGTTCTGGATGTGGGTCAGCGCCTTTTTCGGCATGATGACCAAATACGCAGAAATCTATCTTGCAGTCCGCTTCCGCCGCACCGCAGCCGACGGGGGTCACTATGGGGGGCCGATGTACTATATCCGGGATGGGGTGGGCAGCGGCTGGCTGGCCGGGGCCTTTGCGCTGCTTTGCGCCCTCTGCTCCCTGGGAATCGGCAATATGTCCCAGGTAAACTCGGTGGCCACCGCCATGGACAGCGCCTTCGGCGTCAGTCCCTGGATCACCGGCACAGGGGTGGCGGCTATTGTAACGGTGGTGGTGTTTGGGGGCGTCCGGCGGATCGCCCGGGTCACCGAGCTAGTAATCCCGTTTATCTCCTTATTATACATAGGAGGGGCGGGGGCGTTTCTGTTCATCCACCGGCAGCTTTTGGGGGCGGCGTTTGTCCAGATTTTTACCTGCGCCCTGTTCCCGGCCTCGGCTGCCGGCGGGGCATTGGGGTATGGCGTGGCCCGGGCCATGCGGTTTGGCCTCTCCCGGGGGGTGTTTACCAATGAGGCGGGGCTGGGCTCCGCGCCCATCGCCCACGCCGCCGCCCATTGCAAAAGCCCGCGGCACCAAGGCGTATGGGGTATCTTTGAGGTGTTTCTGGATACCATCGTGGTGTGCACCATCACCGCCCTGGTGCTGCTTTGCGCCGGAGGCGGAAGCCTGTGGCAGGCAAGCGGGCTGGATGGCGCGGCCCTGACCATCGCCGCCTTCCAAACGGTTTTCGGGCAGGCGGGGGCCAAGTTTATCAGCATTTCAATTGTTTTTTTTGCGGTGGCCGGAATGCTGGGCTGGTGTTATTACGGCGAGTGCGCGGCCCGGTTCCTCACCGGCGACCGCAAATCCGCACGCACCTTGTACCGGATTTTGTTTATCGCCTGCATCCTCCCCGGCGCCTTGGGGGATCTGACGCTGGTATGGGGGATTTCCGACGTGCTCAATGCCCTGATGGCGCTGCCCAATATCGCCGCGCTTTTAATCCTGCGAAGGCATATCCGCACCCGGCCCTAGTACTCCCCCACAACTAAATCGCAGCATGTCTTGCGGCGTATTTTTCCGTCATACTGCGTTGTCCTCCTTGCCGGGCGTCAGCCCGCCTGCGTCGTCCGCCTTGTCTGACGAAAAAATACTTGCAATCAATGCCACAATTTAGTCGTGGTGAAGTACCAGCCGGGCGATGAGGTTCAGCTTCTCCCGCCGGGGCAGCCGCTTAATGGCATATTCGCGCCGCATAGCCGCCTGCTTGTCCCCAAGCGCCTCCCAGTAAACAAGCGTTACCGGCAGCCGCCCCCGGGTATATCTGGCTCCCTTTCCCATTCCATGGGCGGCGACGCGGGTGGCCAAATGATTTGTCCACCCGGTGTACAGGGTGCCGTCGGCACAGCGGAGCATGTAGACATACGCTTTTGCCGGAGTCTGTTCCAAGGGATAATCGCCTCCGTGTCGCGGTATATAAAATTCTTCCTCCAGTATACTCCATGGGGAAGGGAAATGGAATAAAAAAAGAAGCTGTCACGCGGCAAATAAAATTGCGTGACAGCTTTCGTGCTTGCTATAAACGTATAGAAGTGAAAAAAATGAAAATACTATTATCAGAGGTGATTATAAAATGGAAAACATGACAAACGGGCCGGAAATTCCCATGGGCCTGGGTATGGCGCTGGCGCAAAATCTTCCCGCCATGAATTATTTTTCCTCCCTGCCCCATGATGAACAGCAGCGGATTATCGACCATACCCACGCGATACAATCAAAAAGGGAAATGCAGTCATTTGTCCAGGCTCTTGTGGGCGGGGCTTGAGAAGAACGCCGGGACATCCGGCTCTACATAGTTATTTGCGTTGCTTAATTCTCCAAAACTCTGCCGCCGGTTGAGATTGTCACTACACGCCGCGGTATCATTTTGCCGCTGTTCCGAAGGGCGGTCTTAACGGCGTTTTCGATACCACTGATATGACAAAAACCGTTTTCTAGAGGGCGTAGCATTTGCGTATATCCTCCAGCCACATCCGTATCGTTGAAAACCGCCCCCTGCTATATCACATATATTAAAAATAATTCTTCTGCCGTTTCTTCCGTCGGCTGCGCATCACATTAATGAGAATGGAGGCGGCGACGGCTGCCACGAGGAAGACAGGGATCAACAGGCGGTTATACCGCTCATCGGTGCTGAGTAGCTCTGTCCACATCTGATCCATCAGGAGGTTTGCGTCCCGGGGCAGCTCGCTGAAATACTCGGCGTTGTCGATAACCGACTGGGGAGGATAGGCGACGGGGCTGCCGCTGATCTCCTCATCCAGCAGGTCAATGGCAGCGGAGCTGGGAAGGGCGTAGCCGATATACTCGCCGTTGGCGGCGCTGACGGCAGGCTCACAGAGGAAATTGATATAAAGCTCGGCGGCCAGCTTGTTCTTGCTGCCCTTGGGGATGCAGATGGCGTCCACAAAGATGTTGGTGCCCTCGTCGGGGACAGAAAAGCCCAGAAGGGGATTTTCACCCATCATGGTAAAGGCGTCCCCGGCGTAATAGGGGGCCAGGGCGGCCTCCCCGCCCAGCATCTTGTCGAAGATTTCATCCATGACATAGGCTTGCACCAGGAATTTCTGATCCTGGAGCAGCCGCAGGCAGGCAGCCAGCTCGTCGGGGTCGGCGGTGTTGAGAGAGTATCCCAGCCGCTGCTGGGCAATGGCGAAGGCGTCCCGGGGATTGGAGAACATGAGGATATCCCCCATGTATTTCTCGTCCCACAGAATTTCCCAGCTGGTTACCTCCTCGGGGTCTATGCGTTCGGTGTTATAGATGATGCCCACCACGCCCCAGGTATAGGGGACGGAGAAGCGCCGCTCCGGGTCATAGGCGGGGTCGCGGAAGTTGTCGTCTATAAACTGGAAATTGGGGATATTGGAAAAGTCCAGAGGCTCCAGCATATCCTCGCTGATCATGCGGCTTATCATATAGTCGGAGGGGATGATGACGTCATACTGGGCGCCGCCCCCCCGGAGCTTGGAATAAAGCTCCTCGTTGGTGGCATAGGTGGAGTAGTAGACCTTAATGCCGGTGGCCTCCTCAAAGGCCTTGTTCACATTAAGCATATCGTCGGAGCCGTCGGAAATATACTCTCCCCAGTTGTACACATTAATGGAAACGCCTTGGCCCTCCAACTGGGAGTAATACGGCCGAGGGGACATAAGCTCCAGGGAATCCGCCTCCTCTCCGTCGGCATAGGCGGGAGCAGCTCCCAGGGGCATTATCAGAAGCAGGACTGCCAGCAGCAGACTGATTTTTTTAGCCAACGCTGTTCGCCCCCATTCGCTTGTTCATGGCCTTTTCCCGGCGGGCGTCCGCCATATTCACCAGCAGCAGCACCGTGAGAACCACGATAAACAGGATGGTGGACAGGGCGTTGACCTCGGGGCTCACCTTGCGGCGCATCATGGAGAATATGGTGACGGGCAGCGTCTGGGAGGTGGGGCCGCTGACAAAGTAGCTGATGACGAAATCATCCACCGACATGGTGATGGAGGTGAGAAAACCGGCGACAATGCCGGGCATGATGTCGGGAACCACCACCTTGGTGAAGGCCTGGAGGGGCGCGCAGCCAAGATCCTGTGCCGCCTCGTAAATGCTGTTGTCCACCTGGCGGAGCTTGGGCATGACATTGAGGATAACATAGGGGATATTGAAGGTCACATGAGCCAGAATCAGCGTGGCGAAGCCGAAGCTGAAGGGGGCGGCTCCTATTGCCTCCAGCAGTCCCTGGAGGGATACAAAGAGGAGCATGAGGGAAACGCCGGTGACGATCTCCGGGTTAATCATCGGCAGATAGGTGAAGCCGAGGATAAGGGACTTGGCCGCCTTGTGCATCCGGGAAAGGCCGATGGCCGCCGCTGTGCCGATAATGGTGGCAAGGACGGCGGAGGCAAAGGCGATAAAAAGGGTATTCCACAGGGAGCGGATAATCAGCTCGTTGGTGAAAAGGCTTTTGTACCAGTGGAGTGTGAAGCCGGTGAAATAAGACCGGGACTTGGATTCGTTAAAGGAATAGAGGATAAGCACCGCAATGGGCAGGTAAAAGAAGGCCATGACGGCGCCCACATAGGTTTTGGCGTACCAGCGCATTTTTTTCACAGCAGGATACCCTCCATTTCCTCCTCGCTGCCGAACTGGTTAAAGATGCTCATGCACAGCAGAATAATCACCATAAGCACCAAAGAGATGGCGGAGCCGAGGTTGGGGTTATAGGCGTTCCCTAAAAATTGCAGGTCGATGAGGTCGCCGATAAGCAGCTGTCCGCCGCCGCCCAGCATCCGGGAGATGATAAAGGTGGATACCGCCGGGACAAACACCATGGTAACGCCGGTTTTGATGCCCGGGGCGGAGAGGGGGAGGAGGATGCCGGTGAAAATCTGCCTCCAGTTGGCCCCCAGATCCTGGGCGGCCTCCAGGGTGGTGTTGTCGATCTTGGTCATGATGGAGTATAGGGGAAGGAGCATAAAGGGCAGGTAGTTGTACACCATCCCCAGCACCACGGCCCCCGGGGTGTTAATCATCTGGAGGGGGCCAAGGCCGGCCATCCCCAGCAACCGGTTGATGATGCCGTTTTTCTCCAGCAGAGTCATCCAGGCGTAGGTGCGCAGCAGGAAATTCATCCACATGGGCAGCATAATCAGCATGACCATGGTGCGCTGGCGGGAGCCGGTGGCCCGAGAGATGATATAGGCCAGGGGGTACCCCACCACCAGGCAGATAACGGTGGAGACGGCGGCCAGCCAGACGGAGCGGATCAGGATGGGGGAAAACTCACCCACCCGGGATACATTGTCCAGCGTCCAGGCGCCCTCGGAGGTGGTAAAGGCGAAGTAGGCCACCAGGGCCAGAGGGACAATAATAAATATGCACATCCAGGCCACATAGGGCAGCGCCAGCACCTGGGTAGCCCCGGAGCGGCGGATAACAGCCTCGTTTTTCATTGCTCATCCTCCGTGCGCCGCATGATGTGGATGTCGTTGGGCAGGATATTCATCCCGATTTCAGTGCCGGGCTCCTCGGCAAGGGTGGAATGGATCAGCCATTTGTAGCCGTGGCCCTCCACCGTCATCTCGTAGTGTACCCCCTTGAAGGTAATAGACTCCACGATACCCCGGAGCTTGCCCTCCGAAGGGGGAACAACCTTAATGTCCTCGGGGCGGATAACCACATCCACCCGCTGATTCTGGCCGAAGCCCTTGTCCACGCAGTCAAAAACCACCCCCGCGAACTCCGCCACAAAATCCGACCGCATAATGCCGTCCAGGATATTGCTCTCCCCGATAAAGTCGGCCACAAAGGCGTTTACCGGCTCGTTGTAGATATCCTCGGGGGTGCCGGTCTGGAGAATGTTCCCGTCCTTCATCACCACCACCCGGTCGGACATGGTGAGGGCCTCCTCCTGGTCGTGGGTGACATAGACAAAGGTGATCTCCATGCTCTGCTGAATCCGCTTCAGCTCAATCTGCATCTCCTTCCGGAGCTTGAGATCCAGAGCGCCCAGGGGCTCGTCCAGCAAAAGAACCCGGGGATGGTTCACCAGCGCCCGGGCAATGGCCACCCGCTGCTGCTGGCCCCCCGAAAGCTGGGTAATGTGCCGGGTCTCATATCCGGTAAGGCCCACCAGGGCCAGCATGTCCCGGATGCGGCTTTTCCGATCCGGCTCGGGAACCTTGTGGATTTTCAGCCCGAACTCTATGTTTTCATATACATTTAAATGGGGAAAGAGGGCGTATTTTTGGAAAACCGTATTTACCGGACGCTTATGGGGCGGCACGTCGTTTATTCGCTTTCCATCAAAAAAAACGTCACCCTCAAGGGCGTCCACAAAGCCTCCGATAATGCGCAGGGTCGTCGTTTTTCCGCAGCCGGAGGGCCCCAGAAATGTGACAAACTCCTTGTCATGTATCGCGAGGTCAATGCCCTTGAGAACACGTTCGCCGCCGTAATCCACCACGATCCCTTTTAGTGAGATGATAGCATTTTCTTCCAATTACACATCCCCCAATCACCTGCATAGTATGGTACATAAATACAGGGTAAACTATACCACATATGCAAAAAAAGTCAAGATAATTCAATTTTATTCAAAAAGCTACACGGATAACGGATTGCAAAACCACAGGGCCTATGTTACCATGAGGGGGACACGAAAAGGGGGCGTAAAGAATGACAATATGGACACAGCTGGCCATTGCCTGTCCATTGATATTTATAGCGGGCTTTATTGATTCCATCGCCGGCGGGGGAGGCCTTATCTCCCTGCCTGCCTTTTACGCGGTGGGGCTGCCGCCCCATCTGGCCATTGGCACCAATAAATTTTCCAACTGCTGGGGAACGATGTCCGCCACAATAGCATACCTGCGGGGCGGCTTTGTGAAAAAGTCGATTATCCCGGTGTCGGTGGTTATGGCGCTGACCGGCGCGTTTTTCGGAGCACGGATTGTGCTGTATATGAGCGAGGGCGCGGTGCGGGCGGTGATGCTTGTGCTGATTCCGGTTATTGCGGTTATTACTGTCCTGAAAAAGGACATTTTGTCCCCCAAGGAGCCGGTGGAGGCCCCAAAGCACGAGCAGCTGCTTACCGCGGCCTGCGCGCTGGTCATCGGTTTGTACGACGGCTTTTTTGGCCCGGGCACCGGCACCTTCCTCATGCTGGCCTTTATGGGCATTATCAAGCTGGATGCCGTCACGGCCTGCGGCAATACCAAGGTGGTAAATCTCTGTTCCAACCTGATGGCGGTGGCCGTGTTTACCCTGGGGGGAAAGGTGTTCTACGCGCTGGCCATTCCCTGCGCCATCTCCTCCATAGCGGGGAATATGGTGGGCTCCAGGCTCACCATGAAAAACGGAGCCAAGATCATCCGCCCGGTGATGCTGGTGGTGGTGGGGCTTCTGCTGATTACCCTGGGCAAGGACGCGATTGTGGCGGCAATGGGGCGGTGAGAGGTTAGGAGGTACCGTTTTAAGGGTTGATGGGTTTGGGACGCGAAAGTGCGAATCAAGAAAATTTATTTTAGCAGAGGATTATTTAAAATGAATATATTTGATAAAGTCGGTGCTACAAAAGACAAAGATAGTTTTTTAGATTTTTTATCTGCTTTACAAGCGAATTATAAAAATAATAAAGAACAATGGGAAAATCAAAGTATTGATATGTTTTTAGATGCAATCAAAAGCTGGCTTGAAGATTACGATGGCACAGATGTTGACTTGGATAACCCCGGTTGGCATTCTTTAGCTGTAATGCTTTATATGGGCAAAATATATGAATAGTAAAAAGCATACTGCGTAGTACGCAATAGCTTTCCTAAACTGTGTATTATTCAAACAGGCTAAGTCAGTCCGGGGCGTGGCACATGGCCGCGCCCCATTTTATATTTCTGCCAGCGCAAATAGAGTTGCAAAATGTCGAAGAAACAGGTATGATTAATATCAGAAGCTGACTACCCTGTTTGCTCATAATGCCACCGGCGGCGCACCCCGTGGCACCGCGACAACATCGTTTGCCAAGGAATACTGGATTCTTAAGGACTAGCAGTCCTTAAGCGGGGGATTTAGGGGCCGGTGCCCCTATTTAAATATCGCAGATACCTATAAACGGCTACAAGATTACGAGAGACAGCTACCCATAGTGCAGGGGGGTCACGGGGGCCCTCCCCCGTGGGAATTTTGGTTACTTTTGTTCCTCCAAAAGTAACTGCCCGTCGCGGCATAAGCGACATGCCACCCCGTGGCACAGCGGCAACGCCAGAGCCACAGCGGTAACACCAGCGCCACAGCGGCAACAAGCCGCAGGTTAATCGCTTGCGGATAACCCAAAAGAACCACCCCGCCGTCTGCGGACGGCACCCCTCCAAGGAGGGGAATGAGGAAACAAAAAAACTTGGGAGGTAACACAGAATGAAAAAAGGAATGCTCGGCCTATTGGCCATGCTGGTAATGGTTACATCCCTGCCGGTGTCCGCACAGGCGGCAGAGTTGCTCCCGAAGGAAGCGGTGTCCGCCATCACGCTTTCCGCGGAAACCGGGTACACCACCGCCGTCAAAACCAGCAAGGCGGCGCTGGTCTACAAGGCTTACGATTTGATTAACGACGGACAAGCCCTGTCCGCCCTGCCGGGCGGAGCCGTGGAGCTGGCCAGGCTTGCTCTGGAGAATAGAGGAAGCGCCGGCCCCGAATATATCCTGTACACCGACAGCGCGGGGGCCTACGCCCAGGGGGAGGGACGGGTTAAAAAGATAGACCTGGCGGAATTTTACAGCCTGGTCTCCCAGACCCCGGGCTTTTACCAATACCGGGACATTCCCCAGGCCCGGCTGCCGGGAAGTGACAGCCCGGCGGCGGTTCTGGACAGTGCTTACGCCTTCCGGAAGCTGGACGGAGTTTTTTACCGTACCCAATTTTCCGCCGATGAAGCGGTACCTGTGATCGCGGCGGCCGGGAGCGGCATTCCCCTTCCCGCTTTTTCCCTAAAGCCCTCCAGCGCCACAGTCACCCTTACCGCCGGGGGAGCCCGGCTGTTCAGCGGAACGCTGGCCCAGGCGAAGGACTATGCCCTGCCGGACAGCGGCGCCATGCAGGTGAAGATTGCCGCCGTGTACAGCGGTGACTGCTATAAGGGCACTGTGACCTACGGATACAATCTGAACGGGGAGGCGTCGTCCTCCTCCGGCGCAACCTTTTCTGTGGAGGGCGCCAGCACCTATCCCGGTGAGGTAGTGGTGCTGCGGGCCAAGGGGCTTTCCCAGGGGGATACCGTCACCTTCGCCAGCGATGTGGATTTTACCCCCAAGTTTTACAGCGATGGGGAAGGTGGGCGGATCGCCCTGCTGCCGGTGAGCTACTTTACCGCCCCGGGGGAGCATTATGTGACGCTGAGCGCCGGAGGAAATACCCAGAAATTCGGCATAACCGCCAATGGCAAGGATTTTCAGATACAGCACCTTACGGTGGGTGCGTCTACAACAGCCCAAACGATAGCCTCGCAAAAGGCGAATGATGAATTTAACGAGAAGCTGCTCCCCCTCCGCTGGGACGACGATGCCCAGGCCCGCTGGGACGGTCGTTTCCTGCTGCCGGTATCGGGGGCAAGGGTCACAACCCAGTTCGGGGCGATTCGGTACACCAACGGCTCCTCCGAATCCTCCCGCCATGGGGGGGTGGATCTGGCGGTTGACACCGGCACCCGTGTTTCCGCCACAAACAATGGCCGGGTGGTGTTCGCCGGATACCTCCAACTCACCGGGTACACCGTGCTGGTGGAGCACGGCTATGGGCTGAAAAGCTGGCATTACCACATGAACTCCATTGCTGTAAAGACAGGGGATACGGTGGTCAAGGGCCAGAAAATAGGCGAGGTGGGCACCACAGGCTTTTCCACCGGGCCCCACCTCCACTTTGCCATGTCGGTGAACAACGTGTTTATCAACCCCTATACCCTGATTAACACCGACCTGCTGGCTTAAAATATGAGATAGCGCGCCCCCTGGCTGCGGAGGCGCTTTGTTTATATAGTCAGTTGCACGCCTTTGGCGTGCAACTGACTATGCAGCAAGGTTAACGCCGCCATATGGGCGGCGCGCGGCGTTTGCCGCGACTTAAAAACGCTTTAGCGTTTTAAGTTAACTAGCTATATCAGGAAAGAAGGTGTCCCGCATTCAAATGGGGAGAACGAGAGAGGAAGCCGCCCCCAAGACGGAAAGCATGCTTTTATGCCCCAAATGCGGAAAGGCCCTGGACATTCAGGAACGGGTCATGGTCTGCCCGGCCCGGCACAGCTACGACATTTCGGCCCAGGGATATGTAAACCTGCTTTTATCCGGCAAATCCGGGGACGGCATCGGAGACGGCAGGGAGATGATCGCCGCCCGGCGGGCCTTTCTGGATGCGGGCTACTACGAGCCCCTGGCCAAAGCGGTTTGCCAAAAGGTGGCGGCAATGACGGAGGGGGAAGCGCCCATCCGCCTCCTGGACGCAGGGTGCGGGGAGGGCTACTACACCCGGGCGGTGGAAAAAAGCCTGCCCCAGGGCAGCAGGGTGGTGGGTATCGACATCTCCCGGCAGGGCTGCCTGTCCGCTGCCAAAAGGGATCAAAACAGCCTGTATGTGACGGCCAGCGCCTCGGCTATGCCGGTTGCCACCGGTTGGGCGGATGTGATTCTGTCCCTGTTTGCCCCCACCTTTGGGACGGAATTCCGCAGGGTTCTGGCTCCCAGGGGAAAAGTGCTTCAGGTAGCGCCGGGGAGGAACCATCTCCTCCAGCTTAAGGAGGCGGTGTACGAAAGGGCTTACCCCAACCGGGAGGATAAGCACCTGCCGGAGGGCTTTACCCTGGTATCCTCCACCCGGCTGGAGTACGAATCGACGCTGGAAAGCAATGCGCATATCCGCCAGCTGTTTGCCATGACCCCTTATTTTTTCCGCACCCCAAGGGAGGGGGTGAAGCGGCTGGAAGCATTGGAACAAATTTGCGTCACCCTGGATTTCCTCCTGCTGGAGTTTCACTGAACATAGCAAAGGAGCCGCCTCCGATAATCGGAGGCGGCTCCTTTCATGATAGCCGGGTTTATTTCTTAGCAAAGTTTTTGTCAGTCACAACAATGCTTCCGGCAGAGTTGGTATTGAAGGTCAGGTAACCATTCTTATCAATGCGCAGCCCTGTATTGGCAAGGGCAACAAAGCTGTTGGTTTTTCTGTCGTAGGAAACCACGCGAAGGGTCTCTTTATTCAGCTTACCCAGATCAGCTAAAGCGGCGATCGTGACAGTCATGCCATAGTCACCTGTCTGATCCAGCGCGATAACCGAGGTGCTGTTGGTGTAGAACTTGGCAAAAATTTGCTGAATCGCCGAGGCGGTGGCGGATGTCGGGGAACCGCCCACCTCAATGCTCTTGGTGGCCTTGGAAGGATCGAAGGTCAGACGGAAGATAACCTTGCCGTTCTCAACAATATCCGCCTGCACCAAAATGGATTTCTTAGCAGCCGCAGCCTGGGCGGCCATCTGCTTCATAATGTCAAGGGAAATCACAGATACATTGGTGAACCGGACTGTGATGGAGGTGCTGTCCTGTGCCGCCTTACTAAGCGCCGCGGCAACAGAATCTTTCGCCTGGCTGGCAGTTACAGGGTAATTGGTGGTAGTCCAGCCCGAGCCGGAGCCGCCGCGGTATCCGCCGCCACCGCCGCCACCGCCGCTGGAGCTGGAGCTGCTGCCGCCACCGCCGCCAACGATTGGGAAGGTACCGCCGGATCCGGTAACATTGACAGTTACCTCCTGATCGTCATAACCGCTAAAGCCGATGCTCAAAGTCGCGGTGCCTTTTTGCTTACCGGTTACGGTAACAAGGGTTCCGGACGCGGTGATCTCTGTCTCGTCAACCTCTACAATACCGCCGTCGGGAACGGTGACGGTTGCCCCAGTGACGTCACTGCCCTGGCCAAAGTAGACGGCAAAACGCGCCTTTTCATTTATTCCCATTGTCAGGCTCTTGGGAGCTACGGTTGGAGTATTGGGCTCACCCTTGGTGGTGAAGGAGAAGGTGTGCTCCGCGTTGGGGTACTCGTTGCTGATAACCACGCCTGCGCCCACCGTTAGATCGTAGAGTGTGCTATAAAGCAGGAGCGGGGAATCGCCGCTGCCGTTGCGGAAGCTGCTGAGCGGGATAGCCAGTTTATTGGATGCTGTGGCGCTCGCCGCGGGGGTAGCGGAATATGTCTCGCCGCTATAGCCCAGCGATACCGTGCCGCTGCCGGTGGGGGCCGCGTCCGCGTCAAATGAAAGGGTGATGTCGCTGGCGGTGATATCCGCGTTGGTGCCGGAGGGATCGGAAAGCTCCACTTTTACAGTCAGAACAAAAGCGGGGGATATGCCTTCAATGATATTTCCAACCGCTATGTCATCGTTGTAAATGCGCACTCGGTAGGAACCGGAGGCGACGGAAGCGGGAATGTCATACGCAACGGTAACCTTTCCACCGGTGACGGTCAGATTGGTGCCGGAGGTGTTGCGGCTGAAGGAGGAGGTGACATCTGTGCCCTCAGCGTTGAGCACTGCCGCCTTCAAGGTCTTGGTTTCCAAGGTATTGTCCAGTACGGTCGCGTTTACGGTGACGCTCTGGCTGTCGCGGCCCGCAACCAGGGGATCGGCGCTGGTGGCAACAGAATCAAATGTCAAATCGGATTGCGCGGCTGCGGTGGAGAAGCTTTGGCCGCTAACGGCGGAGTCATAGTTAACCACCAGGATAGCAAAGCGGTTATTGCTGCCCACTATAACGTCATTGGAACCAGTGTTCAGCTTCGCGGCCTGTTTGGCGGCGTCGTTCCACTTGGCGTTGTCATTGATTCCATACGCGTTATAAGGCGTAATGACAAAATAGTCCGCATTAGAGCTAGTGGGAATGGTGATGTTCACCATGCTGGTTTTGCTGGCGTCGGACAGGAACAGCTGGCTGTAGTATTTACGTCCGCCCGAATTCACTGTGACAGTGCTGCCTACAGCGAAATCCGTGACGCCGGCATAGCCGTCGCCGGAGGCATAGCCGTCACGCGTTTCCCACATGTTGTCAACTGCCATATTTTGGTAAACAACGGGAGGGGTTGTGCCATCGGGGGTATCAACGCTGATATCCAGGTTGGCAAGCTGGAAGAAATCGTCGAAGCCGCCACGGCTGAAGTTGTTTGCAACAGCTATCTTGCTGCCATAATAGCCCACGTTGAGGTCTTCTACAATGGCGTTCATCGTGCCGCCATACTGGAGGTATTCATTCATAAGCATGGAGGCCGCGCCGTAATTAGCTAAGATGGAAGCACTGCTGCTGGCGCTTCTCCACCCTGTATAGCTGGGAACATATCCCACGCCGCTGGCAAAGTCCTGGTTCAGAAAATATTCCAGATGGCTGGATTCGATGGCTCCCGAATAAATGTAATCCACCACGCCGGACAGTCCTTCATTCAGCCAGGTGGCTACCACAGGCTTGCCCCCGACCCATTGGTAGGCAAGGTCGGGATCTGAATCATCATAGATAACACTGGCATGATGATACATGTAATTGCCGAAGTTGATGAGATGCTGGAATTCATGGGCAATCGTGCCGAAGAAGGTCATTTGGAGATCCGCGTCGTTATAATAGCCCATATTCTGGCTGCCGATATCAACGTGCAACACAGGATACTCGTTGCTGTTATTTTTCGTGGGGGTGTTGGCAAAGTAATCATTGGGATCAAAGTAACCGCCGGTGTAGACGCCTGACGCACCGCTGTCGCTGTCTATATCGTACAGCAAAATCGCGATTTTATGGCCGGGGTTTCCGTCATAGTACGGTTTGCCAACGTAGTCGCCGCCAGACTCAGCAAACATGCCATAAATAGCATCCATTTTATCCCGAACCACATTGGCCTGGGCATAGCTGTTGGCGGTGAAGGTAGCGGCATATCCGCTTGTGTCCTGCGCGTCTACAAACACATAGCAATGGCTGCCGATGGCCGCCAAGGTGAATTGTCTCGCTGTCGCGACGTCATGGGTACTGCTGACGTCGGCAAAAAATTGCTTGACATTCCCGACAGCCCAGCCCGTGGTGTCCCTGATCGTTTTGCTCCGTGCCAAGCTGCCGGTACTATCAGCCTGAATCTCAATCTGCCGGGACTGGGGAATCATGCCGTCTATGTACTGGTAGCCCTCGCCGCCGCCGCCAATGTCCTGCGCCACCGACGGGGGGGCCACAGGAGCCTTCAGGGCGCTTAGGTCGGGCAGCACTACCTCTCCTGTTGTCTCGGCGGCCTGGGTAGCCGCGCTTTCCTCCTTGGCTGTGTCACCGACCGCAACTCTGGTGACTGCTCCGGCGCTCATAGGCGTGGCCACCAGCATCAGTGCCAGAACCAATGCCGTGATACGATTTCTTGCATTCGATTTCATAAGCGTTTCTTCTCCTCCTGCAATTTTTATATTTATGCGCGGCAGTTTCGCAACTACCATAATACTTCCAGTCTATATTACTATATTGGAGGCGGGGTGTCAATATAAAAAGCCGAATACTTGCGACTGTAATGAAGAAAAAACGACTAATTTATGAAAAATATGTAAATAATTTTAGTTTTCCCTCCCACATATGGTATACTGCTGATAAATACCAAGAAAAAGGAATGCGGCATATGGAAGAAATTCCGGCGAAAACCATTGTCACGCGCACAAAAAGCACGGAGTGGTTTGGCACTGAATACAATATGAATATCTACCGGGGATGCTCCCACGGGTGTATCTATTGCGACAGCCGCAGCGACTGCTACGGCATCACCTATTTTGAGCGGGTGAAGGTGAAAAAGGACGCTCTGCGGATCATCCGGGACGACCTGCGCCGCAAGGTGAAAACAGGCGTGGTGGGAACGGGCTCCATGAGCGACCCCTACAATCCCCAGGAAAAAGAGCTGGAGCTCACCCGGCATGGGCTGGAGCTTCTCAGCGCCTTTTTCTTCGGCGTGGCCATTGCCACAAAAAGCAATCTGGTCACACGTGATATCGACATTTTAAAGGAGATCAAGGGACATTCCCCCGTCATAGTCAAGATGACGGTCACCACCGGGGATGACGCCCTCAGCCGTAAGCTGGAGCCGGGAGCGCCGCCATCCAGCCGGCGCTTGCGCGCGCTGGGGGAGCTGGCGGGCCAAGGGATTTTCTGCGGGATATTGCTGATGCCGGTGCTCCCCTATATCACCGACAGCACGGAGAATATAAGGGAGGTGGTGCGCCTGGCCGGGGAGGCGGGCGCCCGCTTCGTCTATCCCTCCCTGGGACTCACCATGCGCGACAGCCAGCGGGAGCACCTGCTCACACGGCTGGAGGCGATCTTCCCCGGCATGGAGGAAAAATACCGCAGCCGGTATGGCGGCTGGTACCGCTGCCCTGTTCCCAAGGCCAAGGAGCTGTGGGCCGCGTTCACAGAGGAATGCAACCACCGCGGCCTGCTGTATAAGATGCCCGATATCATATCAGGATACAAAATGGGGTACGGCGACAGCCAGCTGTCCTGGTTTTAACGGCAGCCCGCCGACGGCGCGCTGCACCGCACCACAGTGTTTGCCAAGGAATACTGGATTCTTAAGGACTAGCAGTCCTTAAGCGGGGTTTTAGGGGCAGGCCGTAGCCCTCTATCCTAATACTCGCCGCAGCGATTTTATTGAGAGGGAGCCCCTATTTAAATATCGCAGATACCTATAAACTGCTAAAAGATTACCAAAGACAGCTACCCAAAGTGCAGGGGGGTCACGGGGGCCCTCCCCTGTGGGAATTTTGGTTACTTTTGTTCCTCCAAAAGTAACTGCCCGTCGCGGCATGAGCGACATGCCATCCCGTGGCACAGCGGTGACGCTAAAACGCACTATAACAGATAAACCGCACAGCGGCAGCGGCAGCGGCAAAGCACAGCGCCCCCCTAACCATGATAGTCATATCCGCTTATTTGCCGCCATTGCTATAATTTCTACCGTAGGACAGAAAGCCGAAGCCATACACCTGATGCGCCTCGGTGACAATCATAAACGCCTCCGGGTCAATGGCGTGCACCAGCTCATTGAGGGCGGAGGCTTCGTTCCTTCGCACGACGCAGAGAATAACCTGCTTGGCGGCCATGGTATGCCCGCCGGTTCCCGTGAGGTAGGTAACGCCCCGCTCCAGCTTTGTCTGAATTTTGGTGCCGATGCTATCCGCGTGATCAGAAATAATATAGCTAAGCACCGCGATATCCGCGCCATAAAGCACGCCGTCGATCACCACGGTACTGACATAAAGTGTGATGGCGGCGTAAAGCGCCAGGTTAATGTTTTGAAATACCGCCGCGCACAGGGTGATGATAACCGCGTCCACCGTCAGCACAATCCGTCCCAGCCTGATATGGGGGAACCGGAGGCGGAGCAGCTTGCTAAGCACATCGCTGCCGCCGGTGGTGGCGCCTCCCATAAAGACAAGCCCCATACCCGCGCCCAACAGGAGCCCGCCATAGAGTGAGGCCAGCAGCAAATCCTCGGTAAAGGCGTTCAGCCAGCCGCCGCCCACATCAATGAGAACCGACGACAGCACGGTTGCGTAAAGGGTAGAGGCGATAAATCGGAGGCCGAATTTTTGCAGTGAGATCAGAAGCAGCGGCATATTCATCAGCATGATGGCGATACCCAGCGGAAAACCGGTAAGATAATTGATGACCATGCCCAAGCCGGAGAATCCTCCGGGCGCAATAAGATGAGGCTCCAGAAACAATACAAACGCCAAGGCAAAGAGGATGCACCCGGAGGTAATCAGAAAAATATCCCTGATTTTAAAGGATAAACTGTTTTTTAACATAATTTCATGCCCCCATTATGCCGATAATGTCAAAATATGTATCTCAGTGTCTCCAAGGAACCGGACTTTACGCGGGGATACCACTGTATAATCCCCATACCCGGTTTGCGTATTCTCCGGTTGATGTAGTTAATTTTTGCTGTAAAAGCTTAAAAGACCTTGACGAAACACAGCAGGAATGCTACCATTGATAGAGGCGCGTCAGGTGATGGCATCACCCGGCTGTTAGCGCCTGATTCCTCATACCAGATTATGCAGATTAGGTCAAAAGATACGAGGAGATTTTTGCCGGATGGACATGTTGTTTGAGACGAAACAATCCATTCTTGTAGTGGACGATAATCCCACCAACCTGCGTTTTCTACAGGAAGTTTTAAAGTCGGACTATAAAGTATACGCCTCGCCCTCCGGCGAGCGGGCTCTGGCTTTTCTGGAACATACCATTCCCAACCTGATCCTTTTGGATGTGGAAATGCCCGGCCTTAACGGATATGAAGTTATTTCCAGACTGAAAAATAATTATATGTGGGAAAATATTCCGGTCATTTTCCTCACCGCCCAGGAGGGCCGGGACAAGGAGCATTTGGCGCTGAGCATGGGCGCGGTGGATTATATCCTCAAGCCCATCGCCACCAGTGTGGTAAAAAGCCGGGTTGGGCTGCATATTGAGCTGGAAAGCTACAAGCAAAACCTGGAGCACATGGTGACACTGAAGACCATGCAGCTGGAAAAAACCCAGGACAGCATTCTGGAGATGCTCAGCAATGTCACCGCCTACCGGGACAATGAAACCGGCGCCCACACCAAGCGCACCACCCACTTTGTGAATTTGCTGGTGCACGAGCTGATAGCCCACAAGGATCCCCGGTACCAAATCTCCCAGGAGTACGCCTTGAATATGATTAAGTCCGCCAAGCTCCACGATATCGGCAAGGTGGGAGTGCCGGACGGCATCCTCCTCAAGCCCGCCAAGCTCACCGATGAAGAATTTGAGTTAATCAAAAAGCATACCCTGCTGGGCGCTCAAATTCTGGACGACGCCATCGCCGATCTGGGCGAAACCTCCTCCTTTCTGAATGTCGCCCGTGAAATTGCTTTTACCCACCACGAAAAATGGAACGGCTCCGGATATCCCTCGGGAACCGGCGGGGAGAATATCCCCATTTCAGGCCGGATAATGGCCATTGCCGATGTATACGACGCGCTCATTTCCCAACGGCCCTATAAGGTTCCCAAGACCCACGAAGAATCCATGAGGATTATTTATGAATCTGCCGGTACCCATTTTGACCCCAATATTGTCAGCCTGTGTGAGGATGTTTTTCAGCGGTTCCCAGAAATCTCTCAAAAATACAGGGATGAAGACTACCGGGTGCAGATGCTCCAATAAAGAAAGATGAATATATGGTTACTCTGGCTCCGTCATGTGGCGGGGCTTTTTTGTTTCGGTTATCCCGCTTTTGAGCGAGGCAAAATCTTCAACTTTAGATAAATATCTTGTGTAAATAATCGCTTTATTTATGTATAAATGCCAATTAAACCGGAAAATAACACCAATAAAAGGGAGAATTTTGTCTTGGGACAAGCCATAGGCGAATTTGACAAAGATGTCCGGCGCGATTATAATGGCAACACTCTGGCAAGTATGCGGATACCTCACATATTTGGGGTTCCCAAAGACATAAGGAGAGATTTATGGTTAGTATATCCAAAAAAGTCATTGCCAAGCTGCGCACCCCCACCGGCATGGCCTGTACTACAGCGATCCTCTGTCCCCTGATTGCGGCGGCCGTCTGGCTGCTGACCACATCCTCCGCCCAGTCCCTGCCTCCCTGGAACAGCCTGCCCGGCGTCCTGCTGGCACTCGCGGCCGAAGATCCCGGCGAGCTGGAGGGAAAGCTCACCGGCTCCAGCGACTTTCCCATCACCATCACCGTGGACGGCGAAAGCCGGGTTGCCACTATCAGCGGCGGCACGGTTGCCGACACGCTGTCGGATAAAAGCGTTCATGTGGGAGCCTATGACCTGGTTACCCCACCCCTCACCCACCAGCTGGAGGAGTTTGATGAGATTATCGTCAAACGCCGGAAACAGGAGCTTTATCAGGTAGAGGATCAGCTGCCCTACGAGACTTTTTACTACTACAGCCCCGAGGTAACCCCCGGTGAGGAGGAGCTTCAGGTGGCCGGAGAACCGGGACTGCGGGTGGAGACCTACGCCCAGATGATCTACCGGGGGGAGGCCGATGAAGAAATCCTTGTGAGCAGGGAAATTGTAAAACAGCCCGTCCATGAAAAGATCCATATAGGCTTTCAGTCCTTGCCCATATCCCCCCTGGACTTCCAGTGGACATTTGACGACAGCGGTGAGCCGGCAGACTACGTTAGTGTCCTCCGCTCCCGAAAATCCGCAGGCTACAGCGCGCCCTCCGGCGCGAGAACCGCCAGCGGCCTCCCGGCCATGGTGGGGCATGTGGCGGTAAATCCCAATGAAATCCCCTATGGCTCCAAGCTGTTCATCCAGTCCCCCGACGGCAAATTTGTCTATGGCTACGCGATTGCGGCGGACACGGGGACTGCCCTGCGACAAAACAAGATTACAGTGGATTTGTTCTATGCTACCTATAGCCAAAGCGCCGCCAACGGCATCAGGGAAGTGGATATTTTTGTGCTGGAGTAGCGGCGCTGTCCCATATATTATAAAATGATTATCGTCTTTGCGCCTCGGTTGGCCGGGCCACTGCCTCTGGCTTAGTTTTGCGATTGGCTTGACCTTGCCTCCGGCGGCCGGGCTCTGCCCGGACCCGCTTAGGGCCATAATGGCCCTAAGAACCCGTAAATCAGCAAGGATGTAGTTTCTCACACAGCCACAGGCCCCCAGCTAACCTCCCGCTCCCTACATGGGGCCCCAAAACCCCATTCCGGGAGCTAATTTTCTGCTCGGGTAGGCGTTAGCCCTGCAAAAGCAGCGCCGCGCCACAGCGTTTGCCAAGGAACACTGGATTCTTAAGGACTGGCAGTCCTTAAGCGGGGTCTTAGGGGCAGGGGCCCCTATTTAAATATCGTAGATACCTCTAAACGACCAAAAGATTACGAGAGATGGCTACCCAGGGCTGCGGGGGGTCACGGGGGCCCTCCCCCGTGGGAATTTTGGTTACTTTTGTTCCTCCAAAAGTAACTGCCCGTCGCGGCATGAGCGACATGCCACCCCGTGGCACAGCGCCAACGC
>Ga0153996_1000354_pt1 | contig 21341 bp, 17 predicted proteins | sample TSNC080MetaG_FD_104728 | JGI IMG/M metagenome (GOLD analysis project Ga0153996, IMG submission 104728) | Attine ant fungus gardens microbial communities from North Carolina, USA - TSNC080 MetaG | ecosystem: Host-associated > Fungi > Mycelium > Unclassified | place: USA: North Carolina, Lumber...
AATAGTCGCACTAAGATAATACTAAGTGCAAAAATGGACAGTGCAATTAAGTATTCTGCAATACTGTTTTGAAAAAATGTCTTGTTTAGGATATCGTATAACATCTCTTGTCCCCTTTTTCAATTTTCCCTGTAACGCAGCCGGTGTTAAACATATACTAGAGTATTTCGATAAAATACTTACTAAAATCCTGCATGAATCAAAAAAGCGGTGATAATAGCAAATAAATTCTTTTACAAGCGACTTTTTTTAAAAACTATATTATTGGAAATTTTTTACATAATTTCATATAAGTAGCAGGATATTTAATGGCAAGCCGAGAATATAATCGCAACAACAAAAACGCGAGGTGGTTTTTTATGACAGAGTTGCTTAGTATCAAAGATATATCGCAAGAGCTCGGTATACCACAAAGCACATTGCGGTATTATCGCGACTTATTTTTGGATTATTTGCCGGCTATGGGTGAAGGTAAGAAAAAGCGCTTTTATCCTGAAGCCGTAGAGGTATTCCAGGTTATCGCGAAATGCATGCACCAAAATAAAAATGCCGACGACATTACAAATGAACTGAATAATCGCTTTACAAGGTTTATTGACATTGAGACAGAACCGCAACAAAGCAGCGCAACATATTCGCAAACAAAAAAATCAGGACAATTGCAGTCCTTGTCCAGTATAAATCAGGTGGAAACAAGTACTATTATGGCGGTTATCGAATCGCAAAACCAGGCCATGCAGCAAATTGCAGCTACTATCAGCATGATTAACGGACAACAAGAAGAGTTATACAGTTTGAAACAAGAGGTTTCCAACCTTGAAGAACGGTTGGAAACAGGGTTGGCAGATCATTTTCAATTAATCGATAACCAATTGCGTCAGGTAATGGAAGAGAAAGAAACGTGTAAGCCTAACAAATCATTCTGGCAGCGCTTGTTCGGTTAGTGTTATTCGGAATGAGACCAGAAAGCAGTGTACCGAAGGTTAATAACCAGAGGGACACTGCTTTTTTGCAGTGTCGTCCCTCTGGAATTATTTGTAAAATATCGGCATTAATTACAAATAATGGAAAAAGATATAGGTTGTTAACTAATTATGCGGTGAATAGAATCGCTCTCAGCCATAATATGTGCATTAATGTCGAATTAAGCTAACCCTATGATGCTAGACGGGGCAGGGGTTGGCCTATTATCAATGTGTTTTTCGACATTATGTATTCGGAATTGTGTCGGTTTTTTACGAAAAGTAATCGTTCTAGTTTAGCAGGAAATGCAAATACTTACAAGAATGTTAATTAATACTAAAGATATAAGATGGGGACAGGAGGCGATCGACAATGTCTGCGGCTGAAGCTCTTGACAATAGAATCGTATATTTGCATAAAGAAGATCATCAAGATTCGTTTGACACAACGACAGGAATTTTATTCATAGATAATGAACTCCGTTTGAAAAATCTTAACCGGGAGGCCGAAAAGATTTGTGGCATTGATAGGGCAAAGTCAGTGGGGAGAAGAGCTGATGAAGTCTTCCGGCATCATGGTGAGAAGTTCCTGAGAATATTCCATCTTGATGAGCTTGAAGATTTGAGTACAACTAACATTAAACTAAAAGTAAAAGAGCAATATATTTATGCTCACATCGATACGTTGAGGCTGCGAGGCAACGCAGGAGAAGCGAATGGCCTGATTGTCATTATTCAGGATCTATCCGCCGTTCGAGCAGCGATAAAACAAATTCAGATCACACAGATGCTGATGTCGTTGGGAGAGCTGGCAGCAGGGGTCGCTCATCATGTGCGTACGCCGCTCACGACAATCAGCGGGTATTTGCAGGTGATGCTTGGTCGCTTAGAAGATGATCGGTACACGGTGGGACGCGACGTATTGGAAATGATGTTGGACGAGGTATCCTGCATCAACAAAGTAGTTAAAGAATTAGTTATGTTTGCCAAACCACCTGTCAATAAAGAAACTAATATTGATATCAACCGCACGATTGAAGAAGCGCTGTTGTTAACGTTTAAGCAGCTAGGTGGTGAAAAGATTGCGATTGACAAGCAGTTGGCCGCCAACCTGCCGACACTCAATGTTGATAGTAATTTAATTAAACAAGCAGTTGTGAATATTATGCAAAATGCCCTTGAAGCCATGCCCGGTGAAGGCATGCTGCTGGTAAAGTCGTGGATTAATTCTGAACTTAACATGCTAGTTATTGCCGTTAGTGATACCGGTCCAGGGGTAGCTCCCGAGATTTTGCCCCGGGTATTCGAACCGTTTTATACAACCAAGCTTGAGAACATGGGGCTGGGATTGCCGGTAGCGCACCGAATTATTGCCGAACATGGCGGCTTTATTAATATTAATCCGGTGAAGACAACTACTTCAGGTGCTCATATTCATATCTATCTTCCGATTGTTGACGAGCGTCAGCGGCGCCTGCGGGTTGTTCATCAACAGGTCCTTAATCTCCAGTAGTTTAATTGAAATATTTTTCGTAAATTTTGCAATGAAGGTAATATATTGGTCAGCCTTCTTCATATTATGTTATTGCCGCATAAACTAATGTGAAGAAGGGGTGCTCATGTTGTTCCGGATTTTTGTATTGTTTTTTGTATTTATATGTGTAGCTGTTCCGGTCGGTTATGCCCAAGGTCATGCAGAGCTTGTTGCTCCCAAAATCATTGTCAACTTGCCTAGCCGGACACTGGAGCTGTTTTCAGGTGATCAGTTAATCAAAGAATATCCTGTTGCTATCGGCTTGCCATCTACTCCTACACCACTAGGAAATTTCTCTATTGTATACAAGGAAGTTAATCCCAATTGGTATCCGCCTAACAAAAAAGGAAAGATGGTTCCGTCAGGACCGGCAAATCCGCTAGGTTACAGGTGGATAGGCATCTGGAACAATTATGGAATTCATGGCACCAATGCGCCGTGGTCGATCGGTACAGTAGTATCGAATGGCTGTATCCGCATGTATGAACAAGATGTAGAGGAATTGTTCGAGAAGGTAGGCTATGGCACGCCGGTGCAGATAACGTATGACAGGGTAAAAATCCGGACTAATGATAAGGATCAAATTTTGCTTGCTGTTTATCCCGACTTTTATGGATATGGCAGCGTTACTATCCAGGATGTTAGAAGAAAACTCAATACTTATCATATCAGCGCACTGGTGAGTGACGATTTTTTAAATAAAGTAATAAATAGACCGAGTGACAGTCAAACGGTTGCTGCCAGCTGGTTTAAAATTAAGGTAAACGACGTTTTGCTTAAAGAGCGTGGACTGATTGTGCAGGATCGGTTGTATGTGCCAATTTTAACAGTTGCAGATGTATTAAAGCAGCAGGTAAACTGGGATAAGCAGGCGCAAACAATCGAGCGCGGCGGCTACTCTGTGCCTGCGCTAAATTCCGGCAATGTGGTGTTAATAACGGCAGAAAATTTACCAAGCTTATTCGGTGGGGTGCAAAGCTGGGTTGCAAAAGAAAATACACTGTTTTTTAATAAACAAGTAGTTTTTGTAAATGAAAATCCGGTCAATCTTGAGGTAAATAAGGTACAAGGGATACTAGCGCTGCCAGTGCTTGAACTGGCTGAAGCGTTGGGACGCAAAGTGAGCTGGAGCATAGAAACTCAAGAATTGTTACTAAATGATGAAGGATCGAATCGTAAGGTGCCTGTAGAAATGATAGGGACAGTCCCTTATATCAAAATAACCGCGATAAACAATTATTTTGGCGCCTATGTATACTGGAATGAGCAGGCTGACACAATAGAATTGACATACCCGTAGAGCCGACGAGATTACGTCCATTGTTTTAGTGACAACGGAGAGGATAGAAACTCTTCCGGGGTAATAAAAAGCAATTGGCAGTACTCTCTTTTTTTCTAATACATAAAGCACGGCAAATTTTTAGCTCAGAGCAGGGATTTTAATCTTAATAGCCAATTAAAAAAGATTGGACTATATTGGAGTGTGAGGGTGGTGGGCTTATGCCCCAAAAATTTATAATCATCGATGGCAGTAGTCTCATACACAGGGCGTTTCATGCGTTGCCTATGCTGCGGACTGCCGGTGGCTTATATACAAATGCTGTATATGGCTTTACAACTATGCTTGTCAAGATATTGACAGATTACAAGCCCGATTTATTGGCCGTGGCCTTTGATAAAGGGCGAATCACATTTCGCAATGAAGCTTATCAGCAGTATAAGGCTCAGCGCCAGGCGACACCGGGAGAGTTATCCGAGCAGTTTCCGCTGGTTCGTGAGCTGTTGGACGCATTTGGTATAACGACGATCGAAGAACAAGGATATGAAGCTGACGATATATTAGGCACGCTGGCTGATAAAGCTGCGAAGCAAGGCTGCGAGGTGATGATCGTAACGGGAGACCGTGATGCATTACAGCTTATCGGGCCTCATATTACTGTTTTACTGACACGTAGGAATTTCCGAAATGGAGATTATGGATAGTGTTGCCCTGAAGGAAAAGTACGGACTGACGCCTGATCAGATTATTGATATGAAAGGCCTTATGGGAGATACTTCAGATAATATTCCTGGTGTTCCTGGCATTGGCGAGAAAACGGCGGTCAAGCTTTTGACCCAATTCGGCACAATGGAAAATGTATTGGACAACATCGATAATGTTTCAGGCAAGAAGCTGCAGGAAAACTTGCGTCAATACAGCGAACAGGCAATTTTATCTAAGCACCTGGCTACTATCGTTCGCGATATGCATATCGAGTTTTCGCCGGAATGCTTTATGATTAATCCCAATAGGCAAGTTGCCCAAGAACTGTTTGTTAAGTTTGAGTTTAAAACATTATTAAGTAAGTTTGATCGCTTATTTCCGGGAGGTTGTGACGGACTTACCGGACAAACTGAAACAAAACCGCTGGAGCTTTTGCCCCCGCTCATTGCCGCTAGCGCGACTGAGGTCGAAGCTGTGTATGATGATGCCCGCAAGAGCGGACAGCTCTATTGTTATCCGTTGTCGGCCGGCCATTCGCCGTTATCCGGTTTAACAGGACTCGCTGTTGCCTGTGCCGATAGAACGGTTTATATACCGGCAGATAGCCCAGGATGGTCTGTACTGTTTGACATCTTGTCCGACAGTAGTATTGCCGTTACTACGTATGATGCCAAACAACTATATAATGCGTGCCGCCTACAGGGACGGATAATGAGAGGGATTGTGTCAGACCTGCTAGTTGCCGCCTACTTGCTTGATCCTACAGCAGCCACCTATCCGCTTGATGTTCTAGTTGAAAAATATCTTAGCCTGAGTGTAGCTTTACCTGCCGGCGATAAGCAATTAACGACTAGACCAGAGTATGCCGCCTGGGCGAGTGGTGTTATTCACCAATTACAAGAGGTATTTATCAGCCGTTTGGCCGACGTTGGTTTGGACAATCTGTTTCGAGGCGTTGAAATGCCCCTTGTCGAGGTTTTGTCGGCGATGGAATTTTGCGGTATCAAGGTAGACAAGGACTATTTAAAAGAAATGGCTGTCAGCATTGCCGCTAAAGTTGATCAGTTACTTACAGAGATCTATTTGTTGGCTGGTGAACAGTTTAACGTTAACTCAACTAAACAACTTGGTTGTATTTTATTTGAAAAAATAAAGCTTCCTATTATTAAAAAGACTAAAACCGGTTACTCTACTGATGCTGAAGTGTTAGAGAAGCTGACCGGACAGCATCCTTTGATCGATAAGTTGCTCGAGTACCGTTTGCTAACGAAACTGAAATCTACTTACCTTGATGGTTTAGAGTGTTTGATCAGTCCGATAACAGGCCGTATCCATACGACGTTTAATCAGACAGTAACGGCAACTGGTCGCTTGAGCAGCTCAGAGCCTAACCTGCAGAATATTCCTATCCGCTCGGAGAGTGGGCGGAAAATCCGGGAATTATTTGTGCCCGGCGAAGGCTATCAGTATATTATGTCTGCCGATTATTCTCAGATTGAGCTGAGGATACTCGCCCATATGGCTGATGATGATAACCTGGCAGAGGCTTTCCGCCGCAATCAGGATGTGCACACGCGGACGGCGGCTGAAGTTTTCGGGGTATCAATGGCCGACGTAACACCTGAGCTAAGGGCTAGGGCTAAAGCCGTTAACTTTGGCATTGTCTACGGTATCAGTGACTATGGTTTGTCAAGAGATATCGGTGTTAGCCGCAAAGAAGCCGGTTATTATATCGAAAGCTATTTTGCTAAATATCAGGGAGTAAAAAGATATATTAATGAGGTCGTTGCCAGCGCTCATAAGGATGGGTATGTAACGACGCTATTTGGGCGGCGGCGGAATTTGCCTGATATTAACAGCAGTAATTTTAATCAGCGTTCGTTTGCTGAAAGGACTGCCATGAATACGCCGATCCAGGGAGCGGCGGCCGATATTATTAAGATTGCCATGAATGACGTTTATTTTGCCCTTGAGAAGGCGGGGTGTAAAAGCCGGCTGCTTTTACAGGTCCATGATGAACTGGTGCTGGAAGTAACGGCTGAAGAGCTTGATCAGGTTTCGGTACTAGTTAAAGCAGCCATGGAACAAGCCGTTGAACTTTCGGTACCGCTGCTAGCAGAAGTGAAAATCGGCAGCAACTGGGCCGAAGCCAAATAGAGGAGTGTGTGCTATGCCCGAGATGCCTGAGGTTGAAACAATCCGCCGGACTCTTACCGGTAAAGTGGAAGGTCGAACAATAATTCGTGTGCAGGTCGGTTTGTCTCGGCTGATCAAGTGGCCGACTGCGTCTGAATTTCAAGCGATTATCGTCGGTCAAACGATCACTAGTCTGGGCAGGCGTGGCAAATATCTGCTTTTTTACCTTGATAATAAATATGTTATGGTTGTTCATCTACGAATGACCGGTCGCTTGTATTATGTAACTGAAGATATTGTGTATGATCGTTTTACCCATATAATTTTTGATTTGGATAACGGGGATGCCTTGCTATATGCCGACACCCGAACGCTAGGTACATTGTACTTGCTGCCTCAGGAAGAGTTATGGCGTATTGCCGGATTGTCATCGATGGGACCGGAGCCGCTGTCGGACGAGTTTACATTGGAGTATTTTACTGGTATGGTTAATAAGCGTCAGGCTAAGATAAAGCCGGTGCTGTTAAACCAGAAGTTAATCGGTGGACTTGGTAATATCTATGTTGATGAGGCGCTGGCTATTGCAGGCATAGATCCGGAACGCCCGGCCAACAGTATAAATGAAACTGAAGCCAGATATTTATATCAGGCAGTTAATCAAGTAATTGCAGACGGCATAGCCCATGGAGGGACAACTTTCCGGGATTATCGCGATGGAGCCGGAAAAAGTGGTAGTCATCAACTGCACCTGAATGTTTATGGCCGTACTAATGAGCCTTGCCATCGTTGCGGGACGCCGATTTCTCGTAAAGAGGTCGCCGGACGCGGCACGCACTATTGCCCCAATTGCCAAAAATAGCCAGGAGGATAAGCTTATGTATTTGATCGGACTCACCGGCGGGATTGCCAGCGGGAAAAGTACGGTCAGTAAGATGCTCAGTGAGCTAGGAGCCTATATTGTTGACGCGGATAAAATTACTCATGAAATTACCGAGCCTGGAAAACCGGCTTGGCACGACATTATTGTGACATTCGGCCAAGCTATTACCGATAGCAGCGGCCATATTAACCGCAAGCGTCTCGGAACCATTATTTTTGCCGATCCTAAAGCAAAAGCACGGCTGGAGCTTATCACGCACCCGAGGATTGCTGAGGAAGCGATGATAGCAGTCGCGAGTGCGCAAAAACAGGGTTATAAAGTTATTGTGTTAGATGCACCATTATTAATTGAGGCAAAGTGGCATACCTATGTTGATGCTGTTTGGCTCGTATATATTAATGAAAAAACTCAGGTTATTCGATTGATGCTAAGAGACAATTGCAGTTATGAGGCGGCAATGTCCAGGATTAACGCTCAACTTTCTTTACAGGAAAAGTTAAAATATGCCAATGTTGTTATTAACAACAGTAAAACTATAGGGAACACGAAAAAACAGGTAATTAAGGCCTGGAACGAAATAAACGCTATAGGAAATCCTGTTTAACAGCATTTTTTGGTTTGGAAATACATATTTTTAAACAGTGATTTTTGTTGCGGAGTGATTTTATTGCGTATTTGGACTTGGCTGAAAGTCCTAGTAATTGGGTTATCATTACTTGCGGCAGGGATATATGGTTTATTTACTAGTGATGTTTTTCAGAAGAAGTATGTCTATCCTTTTTTATATCAGGAAGCTGTATACACGTATGCCCTCCAACATAATCTTAATCCCTTTTTAATTGCCGGTGTTATTCGCGCGGAAAGTAAGTTTATCGCTAGTGCCCAATCCCCCAAAGGTGCTCTAGGTCTGATGCAGATTATGCCCGAAACAGGGCAATGGATTGCCGATCAGCGTGAGCATCAAGATTTTATGATTGCCGATTTGACAGACCCTGATATTAATATCCGGTTTGGTACTTGGTACCTGGCTACACTAAAGAAAGAGTTTAATGACAATGAAGTACTCTATCTTGCCGCTTATAACGGAGGCAGGGGAAATGTAAACAAATGGATGCAGAAGTACGGTTGGTCAAAAGACTTTAATGATGTTGATCAGATTCCCTTTAAAGAGACGAGGAATTATGTGGAAAGGGTTTTAAGCAATAAAAAGAAGTATCAGGAATTGTATGGCAGATAATGTGACGCTTATATTGAAAATTGATGCTGCTAACATGGGAACGAGGAGAATGTGTTATAAATATGCGTAAGCTAATAATTCTATTCTTAACAGCACTAGCTATTGTCGTCGCTGGTTGTAGTTCTAGCAATGAAGCTTTGCAGCCAGAGAAACAAAAAGCAGCTATCCAGCAAGGCGGCCAGCTAAGATATGGCAGCTTGCAGGAGCCTGACACACTCAATCCGCTCCTGTCAGATTTATTAGCAACGGCTGAAGTGGGGAGACTCGTATTTAGTGGTTTGGTCAGTACTAATGACAAAGGTGAATGGTTGCCAGATCTGGCAAGTGATGTGCCAACAACGGCTAATGGCGGTGTGACGCCTGATGGCTTGCGGATAACGTATCGGCTGCGCCAGGGAGTAACCTGGCATGATGGCGTACCGTTTACTGCCGAAGATGTCAAATTTACCTGGCAGCTAATTATGAACCAAAAAATAAACATTGTATCGAGGGATGGCTATGACCGGATTAGTGCGATTGAAACACCTGACCCAAATACTGTTGTAGTCAAATTTCGGGAATATTACCCCTCCTATTTAACTTTGTTTACTACTATATTGCCTAAACATAGACTTGAAACTGCCGGAGATATCAATAAGGCTCCGTTTAACCGAGCGCCGATCGGCACCGGTTCGTTTATTTTTAAGGAATGGCAAATTGCAGAAGCTATTATTTTTGAAGCCAATCCGACTTACTTTCAGGGCAAGCCGATACTAAAAAAGTTAATTTATAAGATTGTACCAGACTCCAGCATGCTGCTAACTCAGCTAAAGGCGGGTGAAGTCGATATTATCAGTAATATCGGGTTTTCCTACTTGGAGCAAGTCAGAGCCGTCGAAGGCGTGCGCACCGTAATTACGCCGACCATGATTTGGGAGCATATGGATTTTAATCTGGATAACCCTCTCTTTCAAGATGCCCGTGTCCGCAAAGCTGTCAGCATCGCGATAGACCGCCAGGCAATTGTGACTGAAGTTCTTAGGGGAGCTGCTATTCCTGCTCATAGCGACCAATCACCGCTATCATGGGCCTATAGCCCCATGCAGCAAACTCCTGCCGTTGATGTCAATGCTGCCCGTGATTTATTGATTCAGGCCGGTTGGACTCCGGGTTCGGATGGAATTATGACAAAAGATAATAAGAAACTTGCATTTTCTCTGACTACTCCCGTAGGTAATAAGCTGCGGGAGCATACGGCGCAAAAAATTGCTGAGCAACTGAAAAGAATTGGGGTTTCGGTAGAAGTCCGCCCTGTCGATGCCGCGTTATTCTTTAATGAGCTGCTAAAAGGACGGCGCTTTGAGGCCGCACTATATGCCTGGGTCGCCGGTATTGATCCGGATAATTTCAATCTGTGGAACTCTCAGCGAATCCCTCGCAGTGCAAATGGCTATACCGGAAAGAATTATCCAGGCTGGAGAAATCAGGAGGTAGATCAATTGACCGATCTGGGAATGCGAACAATTGATGTCGCTGCCAGAAAAGAAATCTATTTCCGCATCCAGGATCTCCTAAGAGAAGACTGTCCAGTCGTACCGCTGTATTTTCGCGGGAATATCGATGCTGTAAAATCCGTAGTAGCTAATTATCAGCCTAATTCAACGTTTTCAGGCAATCTTTGGAATGCTTGGCAGTGGGGGTTTACTGTTTCTAAGTAATTTTTTCAGGTTAAGTGCTTGACGATGTTTTATTGTTATGATAATATACATTATGTTGCGTTAAACGTGACATCAAGATTTGCTGCGGTCGTGGCGGAACGGCAGACGCGCTAGCCTCAGGAGCTAGTGGGGGCAACCTCGTGGTGGTTCAAATCCACTCGACCGCACCACTTAATTTGATATACTTATTATGCGGTTGTGGCGGAACGGCAGACGCACCATCTTGAGGGGGTGGCGCTCACAAGGCGTGTGAGTTCAAATCTCACCAACCGCACCATTTTTTAAAAACTTCTCCTTGACGTTGAGTGACTTTTGTCGTATAATTTTTATGTTGACACTACAACATGCGGTCGTGGCGGAACGGCAGACGCGCTAGCCTCAGGAGCTAGTGGGGGCAACCTCGTGGTGGTTCAAATCCACTCGACCGCACCACTTAATTTGATATATTTATTATGCGGTTGTGGCGGAACGGCAGACGCACCATCTTGAGGGGGTGGCGCTCACAAGGCGTGTGAGTTCAAATCTCACCAACCGCACCACTTACTATTTTGTATACTGCGATTGACTAATTATGGCCTGGACTTGTTCCAGGCTTTTTTGTTTGCTGTGTAGCTGTTGCCCTTGGAATGGCATTCTAATCATTGCTAGATATAGCTTATAGGCAGCTTGTCTGAATTTTTTTATATTTTTGTCTATAACTTGCAGGATAAACATGGGTTAAAATATAAGTATATACAATGAAAAAAATGAAATATTTAATGAGGTGAAAGCATGTCGCTTACACCAGAAGAAAAACAACGAATTTACGAAGAAGAACGAGAACGGTTTAACGCCAGAGAGCGCATTTTGGCTGAACAAAGTCAGCAGCCGAGGCCAGCGCGTGCTATAAATTGGGTGATTATCTTGGGGTTCTTAGTGATGCTCTATGTATTTCTTACCGAAGGTAGATAAGATTGATCCGAATGACTAAGTCTGAAAATTAACTCATAAAATAAAAGGTATAATTGTAATTGTTATTGACAAACACTGTAACATTCTGCTATTATTTTAGCAATAAGAATATGGCCTTTAAGCTGGTTCTGTGAGGCTGGCAAGGGGACGGTATGGATTTCTTACGCCTTCTTGTGCGCTTTTCATGGCAAGAAGGCTTTTATTATACCTGATAATAACAAATACTATCCTTTAAGTTGACCCTGAGAGGTCTGCAAGGGTGTTGCCAAGCCGCTGATTGATTTTTTGGCGTGGGCATTTATCCTCCTTGCACTTTCAGGCAAGGAGTTTATTTTTAAAATCGAAGGGAGAATGTGTAGTGAGTAAAGCTCAAGTATCGCTGCGAAACAAGGATATTCTTGGTCTGGAAACAATGTCGGCGGCTGAAATGAACCTTGTCTTGGATACGGCGAAAGAAATGAAAAACATTATTGGTCGGGATATCAAAAAAGCGCCCACCCTGCGCGGTAAATCGATTATAAATTTATTTTTTGAGAACAGCACCCGGACACGTACTTCGTTTGAATTGGCAGGCAAGTATCTGGGCGCCGATGTTGTAAATATAGCGACAAGTTCAAGCAGTGTGACAAAAGGCGAGAGTTTGCGCGATACGTTGCTGACAGTTGAAGCCATGGGTGTAGATATTATCGTTATGCGCCATGAGGCCGAAGGTTCATCCCAGTTTGCCGCCAATGTAGTTAAGCCGGTGATTATCAACGCCGGTGACGGCGCGCACGAGCATCCTACCCAAGGGTTATTAGATATGTTTACAATTACACAATATAAAGGTAAGATTGCCGGCTTGAAAGTAGCCATTGTCGGTGATATTTTACACAGCAGAGTTGCTCGCTCTAATATTTGGGGTCTGCAGAAAATGGGAGCCGAAGTTCACATTGCCGGACCGCAGACACTGTTGCCGCGTGATATTGAAGAAATTGGCGTAAAAGTGCATAACCGGACTGAAGATGCACTTGACCAGGCTGATGTCGTTAATGTTCTTAGGATTCAGCGGGAACGCCAGCAGAAAGGTCTTTTTCCTTCGGCGCGTGAATACGCCCGGATTTTTGGTGTCAATGCCAAACGGTTAGCTTTGGCCAAGCCCGATGCACTGCTAATGCATCCAGGGCCCATGAATCGCGGACTTGAAATTGCTCCCGATATCGCTTATGGTGAGCAATCGGCAATTCAGGAACAGGTAAAAAATGGACTGGCAATCAGAATGGCGCTGTTATTTTTGGTACTGATGGGAGGGGCTCACATTGAAACTGCTAATTAAAGGTGGGCGGATAATAAATCCGGCTGAAAATACCGATACTGTAGGCAATATTTTAATTGAAAATGGTAAAATAGCAGCTATAGGCTCAGAGCTTACTGCTGAAGGGGTGGATACAATCGATGCGAGTGGCTTGATTGTCGCTCCAGGCTTGATTGACATGCATGTACATTTGCGGGATCCGGGTCTGGAAGCCAAGGAAGATATTGCTTCAGGCACACGCGCTGCGGCAGCAGGCGGCTTTACTACGGTGGCTTGTATGCCTAATACCAACCCGGCTGTCGACAACTCGATTCTAGTTTCTGGGCTGATTCATCGTGCCAGGACAGAAGGGGTTGTTAACCTTGCGATAATCGGTGCGCTTAGTAAAGGGCTGCAGGGTAAAGAGCTTGCTGAGATTGGAGACATGATTGAAGCCGGGGCTGTGGCTATTTCCGATGACGGCGGGCATCTGGACAACTCCAGTCTCCTTAAAACTGCCCTGGAATATACCGGCATGTTTAGTCGGCCAGTCATTACGCACTCCGAAGACGCAGCACTTGTAAGCGACGGTGTTATGCATGAAGGGGCGGTATCGGCCATGCTGGGACTTAAGGGTCGACCGGCAGTAGCTGAGGATATCGCTGTAGCCCGGGACATCATGCTGGCTGAATATACAAACTCACCTATTCACATTGCCCATGTCAGCAGTAAAGGGGCGGTTGAGATTATTCGTCAAGCCAAACAACGTGGTGTCAAGGTAACGGCTGAGGCAACGCCACATCATTTGACGCTTACTGATGAAGAGTTGAAAACTTTTAATCCGGCATTTAAGGTAAACCCGCCGATTCGTTCGGCTGATCATCGGGAAGCGCTTGCTGCCGGGCTGAAAGATGGCACGATTGATGCGATCGCTACCGATCACGCCCCCCACGCTTTTGAAGAAAAGGATGTCGAGTTCCGCTATGCGCCCAGCGGCTTTGCCGGTCTGGAAACGGCGCTAGGTGTTGTGCTGACAAGACTGTACCATACCGGCGAGCTGACACTGCTAGAGATTATTGATAAGATGTCTTATGCGCCGGCAAAGATTCTTAGACTAGCGGGCGGTGTGCTGAAAATTGGTGCTCCGGCAGATATAACGATTATTGATCCTGAATATAAATGGACTGTAAGTTGCATGAATTTTTATACTCGCGGTAAACTTTCGCCGTTTGAAAGCAGGAAATTACAAGGTAAAGCGCTAATTACTATAGTGAATGGACGTATAATTATGCAAAATGGCGAGGTGCTTAAATGATTGGCAAACTGATATTGGAGGACGGCAGCGTTTTCCAAGGTATGCTTGCTTCTGGTAGTAAGACTGTTGGGGAAATAGTATTTAATACCGGTATGACCGGTTATCAAGAAATATTGACTGACCCATCCTATTGTGGACAAATTGTAACCCTGACATATCCGCTTATCGGCAACTATGGAGTGTCGGAGCTCTTCGAACAAGGCCGACAGTCGTTTGTTAGCGGGTTTGTCGTTAGTGAGTTGTGCGATCAGCCGAGTAACTGGCAGTCAGAAGGATCTTTGGTTGCTTATCTTAGATCGAGAAATATTCCTTGCATCTATGATGTCGATACGCGCGCTATCACCAGGCGGATACGGGCGCAAGGCGCCATGAGAGCGATTATTGTTTCGGCTGATACTTCAGAAAAGGAAATTGCTAAGATGCTCGCAAGTCCTGCTTCTGTTGAGTTAGTCAAAGAGGTAACAACTAAAGAGATCTACACGATTTCCGGTAAAGGGTTCCATGTCGCGGTTATGGATTTTGGCGTTAAACGCAATATCTTGAATTGTATGGCCAAGGCCGGCTGCCACCTCACTGTGTTCCCTGCTGATACGCCGGTAGAGGAGATTCTGGCGTGCAATCCTGACGGCATATTCCTGTCTAACGGACCTGGAGACCCGCAGCATGCCCCAATCGAGACTGTGCAGCATCTTATCGGTAAAAAGCCGATATTTGGTATCTGCCTTGGTCATCAATTATTGGCGCGCGTTTTTGGTGGTGATACGTATAAAATGAAATTTGGCCACCGTGGTTCTAATCATCCGGTTAAAGATTTAACAACAGGCCGAGTTTATATTACCTCCCAGAATCATGGATATGCCATTGCAGAAGAATCGCTCAGCGGATTGGATATAAAAATTACTCACCGTGCTGTCAATGATGGTACATTAGAAGGTATGCAGCATAATAGTCTGCCTATATTTTCGGTGCAATATCACCCTGAGGCTGCCCCCGGCCCGGACGATAGCGCCTATTTGTTCGACAAGTTTTGGCAGCTGATTCAAAAAGAAATGAATAAAACGAAGGGGGCTTAACAGTGCCCAAAAAACAAAATTTGCGTAAGGTTATGGTAATTGGCTCAGGCCCGATCGTAATTGGGCAGGCCGCTGAATTTGACTATGCCGGTACCCAGGCATGCCAGGTACTGAAAGAAGAAGGGTTTGAGGTGGTGCTGGTCAACAGCAATCCGGCTACCATCATGACAGATACTCATATTGCCGATTTAGTCTACATTGAGCCGCTAACACCAGAGTATCTTGAAGAGATTATCGCCAAGGAACGGCCAGACGGTCTGTTAGCCACTTTGGGCGGTCAGGCGGGTCTCAATCTGGCAGTTAAACTGGCTGATAACGGAGTTTTGGAAAAATATCAGGTAGAACTTTTAGGCACGCCAATTGATGCGATAAAAAAAGCCGAAGACAGAGAACTGTTTAAGGCTACTATGGAAGAAATCGGGCAGCCGATTCCTGAAAGTACGATTGTTGAAGATGTTGACAGTGCAATCAATTTTGCGGCTGAAGTCGGCTACCCGCTCATTGTGCGTCCTGCCTATACACTAGGAGGCACTGGAGGCGGCATTGCTCATAATGATGCCGAACTTGTCGACACTGTCAACAGAGGACTTAAATACAGCCTGATTGGTCAGGCTCTGATTGAACGCAGTGTAGCAGGTTGGAAAGAAATAGAATATGAAGTTATTCGTGACGCTGCTGACAACTGCGTTACGGTATGTAATATGGAGAATGTAGACCCTGTCGGTATCCATACTGGTGATAGCATTGTTGTGGCGCCGTCCCAGACAATGAACGATAACGAATACCAGATGCTGCGTAGCGCCTCCCTGAAAATTATCCGCTCGCTCGGGATCGAAGGTAGTTGTAACGTGCAGTATGCACTTGATCCCCTGAGTAGTAAATATATAGTTATTGAAGTAAATCCACGCGTGAGCCGTTCTAGTGCCTTGGCCTCTAAGGCTACCGGCTATCCAATCGCCAAAGTAGCGGCCAAGATTGCGGTCGGCTATACATTGGATGAAATTACCAACACAGTAACAGGCAAAACTAAGGCTTGCTTTGAGCCTGCGCTTGACTATGTTGTCGTCAAGTTTCCGCGCTGGCCGTTTGATAAATTTATTTCTGCCGACCGAACCCTCGGTACCCAAATGAAAGCTACCGGTGAGGTTATGTCAATTGACCGTACTTTTGAAGGAGCGCTGCTCAAAGCAGTCCGATCACTTGAAATTGGTGTTCATCATCTATCGCTTCCGGAGCTTGCCGACTTGAGTGACCAGCAAGTAAGAGATAAGCTTACGGTTATCGATGATGAGCGGTCTTTTATTATTACTGAAGCTATGCGTCGCGGTGTGACAGTCGGTGAAATACAGGCAATAACGGCCATCGATACATTTTTCCTGAATAAGATCGAAAAAATTGTAACGATGGAACGGACGATCAGTCGGGAACTGTCGAATGAAGTTTTGCTGGCCGCCAAGAAGCTGGGATTTGCCGATAAAGCAATTGCCGAACTGGCAGGCAAAACAGTATACGAAATCAGGGAAATGCGTAAGCAGGCCAATATTGTGCCAAGCTACAAGATGGTCGACACTTGCGCTGCCGAGTTTGAGGCTGTTACTCCCTACTACTATTCGACCTATGCTCAAGAAGACGAAGTACAGACAACAGATAAGCGCAAAGTAATTGTATTGGGTTCAGGGCCGATTCGCATCGGTCAGGGTATTGAGTTTGATTATTGCTCAGTTCACTCGGTATGGGCGCTGCGGGAATTAGGTATCGAATCAGTCATTGTCAACAATAACCCGGAAACTGTGTCTACAGACTTTGATACGTCTGACCGGTTATATTTTGAGCCGCTTACTCCGGAAGATGTACTCAATATTATCGATAAGGAAAAGCCCGATGGGGTCATCGTCCAGTTTGGCGGTCAGACTGCCATTAATTTGGCCGGGCCGCTGGCCAAAGCTGGTGTAAAAATCTTCGGCACAAGCGTTGCAGATATCGACCGGGCTGAAGATCGGGAGAAGTTTGATGAATTGCTTGGACAGCTCGACATTCCACGTCCGCAGGGTGAAACAATTACCGATGCGGCCATGGCGCCTGCAGCGGCTGCGCGTATCGGCTACCCTGTTGTCGTGCGTCCGTCTTATGTGCTTGGCGGACGGGCAATGGAAATCGTCTACAATGAAGCGGAATTAAACGATTATATGGTACGTGCCGTTAAAGCTTCACCAGAGCATCCAGTATTGGTTGACCGTTATATGCAAGGCACCGAGGTTGAGGTCGATGCCATAGCGGACGGTAATGATTTTCTGATTCCGGGGATTATGGAGCATATTGAGCGGGCTGGCGTACACTCAGGCGACAGTATCGCTGTATACCCGCCACAGACGCTGTCCCAAAAGGTCATAGATACAATCGTCGATTACACCGGACGCCTGTCACGCGGGCTTAAGGTAAAAGGATTAATCAATATCCAGTATGTAATTGTAGATGAAGAAGTCTACGTTATCGAAGTAAACCCGAGATCAAGCCGGACAATCCCGTTCCTTAGCAAAATTACTGATGTGCCGATGGTTGATGTTGCGACCCGGATAGCACTTGGTGAGACGTTGCAAGAGATGGGATATACTCCTGGACTGATGCCTGTCCAAGGATATGTCGCGGTAAAAGTACCGGTATTCTCGTTTGCAAAGATGCAGCAGGTAGATATTTCACTTGGGCCAGAGATGAAGTCAACCGGTGAGGTCATGGGCATCGATTACCAATATTCGCGTGCGCTGTATAAAGGCATTATCGGTGCAGGCATGAATGTGCCGCAAGAAGGAACTGTACTGATTACGGTGGCCGATAAAGACAAGCATGAAGCCGGCGAAATCGCCAAAGAGTTTGCCAAAATGGGCTATGACCTGATTGCCACCAGTGGAACGGCTGAATACCTTAAGTCTCTAGGGTTAAAAGTGGGTATGGTACCGAAGCTTCATGAACAGCAGCCTGAGATTATTGAAATGATTAAGGCTGGAAAAATAAATATGGTCGTAAATACCCTGACAAAGGGACGGGATTTTGAAAGTGACGGTTTTAAGATCAGGCGGGCGGCAGTAGAACATTCCATCTTGTGCCTGACATCAATGGATACGGCTAACGCTGTTTTCGATGTGTTGAGTATTATTCGTCAGCGAAAGTTTCTCTATGTACTGGCGTTGCAAGATTATGTAGGTGGAGGCGAAACAATTCGTGACTAAAACCTGTGAAATGGTTCAGGTTCTTGAACATAATACTGTTGCCAGTGATGTATTTTCCTTGGTGGTAGCGGCGCCTAAGATTGCCGCAATTGCTCAGCCAGGTCAATTTGTTCATATCCGTCTGGCCGATAGGCTTGATTTGTTGCTGCGCCGACCGTTTAGTATTGCCGACTGTGACATCAATAAAGGTACACTGACTATTATTTATCGTGTTGTCGGTAAGGGAACGGCATTAATGGCAAAGCTTAAGGCAGGGGATCGTCTTGATTTTATGGGTCCGCTGGGTAAAGGATTCTCTTTAGCCGCCCGGCGCCCCCTCTTGGTCGGGGGCGGCATGGGCTTAGCACCGCTTGTCATGCTAGCTAAAGCTTTCTGCGATTGTCCGGCGACGTTGCTGATGGGTGGACGCAATGAACACGAATTGTTTTGGCCTGACATCTATGCTGGTGTTTGCCAGAACGTTCATATTACAACAGATGATGGCAGTATTGGCAGGCGTGGGTTTACGGTAGATGTGCTGCCTGAGTTGTTAACTAACAATCAGTTTGATATCATCTTTGCCTGTGGACCTCATGCCATGCTCAAGGGCGTGGCTAAGACGGCGGCACAGTATGGAATTGCTTGCCAGGTATCTTTGGAAGAATTTATGGCCTGTGGCGTGGGGGCCTGTTTGTCATGCACTTGTGCCGGTACTGACGGCAAACGCCACAAGGTTTGTACCGACGGTCCGGTGTTCTGGGCTGAGGAGGTGGCGTGGTGAATCTAGCTGATCCGCGGCTTGCCGTTGAAATAGCCGGCATAAAAATGAAGACGCCGGTCATGACGGCGTCAGGAACATTTGGCTTTGGCTTAGAATATAGTGACTTTATTGATTTAAACAAAGTAGGTGCTGTCGTCGTTAAAGGGACGACATTGCTGCCCAGGACAGGTAATAGCGGGCGGCGAATGGCTGAGACGCCGGCCGGTATGCTTAACTCAATTGGCTTGGAGAACCCGGGAGTAGAGGCACTTGTCACGACAATTATGCCACAACTGGCACAATACCAAGTTCCCGCTATTGTCAATATTTCTGGCAACACGGTAGAGGAGTATGGTGAATTAGCTGCCAGATTAACAGACTGCGGTGTCGCTGGTCTCGAAGTCAATATTTCTTGCCCTAACGTAAAGCAAGGCGGTATCGCTTTTGGCACCTGCCCGGACAGCGCTGCTCAAGTAGTAGCTGCAGTAAAGAGCAGGACAAGTCTCCCGGTTATTATTAAACTGTCACCTAATGTTACCGATATCGTGCTGATGGCCAAGGCAGTGGAAGCGGCCGGCGCCGATGCTATTTCACTAATTAATACCCTGTTGGGTATGGCCATCGATATCCAAACATGGCAGCCGGTGCTGGGTAATATGGTGGGCGGTCTCTCTGGACCGGCTGTTAAGCCGATCGCTGTTCGGATGGTTTGGCAGGTAGCTAAAGCCGTTAAGGTGCCGATCATTGGCATGGGTGGAATTATGACTGCCGATGACGCTATTGAGTTTATGCTGGCCGGAGCCAGCGCAGTGGCTGTTGGCACAGCTAATTTTGTTAATCCGTATGTCTCTGTTGAGGTAGCTGAGGGAATCGGAGACTACCTCGCTGAGCGCGGTTTACAACATGTTGGGGAGCTTGTTGGCAAAGTCAACGCCAGGTAAAAATCAGCAAAGGGGATGAGTCTAAATGAACCAGAAAGACAACCGGTTGATTGTTGCCCTTGATGTCGCCGATATGACCGAAGTCCGGTCATTGGTTGTGGCCTTAGGTGGAGCTGTCAATTATTATAAAGTAGGTATGCAGCTTTTCTACAGTGCGGGTCTGGAATGCCTAACCTATTTGCGCGAACAGGAAAAAAATATTTTCCTTGATTTAAAAATGCATGATATCCCTAATACGGTGGCACAGGGCGCTGCGTCACTGACTCGTCTAGGGGTTGCCATGATTAATGTCCATGCCGACGGTGGTTCTACGATGATGCAGACGGCTGCTAAGAACGTAGCGGCAACGGCAGACAGCCTCAATATTGTCCGTCCCAAGCTGATTGCAGTTACAGTGCTGACAAGCATGAATGCTGCGGAGTGGGCTTCACTGCGTCATACTGACAGCATTACGGAGCAGGTAGTGCACCTGGCTAAAATGGCGAAGCAATCGGGATTGGACGGTGTGGTAGCATCGCCGCAAGAAGCAGTATCTATCAGGGAAGAGTGCGGCAACGACTTTATCATTGTCACGCCTGGTGTACGACCTCAGGGTGCGGCGCTAAATGATCAGAGCCGGGTGGCAACACCGGCTGCAGCTCTCAAAGCAGGGGCGCACTATCTAGTGATCGGCCGGCCGATCACGGCTGCACCAGACCCGCTGGCGGCCGCTCAGGCAATTTTAGCGGAAATGAGGAGAGGCTAATGAACGAAGCAGAAGTCCGACAGCTATTTGTGGAAACAGGTGCTATTCTTGAGGGACATTTTTTACTGACATCTGGTTTACATAGTCCAATATATGTTGAAAAATTTCAAGTGATTCAGTATCCGAAACATACTGAGCAGTTATGTACAGCGCTGGCGGAACGATTTAAGAGCGACAACATCGAGCTTGTAGTCGGTCCTGTGACTGGCGGTATTGTTCTGGCTCATGAAGTCGGCAAGCATCTCAATACGCGCGCTATCTTTACTGAACGTGAAAACGGTAAAATGGCACTGAGGCGCGGCTTCGTCATTGAGCCGGGGCAGCGTGTGCTTATTGTTGAGGATATCGTTACAACAGGTGGCTCCGTACAAGAAGTAATTGAGGTAGTGAGAGAACAAGGCGGCATTCCTGTTGCTGTCGGCATCCTTGTTGACCGCAGTGGCGGCAAGGCCGATTTCGGTATTCCGGCTAAAGCGCTGTTGCATCTCACTGTGCCTACTTATCAACCAACGGATTGCCCGTTGTGTCAGTCTGGTGTGGCTGTCACTAAACGCGGGAGCCGTAAGCTGTAATTATATTTTCGGCAGTACTAAAAGGTTGTACTTTTGTACAGCCTTTTTAGGTTGCCAGCTGGTAATTGCAAAAAAATA
>Ga0153996_1000355_pt1 | contig 21223 bp, 17 predicted proteins | sample TSNC080MetaG_FD_104728 | JGI IMG/M metagenome (GOLD analysis project Ga0153996, IMG submission 104728) | Attine ant fungus gardens microbial communities from North Carolina, USA - TSNC080 MetaG | ecosystem: Host-associated > Fungi > Mycelium > Unclassified | place: USA: North Carolina, Lumber...
AACGCAACTGATAATTCTGAATTGCCGAACTCTTCTTCCACGCATTGTTTGACCTGTTCCACCATGAACTCGGCATAGCGTTTGGTTGAATCGTACTTTTTGGTGATAATATTATTGATCATATCGCAGAACGATTCAGCAATACCTTCAAATGATTCAATACATTTTTCAGCCTTCTTAAAGTTGTCAATACAGATAACTCCGATATCATTAGCGACCCGATTGACCGCAGTCAGAAACTGCAGAAGCATGATCTGAGCTTCTTCCACAGTATATCTGGGCGGCATCAGCTGCCGTAAGAACAAGTCCAGCAGTTCCCGCGGCATATCCCCGCGAAAACGGATGGCATCTATGATTGGTTTTTCTGCTGCATATGGATACTCAGGAATATGTCTTTACTTCCGGATATATCACGGTAATATAAATAGTATTCATCTTTGGAATCACTGATTGATTTTACCGCTTCCGATGCCTCTGCTGCCAGCCTGACTGTGTTGAGCAGGTTATCGTCGGCCGAACTGACGCCAAAACCGACCGTGATTGCAAGATTTTCAACAATTGATTCTTTCAGAATCTCAAGCTTATCGATTCTGGTCTGACCGGACAGGATTACCAGTACATCCCCATCATAGGCCATCAGATAAATTAATTTTTCCTTCAGTATCTCATCGACGATTTGCTGCAGGGCCACTTCCAGCGTAAGACTGTCCGGAACTTCCGTTTTATTTAAACGGCGAATTGCAATACAGGAGAATTCTCCTTTTGGTATCTGTATCTCCGCTTTTCGTGATCGTTCGCTTAACTGTCCGGAATCGGTGATACGTCCCCCCAGAAGATCATTCCAGAATTGATTTTTTATAACCGGCATAACTTCTTCCAGCCGCTTTTTCGCAATTTCAATCCAGTCCCACAGTTTGATCCGCTCACCGCGCTCGGCCCGGACCTCCCCAAGAACCGCTTTCAGGCGTTCAGCCGAAATGGGTTTCAGCAGATACCGTTTGACACCTAGCTCTACTGCCTTCTGGGCAAATTCAAACTGATTGTGCCCGGTCAGGATAATGATATCACAGAGTATCTGCTGCTCCCGAATCATCCCGGCAAATTCCAGTCCGTCCAGAATCGGCATGCAGATATCGGTCAAAACGACATCAACCGTCTTCTTTTCCAGATACTGCAGCGCTTCCAACGCCCCGGCAAACAGCACCGGCGGTTCAAACCCCTCCCGGCGCCAGTCGATCAGTTCGTTTAGGCCCGTCCGGATATTATCCTCATCTTCGACAATCATAATGTTCATACATCCACCCCTTATCCCTTAACGGCTCCCGCTGTCATGCCGCCGATAATCCGGTCGGTCAGCAGGGCATAGACGATAATCGTCGGCACTATGGATATCACCATCGCCGCAAACGCATATGCGTAATTAGCTTCAAATGTCGTCAGGAATGAGCGGATTGCCACCTGAATGGTCCTTGATGCGTCACTTTGATTGAGTAGATTGGCAAACAAAAGCTCATTCCATGAATTGATTACAATAAATACACAGGCCGTAACAATACCCGGTTTCGATATCGGCAGGATAATCCGGCGGAATGCCTGGCTGACAGACGCACCGTCAATCTTAGCCGATTCCAGCAATTCCCCGGGAATGGTCAGCATATATCCGCTGATCACCATCAGACTCATCGGCAGATTTACACCGGCATAAACAAGTGCAATTCCCAGGATACTGTCATAGAGGCCTATTTTATTTATCATAACATAATAGGGTACCATAAATGCATTGGTCGGTACAAATAGACACATGGTAAATACTGACACCCATAAACCCTTACTGCGAAAACGGTTCAGCAGAGCATATGATGCGGCGGCTGCCGAAACGATCGTAATGAAGGTTGCCAGTGCCGCCGCTATAACGGTATTGAAAAAATACCGCACCATCGGATGGCTCTGCATCACCGCCTTAAAATTATCAAAAGACAGCGTTTTCGGTATCGCAAATGGCTCATGAAACAGATCGGCATTCGGCCGCAGAGAAGAAATTAACAGCCAGATAAAAGGAATCAGCATAATGATCAGTACAAGTACCAAAAACAGATACAAAAGTCCCCGTGCCGGCCTTAATCGATTATATTTCACGTCGCTTCCCCCTTTCCCTCTGCATGAAATTAACAGCAATCATAATCACCAGTCCCAGCATAATCGTTACCAGACCGGCCACCATTGAGATGCCGTAGCGATTGGAACCGACCATCTCTTTATATATGTACAGCGAAAGATTCATGGTACTATTCGCCGGACCGCCGCCGGTCATCAGGAACGGATATTCAAATGTCCGCAGACAGAAGGCCAGATTCAGCATGATATTGGTAATTACCGCTGGCTTCAGCATCGGCAGATAGACCTTCAGATCAATCTGCAGATCGGTCGCCCCATCTACTTTAGCTGCTTCCGCCAATTCCTTCGGCACGGTTGACAGCTGGGTCATAAAGATGATCATCGTTAATCCGACGTAAAGAGCAAACGGCACCATATTACTTATCAGAGCAGTCTCGATAGAATTCAGCCAGGCATGAGTCAGATTCTCCAAGCCGACCGACCGCAGCAGATTATTCAGCAGCCCAACGTCTGCATGGTAAATAAAGTACCAGAGGAAGGCTACCGCAGTGGTGGAAATGACATTGGGTATAAAATACATCACCCGCATGAATTTCCACCCCTGTGGTTTCCGATTCAGAAGCAGGGCCAAAAGCAACCCGAAGGGAATATGAAGAAGCAATGCTGCCGCAAGCCATACTATGGTATTTTTTAATGCTGTTTGAAACACCGGGTCAGAAAATACATAGCGAAAGTTATTCAGCCCGACAAATGTCTTTGCCCCCAGACCGTTCCACTGATAAAAGCTGATAAATATCAGGTAGCACAGCGGGAAGACGAAAAATGCCAGAATCAAGATAGCCGCCGGTGCCAGATATAATGCTCTCTGCCGCCTCTTCATAAGCTTACGCTCCTTTCTATTACTGCTGATTCTCTGCCGACAGCTGTTCGATAAACTGTTCCGGCGTGATGCTGTCAAGCGCCAGGCTTTCCAACAGTGACGGAAGCTTAGTGTTGGCTTCTGTAGTCAGGTTACGCTGGATATTTACCGTACTTTCTGTTGTCTCCGAGTTGAAGGCCAGATATTCTCCCAGCAGCCCGCTGGTCTCAGCCACCTCCGGATCATCCAGATTTAATTTTGGTGACAGGAATACCGCTCCTTCCAGCGTCAGTTGTTTTACACTCTCTTCCGAAGTGATAAATTTCATAAATTTAACGATTGCTTCAGCTTTTGCTTCATTATCAGTCTTAGCTGCCGCCCATGGTGTCTGAGCATCGGTCACAACATATGAATCAGCCACTTTGCCATCACCAAACGAGGGTGCGGCTGCAATCCCGATCTGTTCTTCCATTTCACTGAGGGAACCGATCAGCCACGGTCCGTCAATTACAATGGCGGTCTTCCCCGAGACAAAATTGTTCATCGCGACCGAATAATTTGCACCGATTGCATCATCAGTAGTATAATTCCAGAATTGCCGCAGCATTTCAGTCGCCTCTATCATTTCTTCCGTGTCGATGCTGCCGCCTTCGTTCAAAACCTCAACTCCCGAATAACTGGCCGCGAGATAGGTATAAAGATTGCACGTATACCATGCATCATCCGCCGTATAAAGGGAAAACGGTGTGATTCCGGCATCTTCTAATTTACCGCAGGCTTCCAGCAGGCCCTCCCAGCTATCCGGGAATTCACTGATACCGGCCTGCGCAAGCAGCTCCTTATTATAATAGATAACCGCGCCGGCCTTCTCAAATGGAATTGACGTGATTTCACCATTTATCGTCAGCGTTTCCAGATCACCTTCCCCAAAACGATCCCGCCAGTCATCATCCATATACGAAGAGAAATCCATCAATTTCCCGGATTCCTGACGTGACAGATCATTGGGATTGAAATTATAGTGGAAAATATCCGGCGTGGTATCGGTGGAAATCATTGTTTTCACTTTTTCCTGATAAGCCGGGAAGTCTGGGTTGACAGTCACTTTGATTTCAATTTCACCGTCATTTTCTTCATTAAATTGTTCAATCAGTTTCTCCAGCGCTGCACCGCGTTCCGTATCAGTACTCCAGCTGTGATACATATCCAGAACAATTTTTTCACCACCACCGCCGGAATTGTCGGCTTTGCTGGTTTCACTGCCCGTCTGTTCACCGCCACCGCATCCGGCCGCGAACATCGCTGTCATAACCGCTGTTAATAATATACTCATTAATTTCCTTTTCATCCTTCTCCTCCTTCTATGCCCTATGTGCGCTCCTCAAGATACCGTTTCACGCCATCAATTCCGGCTGAATATATCCAACCCAGTGTCCCCCAGATATCACCTTTCGCGATCATTCCCTCGTCAATTCCCTGGGCGCATATACCAAATCCTTCCGGCTGCATCCCGATGCCTTTAAACCCCATATTATCCTCCGGGTAGGATAGTATCTGCTGTGCGGCAACGCTGATCCATTCAGCCATCTGCTCTAAAAAAGGCTCTTTTGCCGCTTTTCCGATCAGATACAATTCACGGACGTGGAACAAAGAATAGATATCCACGACACCACCGCACCAGATTGAGTTAATCGCTCCCATTCCCTTGGTTTTGAATCCCTTCTGCCCCAGGATGGTGTCTTTTTGCATGGGTGCATTCCAAATATAATTCCAGGTCACAAACTGCTGTGCGGCCTGCAATGCCCCATCGAGAAACCTTTCTTCACCGGTTAGTTCATACAGCTCGTAACAGGATGCCATAGCATATTGCGCTGCTTCTTTATCGACAATATTAGGATTGTCCAGCGTTCCACCCTGATACCGCTGGTTTTTAACTTCATGCTGCAAAACATAACATCCGGCTCTAACTGCTGCCTCCCGGTATTCTTCCTTTTCAGGACAGCTCTTAAATAATTTACACAGAAAGCCAATTGGAATGGCTGTAGCCGCCTTTCTGCCCGCGTCGTTGTGCATCTCGCTTATATTTGAATCCTCATCCATAAATACCGGTGTTCCATCCGGCTCGTAAGCCCGGTACCACGAGCCGTCCTGATTCTGCCGGGCCAGTAAGAATCCTGCAAACCTTTCGGACGCTTCAAGCCACTGCCGGTTTGTATCACCCAGATTATCAAACCACTGATAACATTCTACCAGATCTTTCATCGGCTCGGTCATGGTCCGGAGATAGTTTCCCCGGCATCCGGCATAGTCGATATAGTGCAGCTTAGGCGCCTCCGGATCACCGAAGGAACAAAACGGCCTGCCGGTGTCCAGATCGTATAACGAGTACACCCAGCCATTATCGGTCAGGCATTTTTTCAGAAAAAATTCAATTACCCTTTTCGCCCGCTCCTTCCATACCGGCTCATTTCCCCTCGCGGCGATTAGCGCTGCGTTTAGCTGCCGTCCGGTAAAACCGTATTCCAAAATGTGAACATAGGTGTCATGCGGAATGGTATTAAATGCTGCCCCGAATCCGGACGGTTCCGAACCGTATCCCCGGCAGGGATCAAAATGAAAAAAGAAACCTGCTCCACCGCCGATGAATTCCTGATAACTTCTCATCAGGCTGATTTTACGATAAGCCATCGCATCGTTCAGACTATACGGCAGAACGACTGTTGTTTCACCTTGTTTTTCCATGATCCCGGCAATTTTTTTGAAGACCTGATACAGCGCCGCCGTAAAGCTTTCACTCGGAAAACTGTCAAACTCATACTCCAATTCAACCTTCCACTCTTCCTCCCGCAGCGGATAGAATGCCTGCACCGGAGTTCCCCGGGCGTCTAAGGCCACACTTTTGTCTCGCTCTTCGCAGGGCCAGCAGGAAAGAAATGCTTGTTCACCTCTCTCATTACAGATATACCCCAGTGAAGCGGTCTCTGTTTTCTGCAGAAAACAGGACTGTCCCGATCGTCGAACAGCCTTTTCTGAGTAACCGGCCGGTTGTATCTTTTGCAGTACCCAGACATTCTGATCCGCTTCATCATAGGCCAGAACAAAAGGAGCAGTCAGACGGTCTTCCATAAACGTATGCCGGCCCGGGGTTCCGCTTTCATACCAGCAGGACGGAATTGCGTAACGAAGTTCCCGGCCCTCATTTTCAAATCCGACCTTCATTTCAATGCTGATCCCCTCTGCATCCGCCGTCCGGCGCATCCGCCGGCCGGATATCCGGCGGCTCAGCCGGATACTGTCCGCTTCTTTTTCCAGTATGCTGTCCTTAATTTCAACACGGCAGCCAGGCAATTCCAGCAGAGCTGTCCTAATATGCTCCGAGTCGGAAATAATCTCTTCACTAAAATGCACTTCACCCTGCATTCCGCCAAGTGTCTCATAATGAGTAATGAATTTTGGATATTTCACAAGTCAACCTCCTTTCGATTTATTTGATAATTACATTCTAAATCAATATATTGACAAATTAAATGAATATTTTAGCACAAAAATCTATATTTTTTTATCTTTTTCAATCTATATACTTGTTATTTATACTTTTATTTATGCAACTTTACCTATTCAATTTAGCGGATTAGAGGCAGAACAGAATTAAAAAACCCTTTAGAGCAGTATTAATTAAACTAACTGCTCTAAAGGGTCTTTTTATCCTCGATAATTTGTTAAAATGGTTCTTCCGCCACCCTGATTTCCTATTTTATGATGCCTTCATCAATCGCAAACGCATCATGGACAGCGGTCATTGCACGGTCAGCGTCCTTTTCATCGACCAAAACGGTGATGCGGATTTCCGATGTGGATATCATATCGATATTCACCTGGGCTTCAGACAATGCTGCAAACATTCGCGAGGCAACACCGGGATTGCTCATCATCCCAGCCCCCACAATCGATACTTTGGCTACTTTGTCACTATAGCTGATTTCCTGTATCGTCAGCGAATCCTTCTTTTCTTCCAGAACCCTGACAGCTTCTTTAACATCACTGCTGGATAATGTGAAGGTGATATCTTTCGTACTATCCCTTCCTACCGACTGCAGGATATTATCGATATTCAGATGATTCTGGGCTAGCAGGTTGAATACTTTAAACGCCATTCCCGGCCGGTCATTTAAGCCGATCAGCGAAATTCTGGCAGTATTTTTGTCCTCGGCCACACCGGTAATAATCATATTTTCCATATTTGCCTTCTCCTTGACCACAGTGCCTTCTGCGGTATTCATACTGGAACGCACCACCAGTTCCACGCCGTACTTCTTTGCCATTTCAACCGAACGGTTATGCAGCACCTGAGCTCCCAGGGTAGCCAACTCCAGCATCTCATCGTAGGTAATCTCGTTTAGCTTTTTGGCATCTTTCACAATCCGCGGATCAGCCGTATAGATTCCGTCCACATCAGTATAAATCTCACACTGGTCAGCCCTCATGGCGGCCGCTAAGGCTACAGCCGTAGTATCCGAGCCCCCCCGGCCCAGTGTGACAAAATCATCACGCTTATTGACCGCCTGAAATCCGGTGACCACCACCACTTTTCGATTCTCCAGCTCCATATAGATCCGTTCGGTATCAATCCCTTTGAAACGGGCATCGGCATAACGCGAAGTACCGAGCATCTTGACCTGAAAGGCGTTCAGCGATACCGCCGGGACATTCAGAGACTGCAATGCCATTGCCATTAACGACACCGACACCTGTTCTCCGGTCGTCAGAAGCATATCCATTTCCCTTTTGGACCCCTCCGGATTGACATCGCGGGCCAGCGCAATCAGAGCATCGGTGGTATCTCCCATAGCCGATAGTACAACGATCACATCGTTGCCCTTGCCCCATTCCTCTGCACACCTCTTCGCAGCATTTAATATTTTGTCTTTATCGGCAACCGAAGTGCCGCCAAATTTTTTTACAATCAGCATATTGGTCCTACTTTTCAAATAAATAGTCAATCAGCTTATAGCCTTCTTGCCTTATAATTCCGGTTTCCCGGGCACTCTTTTCATCGTATCGCGGCGCTCCGCCAGCTGGACTGGTACTGTCATACAACAGGTACGGTATCGGCGCACTGGAATGGGTACGGGTTGCGATTGGCGTCGGATGATCAGGCAGTATCAGCATCCGAAAATCTTCACCTGCTGCCTCTAATGCGGAGATGATATTACCGGCCACTCTTCCGTCAACATTCTCAATCGCTTCCATCTTCTCTTTCACCAAGCCCTGATGCCCCATCTCATCCGGTGCTTCAATATGTACATAAACGAAATCATAGCCGTCTTTTAAGAGCGCGGCTGCCGCTGCCCGGGCTTTGCCTTCATAATTGGTATGCAGACCGGCATTGGCACCTTCCACTGTAATATTATGCATCTTGGCGCCCACTGCTATACCTTTCAGCAGATCCACCGCCGAAATCATCGCCCCTTTTTTACCGGTCTTTGCCTCGAACGAGGTCAGGGCCGGTCTTGTTCCTGCACCCCAGAACCATAGCGAGTTAGCCGGCCTGAGTCCGGCTTCCCGCCGTTTAACATTGACCGGGTGATCATTTAGGATATCGTAACTTTTTTTCATCATCTCAAATAACACGTCATCATCCGGGAGATAAGGGCCGATTTCTTTGGTAAGGATATCATGCGGCGGAGTTAATTCGGCTACTTTCCCCTCATTCCATATCAGCAGATGCCGATAGCTGGTTCCGGTAAAGAACTGATAGGTGACGTCTTCAAATACTTCTTTAACGGCTTTCAGTAATTCGTCCGCTTCAGCAGTCGTAATTTCTTCAGAACTATGATCGATAATCCGACGCTTTTCATACGCTTCTTCTTCCTCTGACAGCGTCACCACATTGCAGCGGATAGCTACATCGGTATCTTTCATATCCACCCCAATGCTTAATGCCTCCAGCGGTGACCGGCCGGTATAGTAGACTTTTGGATCATACCCGATTACCGACAGATTGGCCGTATCGCTTCCCGGCGCCATACCTTCCGGCACCGTATAGGCGAGACCGATCTCTGAGGTTTTGGACAGACGGTCCATCACCGGCGTAACAGCTGCTTCCAGCGTCGTTTTTCCCTGCAGTTCATCCAGCGGTTCTCCCGCCATTCCATCACTCAGTACAATTATGTATTTCATGGCTCTACCTCCGCCGTCTATTCACCTTCGATGCGAATCATATGGATAATATCATCATATGCCTTCACCTTTTCTCCGTATTCACCTTCTGTCATCATTCCGGTTATAAATCCAAATTCATCGTCCTGTTCCGCAATTTTTACAATCTTAACGTCACCGAAGACTGCATTAAGTCCGGCTTTCAAACCATCCGAATCACCTTTAATCCGAACAAAAAAGCGGCGTTCCATCTGCGAACGGTCCTGCAGTTTAAGCTTCTCGCTGGCCCAGTCGATCATGATGGTCCGGTGCAGATGTTTGGCTGCATCTACGATGTCAGCCACGACAGCACTGGCGGTCGGCAATTTGCCGGCACCGCTGCCGTAAAACATTGCGTCACCCAAGACATTTCCGCGCACGAAGATAGCATTAAAGACATCGTTTACATTAAACAGCGGATGGTCCGCTCCCAGTAAAAACGGTGCCACGATCGCCTGCAGTTCTTCTGCTTCACGCTTAGCCACCGCTAACAGCTTGATGGTCATTCCCATCGCTTTGGCATATTTCATATCGGCCGCTGTGATCTTCGTGATTCCCTCAGTGTAGATGTCTTCAAAATCTACCTGCTGTCCCGATACTAAAGAGGAAAGAATGGCGATCTTGCGGCACGCATCATATCCTTCAACATCCGCTGTCGGATCAGCTTCCGCATAGCCATTTGCCTGTGCCTCTTTTAATACGGTATTATATTCGGCACCTTCGTAGAACATCTTACTGAGCATATAATTGGTAGTACCGTTTAAGATACCGGTGATTTCTTCTATCTCGTCAGCCGTCAGCGAAGAGTTGAGCGGCCGGATAATCGGAATGCCGCCACCTACACTTGCCTCAAACAGGAAATTAATATTGTTTGACCGGGCGATCTCCAAAAGTTCAGCCCCGTGCTTGGCAACTAAAGCCTTATTCGAAGTCACCACGCTCTTGCCCGCCCGCAGACACTGTTTTACGAATGTATAAGCCGGCTCCACACCACCCATAACTTCAACCACGATCTTAATATCCTGATCATTTACGATGGTTTCAAAATCATGAACAATCTTCTCCTGTATCGGATCATCGGGAAAATCCCTGAGATCCAGCACATATTTGATATTAACATGCATACCGGCACGTTTATCAATCTTCTTACCGTTGGTCTCGATGACTTCTACCACCCCCGAACCAACCGTTCCATATCCCATTACCGCAACATTTACCATTCTTTTCTCCTCACTTGTGCTCCTACTTATTTAAAAATTTTAAATACGCATTGATAAACCGATCCAATGCTCCATCCAGCACTGCCGATACATTACCCGACTCCTCATTGGTCCGGTGATCTTTTACCATCGTATACGGCTGCATGACATAAGAGCGTATCTGGTTGCCAAATCCGATCTCCTTTACCTCGCCTCTGATATCCGAGACCCGGTCCGCCTGTTCCTGCTGTTTGATCAGATACAGCTTGGCTTTCAGCATCTGCATCGCTTTTTCACGGTTATTATGCTGGGAACGCTCATTCTGGCACTGAACCACAATCCCGGTGGGCAGATGGGTGATGCGGATCGCTGAAGATGTCTTATTGACATGCTGACCGCCAGCTCCGCTGGCCCGGTAGGTATCGATCTTCAGATCATCCTCATTGATATCGATATCGATATCCTCTTCAATATTCGGTATGACATCACAAGATGCAAAAGAAGTCTGGCGTTTTCCCGCCGCATTAAAAGGTGATATCCGCACCAGGCGGTGGACCCCTTTTTCCGACTGCAGATAACCGTATGCATTCTCACCATTGACCTCAAAGGTAACGCCTTTGATGCCGGTAATATCACCGTCCTGATAATCCAGAACCCGAAGGGAGAATCCTTTATTCTCGGCCCATCTGTTATACATCCGGTACAGCATCCCGGTCCAGTCGCAGGATTCGGTTCCGCCGGCCCCGGCGTGTAAGGTTACTATCGCTCCATGGTGATCGTATTCCCCGGTTAAAAGGGTCTGAATCCGCAGCGTTTCAAACAAATGCTCAAATTGGTCCAGCTCGGCCTGTATCTCAGCCGTCAGTCCGGAATCATTCTCTTCATATGCCATTTCCACTAATACCGTGATATCATCAAACAGCGTGTAGAGTCTTTTGATCTCTTTGACCGTTTCCTGAAGGCGGCTCAGCTCCTTCATCACGCTCTGGGAGTTTTCCGAGTCATCCCAAAAACCGGCTTCTGCACTTTTACGCTCTAATTCTTCGATTTTCTTTTCCTTTGACGCTGCGTCAAAGTGAATCCCTCATTTCCATGAGCGGCTGTTCATATCCGGTCAGGATTGTCTTAAATTGATCTAGTTCAACCACTATATCACCTCTTTCTTATTTCCTTCCGCAGCATTGCTTGTATTTCTTGCCGCTGCCGCAGGGGCACGGATCGTTTGGATAAATCTTTTTATCCTCACGCTTTTTCGGTGCCTTCACCGCACTGTCGTCTTTATTGGTACCGGTAACCTTTGCTACCTGTTCACGCTCAACCTTCTGCTCAACCTTAATGTGGAACAGCGTCCGAATAGTATCCACCGAAATGCCTCTGGTCATTTCACCGAACATATCGTAGCCCAGCATCTTATATTCAACCAGCGGGTCTCTCTGTCCGTATGCCTGCAGGCCGATGCCCTGGCGCAGCTGATCCATATCATCGATGTGATTCATCCATTTCTTATCGATCACCCGCAGCAGAACAACCCGCTCTACTTCACGCAGATGCTCCGGTTCCGGGAATTCTGTTTCCTTATCTTCGTATGCTTTGACCGCCTGCTCTTTGAGCATGTGCTTAAGTTCCTTCTGGCTCACATTTTTTACATCATTATAAACAATCGGTTTCAGACTTGGAATAGTACTGTGCAGCTCTACTTCCAGACCCTTCAGATCCCAGTCATCGGCTTCCCCTTCCGGAGCAGCACACTGATCAACAACATTTTCAATATATTCATTGATCATGTGATAAATGGAATCACGCATGCTCTCACCGTCAAGCACCTGACGGCGCTCTTCGTAGATGATCTCACGCTGCTCATTCATTACCTGATCATAATCCAGCAGATTCTTACGAATACCAAAGTTATTCCCCTCGATCTTCTCCTGTGCTTTTTCGATCGCTCCGGAAAGCATCTTATGCTCGATCTGCTCACCTTCCTGCACCCCGAGTGTCTTGAAGACGTTCATCAGACGCTCTGAACCGAAAAGACGCATCAGATCATCCTCAAGTGAAATATAGAATCTGGATTCACCCGGGTCCCCCTGACGGCCGGCACGACCGCGAAGCTGATTATCAATTCGCCGGGATTCATGACGCTCGGTGCCGATAATCTTCAATCCACCGGCTTCCCGCGCCTCATGATCCAGTTTAATGTCGGTACCGCGGCCGGCCATGTTGGTAGCGATGGTTACCGCGCCGTGAGCACCGGCTTCTGCAACGATCTCGGCCTCCATCTCATGGAACTTGGCATTCAGTACGTTGTGCTTAATTCCCTGCCGTGTCAGCATCTTACTCAGCAATTCCGATATCTCGATCGTAATAGTACCCACCAGGACCGGCTGCCCGGTTGCATGAGCACTGACGATTTCTTCAACCACCGCTTTGTATTTTTCCTTTTGGGTCATGTATACTGCATCGTCTAAATCTTCCCGGCGTACCTGTACGTTAGTCGGAATTTCAATAACATCCATAAAATAAATGTCACGGAACTCCTTTTCTTCAGTGAGTGCAGTACCGGTCATACCACTCTTCTTCTCATATTTATTGAACAGATTCTGGAAGGTGATGGTAGCTAATGTCTTGCTTTCGCGCTTAATCTTGACGTGCTCTTTGGCTTCAATAGCCTGATGCAGACCGTCAGAATAGCGCCGTCCCGGCATGATACGTCCGGTAAATTCATCGACGATCAGCACTTCATCATCTTTTACTACGTAATTCTGATCCCGGTGCATTAGATTATGCGCCCGCAGCGCCAGAATGATATTATGCTGGATTTCCAGATTTTCGGGATCGGCCAGATTGTCGATACTGAAGAACTTCTCCACCTTCTTGACACCGTCATCGGTAAGATTGACGGCCTTTTCTTTTTCATTGACGATGTAGTCGCCGCTCTCTTCGATTTCTTCCCCCATAATTGCATTCATCTTGGAGAATTCACCGCTGGCCTCACCGCGTTCGAGCTGCCGCGCCAGAATATCGCAGGCATCATACAGCTTGGTCGACTTACCGCTCTGACCAGAAATAATAAGAGGCGTGCGCGCCTCATCAATCAGTACGGAATCGACCTCATCGATGATAGCAAACTGCAGGCCCCGCTGAACCAATTGCTCTTTATAGATGACCATGTTATCACGCAGATAGTCAAATCCCAGTTCATTATTTGTCACATAAGTAATATCACAATTATACGCTGCTCTTCTTTCGTCATTATCCATGGAGTTGAGCACGACACCGACGGTCAGCCCGAGGAATTCATGTACCTGTCCCATCCATTCAGCATCACGCTTGGCCAGATAATCATTGACCGTTACGATGTGCACCCCTTCTCCGGCCAGCGCATTCAGATATGCGGGCAGAGTAGACACCAGGGTCTTACCTTCTCCGGTCTTCATCTCCGCAATCCGCCCCTGATGAAGGATGATACCGCCGATCAGCTGAACCCGGTAATGCTTCATATTGAGCGACCGGAAGGCCGCCTCACGGACGGCCGCATATGCCTCCGGCAAAATATCGTCCAGCGTTTCACCATCGATCAGACGGCTCTTAAATTCCCTGGTCTTATCCTTTAATTCGGCATCCGTCAGCCGCTGCATATCAGGTTCTAGTGCTTCAATATGGTCGACAATAGGCTTGATGCGCTTCAGTTCATTCTCACTGTGCGTTCCAAAAATTTTTTGTATTAAACCCATGCTTAAATACTCCTTATTCTCTGTGAATTTAACCTCATTCTATTTACCCGGTCTATGTTAATTCCGATACTGCCGGGCAAATAACCTAACCCTTATTTTAACACTATATATCCTGATCTTCAACTAATTTATAAACTGTTCACAATATCTTCCCGGGATTTCAGCCTTCGGATGCACTGAATAACTCTCGCAAACCCCTTGCGGCTGCCTGATGGAATGGGCATATGATGTCATCCGTTTTGGGTGTGTTAAACACAAAAAGCAGTGAACGCTTAACATTGCGTTCACCACTTTTCTCGCAGCGGTCTAATCTTAGATTTTAATAGTATTACGAACTCACCTTTAACCTTTTTCGAACGATTAACACAACTGCGGTAAAAACCGAGAGCAGCAGCAAAATAATCGGAATCAAAACATTTGCAGTATCTCGACACCCCAAGGCATTAAACATAGTTTTTCACAACCTCATAGGGTATCGAACCACCAAACAGATCCAGGGCACTGCCAATCGTAAAATCCAGCTTTCCTCCGCTGTCGGCACGAAACTCTTCTAAATCGGTCATACTCCCGATACCGCCGGCATAAGTGACCGGAATCTGCTGCCATTCACCCAGCAGCTTAACCAGCTCACGCTCCACCCCCGATCGCTTTCCTTCCACATCCACTCCGTGAATCAAAAACTCATCGCAATAACCGGCCAGCTGATCCAGCGTATCAGTATTCAGCTCCACGGCGGTAAACTTCTGCCAGCGGTCGGTGACAATGTGATAGGCATCGACTTTTCGACGGCAGCTCAAATCCAGCACGATCCGCTCACGGCCAACTGCAGACACCAGTTTTTTTAAACGGCACCAATTTATTTCACCATTTTTAAAGACATAAGAGGTAACAATTACGTGGCTTGCCCCGGCATCGAGATACTCACCGGCATTCTCGGCGGTAATGCCACCGCCGATCTGCAATCCGCCGGGATATTCACGAAGCGCATCCAGCGCCTGGGCTTTTGTCTGCCCGTAATATTCCGACGTAACCGGATTCAGCAGAATGATGTGGCCGCCTTTCAAACCATCAGCTTTGTATAGTCCGGCGAAATAATCCGCCGCCACTGCCGCCGTAAAATTGGTCTGGGCCTGATCACCCAGATCCTTTAGACTTCCTCCGACAATCTGCTTTACCTGCCCGTTATGAATATCGATACATGGTCTGAAACGCATAGAACCCTCCTCGTATGTGCAAACTGCTCACAGTATAGCACAAAATTAACTATTCAACAATCAACTCCCGTATCTCCAGCTGCTTAATCTTCCCTGATGCCGGATAGGCCGATAAGAGCATCTCCTTGATAATAAACGATAAATCAGCAGCATCATCAACAATTAGCACATGTTTCTCCATATATTGTCCCCTTTATGTTTATGTCCTCATAATCATACCACACGCCGTCTGCTTATTGGAATATCTGACACCAAACGTTCAGAATGTCAAAAACCCCTATACCTGTTTCCAGGCACAAGGGTTTTACATCCTACCAGGCGCGATTAACGAGTGGTAGTGTTTCCATTGTTAGTTGTGTTGTTATTGGTAGTATTGTCAGTTCCCTCTACACCATCAACAGCATCTCTTACACCGTCTCCTACCGCATCAGCACCATCTTCTACGACGTCACCGGTATTATCTACCGCGTTCCTGACATCATCAGTTACCGTATTATTGTCATCCGTGGTATCTGTAGTTGTGCCATTTGTGGCATCATTCGTAGTTCCGCAGGCCGTTGCACCCAGAAGGACCAGGCAGCAGACCAGCATAAGCATAACTTTTTTTATTTGTTTCATAATTATACTCTCCCTTTCTGTAATGTAAAATTATTTAGTAAGAATTTCTTCTTATAGCAACTAATATTTACAAAAAAAGAGAATATATACTTTAAATACCGCTGGAAATTATTACATCTTTTCGGAAATAAGACCGTCACGATATGCTGCGAGCAGCTTCTCCAAATCGGCAATTCTTTCTTTTAAAACCTTTCCGGTATCAGTATCCTCCACCCGTTTTCTTTTCAGAACACGTTTAACCACAGTACTTTCGGAGAAGATATCGCTTTCGCTCTCAATCGCCGCCTCGGTTGATTCGAATGATTCGTGGGCCGCCAGTATCAGTCCGTAGGAATTGTAGATCAGCGTATAGCCGGCAATACCGGTCTGTTTCTGATAGGCCTTGGAGAAACCGCCGTCAATTACAACCACTTTACCATCACACTTAATCGGACTTTCACCATCTTTATATTTCACCGGGACATGTCCGTTGATGATATGGGACTCATCACCGGTCAGACCAAACTCTTCCAGAATACCATCCATCACCTTTTCATTTTCCAGAAGCGAGAAATAAACATCCTTCTTTTCCTTATGCAGCTCTTTCTCGGCCAGAAAATAACGCTCAAACGTTGCCATCTTATCCTTGCCGAACAACGGCGAATCTTTGCCCAGCCAGATGTACCACATCATATTTTTACCGCGCTCTTTCTCTACCGGATCCAGAGCAAAAAAACCTTTGCGCACATAACTGTCAAAGACATCATACAGTGCCTGACCTTTATATTTTTTACCGTAAACCTGTACGCTCCGCAGTGTTCCGTCTTTATTGAGAGGAATACAGCCGTGATACAGCAGGTTTCCGTTATATACCTTAAAAAGACTGCCCTTATTCAGCAGAAACCGCATGTGAGTCTGCATTTTTTCGCAATTTAAAAAGGCATGTTGAAGCCGGTCCATGATATCTGCTTCCTGCTCCGATAACGCATAGGGATCTTTCGGGTTGATGGTCGGGAAGTAGGTATCCAGTAACTGATATTCTTTCCCGTCGATCCGGATCGTACCCTTCTCATAGTCTATCAGGTGCAGTAAATTTCTGTCTTCCAGACCAAATTCAGGATTGGCCTTACTAACTTGTCCTTCCAATTTAAACTGAATGATAGAAATAGCTTTATGCATCTCGATATCCAGCTCCATCTCGGCGTTATCATAGTCCACATTTTTATTGATTTTAAAGCAGACACTCTCTTCCGCCCGATACATATTATGAGCAAAGGTTGCCAGCGGCAGCAGGTTGATGCCGTAACCGTCTTCCAGAATATCGAGGTTCGCATAGCGGGCGCAGATCCTGATGACATTAGCAATGCAGGCTTTCTGCCCGGCTGCCGCCCCCATCCACAGAACGTCGTGATTGCCCCATTGGACATCGACCGAATGGTATTTCATCAGTTTATCCATAACGATATGCGGTCCCGGTCCCCGGTCGAATATATCACCGACGATGTGAAGATGATCAACTACCAGACGCTGGATCAGTTCGCAGAGGGCGACGATAAATTCCTGCGCCCGGCCGATCCTGACCATCGTATCGATAATGGCATCGTAGTAGTATTCTTTGTCACTGATTTCCGAATTTTCATTGATCAGCTCATCAATAATGTAAGCAAAGTCTTTCGGCATCGCTTTACGTACTTTTGACCGCGTATATTTGCTGCCGACATTTTTACTAACCGTGATCAGACGATAAAGGGTGATCTTATACCATTCTTCCATATTGTCCTGTACCTTGCTCACACGGTCGATCTTCTCTTTGGGATAGTAGATCAGTGTTGCAAGTGAACGCTTGTCACTATTGCTTAAAGTCTTGCCGAATATCTCTTCAATCTTGCGTCGAACCGAGCCGGAACCGTTTTTGAGCACGTGGGAAAAGGCTTCGTACTCACCGTGGATATCCGATAAGAAATGCTCCGTTCCCTTCGGCAGATTCAAGATCGCCTGCAGATTGATCAGCTCCGTAGATGCATCCGCAATGGTCGGATAAAGCTCCGAGAGCCGTGCCAGATATCTCTGCTCCAAGTCCTTCATAATAACCTCCCTGTTTTGATGAGAATTATCCTCATTTTTCAGTTTAAAACTGAATCACGTCACTCATATCATAACGACCGGCCGGTTTTCCGGCCAGATAGATACCCGCTTCTAATGCACCTTTGGCAAATACCGCCCTGGAGTATGCTGTATGTTTGATTTCCACCACTTCTTCAGCGCCGGCGAAGATAACCTCATGTTCGCCCACGATCGTACCGCCGCGGACAGCTGAGATACCCATCTCTTTGGGGTCCCGGCGGCGGCGTTCCTGGCTGCGGTCAAATATGTATGTATATTGATTATCAAGAGCTTCATTCATCGAATCGGCCATAGCCATTGCGGTTCCGCTGGGTGCATCCACCTTGCGTTTGTGATGCCGCTCCACCAGCTCGATATCAAATCCTGCCGGTGCTAATACCTTAGCTGCATCTTTCAAGAGCTTAAGCAGCATATTGACACCAAATGACATGTTAGCCGATTTCAGCACAGCGGTTTTTTTACTGGCTTCTTCCATAGCCGCCAGCTGCTCTTCCGCCAGTCCGGTTGTACAGAGCACCACCGGCATCTGCTTAGCCGTACAGTACTCAAGCAATTCATCCACGGCACCGGCATTAGAAAAATCAATAATGACATCGCCGTCCACATCGCACACAGCGATCGACTCAAAAACCGGATAGCTATTGGTGATTCCGGTGTAATGGTCGATTCCGGCAACAATAGTGACACGATCATCTTCCTCCACCAGCTTGGTAATCACTTGTCCCATCTGCCCGTTACATCCGTGCATAATTAACTTTACCATCTTTGTATCCTCCTTATATTCATCGTCTGATTCCTCTTATCAAAGCGTATATTCCGAATCCGCTTCGCTACTTCCTTAACGTAAGAATAGCATATGCCGCAGATTTTCTCAATATGCGGCATATGCTATTTCTTTCAATTAAATCAATCCAAAATCTTTCATTGCCTGGGTCAATCTGCCTACATTCGCATCAGCCAGCTCGGTCAGCGGCATGCGCAGACCGCCTACTTCCATTCCCATGAGGTTTGCGGCTTTTTTAACAGGGATTGGATTCACTTCGCAGAATAACGCCTCTACCAGTGGCAGAGCTTTAAGCTGAATCTCACAACTGCCCTCCACGTCACCTTCGAAATATTTCGCACAGATATCATGGGTTTCCTTCGGTGCGATATTAGCAATCACCGAAATGACTCCACTGCCTCCCAGCGACAGCAGCGGTAATATTTGATCATCGTTGCCGGAGTACAGATCTACATTACCGTCGGTCAGCTGCATGATCTTTGCCACCTGGACAATATTGCCGGAAGCTTCTTTAACGCCGACGATATGCTCCACGTTTTTCACAAGGGACGCGACTGTCTCCGGAGCGATATTAACACCGGTCCGACTCGGCACATTATACATGATCAACGGCACCTTCGCCGCTTCAGCGATAGCTGTATAGTGAGCACTGAGTCCCGCCTGCGTACATTTATTATAGTACGGTGTTACCACGAGCACTCCATCCGCGCCGCAGCCGGCAGCTTCTTCAGACATCCGCACCGCGGTTGCGGTACAGTTTGAACCGGTACCGGCAACCACCGGTATTCTGCCCTTTGTCTGTTTCACCGCAAATTTTATACATTCCATATGCTCTTCTTCGGTTAAGGTTGAAGATTCTCCGGTCGTACCGCAGATAATGATACTGTCGGTCTGGTTATCACAATGAAAATTAATCAATTCATCCAGTTTGTCAAAGTTCACACTTCCATCCGTGTGAAACGGGGTTATAATCGCTACCCCTGAACCTTTAAAAATTGCCATTTGTTTCTCCTCCTTATTAAATATCTGCTTGGCTCTGAACGGTTACACATCTACATAAAAACAGAGGCGAAATGGTTTCGCCTCTAAGAATCGATGCTATACTACTCCTGCCTCTACATCTTAAATAGCGCTCCATCACCGCAGAACTCATACCCTGGGTTAATGGCAGTCATATAATTATTCATTATATGCCCAGGAATATACTCTCAGGTAATATACCCCTTCGGCGTCGCCCCCTTTTAATGCTCTTTAACCGCTCCTGACACGTCCAAGCATCTACTAATGGATAACGCAACCTCTATTATCATGTATCATGTTGAGATAATCATAACACCTCTATATTTACTTGTCAATCAAATCTCTGACTTTATTCCTCTTCCATACATTCCAGTTTACTGACCGAAACTTCATAAGCGATCCGTTTCTCCGCTTCGGTTTCCGACAGCTTCTTGACATACTCACGGCTTTGAATCCGGCCGATGATCTGCACGTGTTCACCGACGTTAAAACTCGATGCATAACGGGCATTCCGGCCCCAGCAGATACATGGTATGTAATCAGATTTTCCGTACGGGCGGTTGACCGCCAGCAGCAGATCTGCAATTTCTCTTCCCAGGGGTGTTTTTCGGTAAATCGGTGCTTTGCATATGTAACCATCCAACAGAATGCTGTTAGTCTTTGCCCCATCCAGTTCTTCTTCTACAAACGTCACCTCTCTTACGAAAACAGATAATACCAGACGATTCTTTTGTTCATCGTGGCGGTTGTAAGAACGAAACTGACCGGTGGCCATGATAAATTCTCCCCGATAGTCCTGAGTCACATCGATTAAACGCTCTGAAACCAGCAGCGGAATGCAGTCCTCCGAATTGCTGAGACGCCTTACGAGCACATCTACCGTGTAGAATCCTTCACCGAATACCTCGTGGCTGAACATAAATTCCGAAGCCACCTCTCCCATGATTGTAACTTGATTGTTTTCAATAACCTTATCCGACATAATTTTGCAGCTCTCCTTCCTCTTGATCGTATTTTTCAGTCAATACTTAGTTTATGAAGCAACTTGCCAATTTAGAACTAAAACTTGTAAATTTTTTGAAATATGATAAACTGTAACAGTTCAGAACCAAGCAGAAATATTTAAAAATAAACCGTGAAAGCTTTCTTTCTAAGGATTATTTTTAAATATTTCTATTTGGCGAGAGCCAAGCAGCAAGGAAACCGCAGGTTTTCGCGCTTGGTTATGAACTGTTACAATAAACACAAATGGTTATTACTACCATCACTTGACAAAGTAACACACGGTTTTGAAACATCAATTTTGACTTCTGCTTTGTTACTGTCATTCAGCGTACGTCCAGTACGCTTCAATCCAGTGCCTTGCAGAAATCAAAATTGAT